>OLGU01000106.1_pt1 | contig 25162 bp, 22 predicted proteins | sample 1609281 | NCBI WGS metagenome assembly OLGU01 (sample SAMN05416705, study PRJEB24817) | seawater metagenome | isolation source: Sea water | place: Canada:Atlantic | collected 2013-07 | reverse complement strand
GGTCTCCCGAAGCAACAACGCGCGCGGGGTCTCCGGCTCTTCGGGCTCCCCGGGTAGGAGTGAAATCATTTCCGGTTACCGATGCGATTGACGACATCATGTCTGCAACCGATGTCCCCGTGCCGCTCCCCACGTTGTAGGCGGGTTCAATGGTGTCCCCGCGATCCATCCGCGAAGCGGCAGCAACGTGAGCATCTGCTAAGTCGCCAACATGGATGTAGTCCCTGATGCAGGTCCCGTCGGGAGTGTCGTAGTCATGACCAAAAATTATGGGGGCTTCGCCTCGCTCTAGGCCTGCAAACACCATCGAGAACAGGTTGTGGGGGCTCACATCAGGAAGTAACGTGCTTGCGGATCCGACCACGTTGAAATATCGCAGGCTAGTGTGCGTGATTCCTTTCGCCACCCCTTGGTTCCTCAGTAACCACTCACCAATCACCTTGGACTCCCCGTAGGGCGATGTGGGGTTGAAAGGGTGGTCTTCTCCCACCAAGCCGGAGGCAGCGTTCCCATACACCGACGAAGAAGACGAGAACACAATCTTCATGACACCGACCCGCTCCATGGCGCGGAGAAGAGACATCATTGCCGTGACGTTTTGTTCATAGGTGTGCACTGGCTGCTCGACGGAGATTCCCGCGAACTTGAACCCAGCAATGTGAATTACTCCCTCGACCGAATGGTCTCGAAGCGCAGCTTCCACCACATCGGTATCGAGCAGAGTCCCCTCCACCAAAGGCACCCCTTTGGGGACGAAGGAACGGACACCGGTGGAGAAGTCGTCCAGAACGATCACGGGCAACCCCTGGCGAACAAAGCTCGCCACAACATGAGATCCGATATACCCGGCCCCGCCGGTAACTAACCACGTCATGATTCGAGGCTATCCCCTTGCAAGCTGCGGCCTTGAGAGGCCAAGTAGGACACGCGCCGCGCGGCGATCGCAGAGGCCCAGGCAACCGGCTGGTTCCAGAGAGGTGAGACCCACCTCAACCATGGCCGAAGATACTGTTTCTTTACCTTCATTGCTTCCCGCGAGGAAGCCCGTCGATCAGAGACGGTCAACGATTCTGCATGCCATCGAAACTGTGCCGTCACGACCGGGAGAGCGAGAAAGGCGCCCAACTTCCTGAGCCTGAGAAACAGGTCAAGATCGAGTGCATACGCCAGGTTGCTGGCGAAGCCCCCCACTCGGCGAATTGCCTCCATGCGGACGATTGTCCCGGGATGGGGAATGAGGTTGGGGCCCCAGGGCAGCAGAAACTTTGCCACAGCGCCGGAGCGATTGGTCGTAATGTGTGCGCCAGCACTGTCGATATATTCACACTGCCCATAGGCCACCACAGCGCGTGGGTGATTCTCGAGAGCGTGAAGAGCCACGCGAATTCCCTCGGCCACCAGAAGGTCATCGTCGCCCAGCCACACGTAGTACTCATTACCACCGCCAGCCTCGAGTGCTGCATTTACAGCGTCGGCCATTCCTGACCCGGGGTCATCGACGACTTCGGCACCATATTTGGCACCCAGTGCTCGAGCACCGATGGCGCTGACCGGAGACACAAGGAAAACCGTGAGGGAAATGTCGGGAGAAAAGTTCTGGCATGAGCGCAGTGCATGCTCAAGAGTTTCCAAGCGGTGGCCCAGAGTGGGGAGCGCCACCATCACTCTTGCCGGTTCCATCGGGTGCCTTTCCGTCATTCGCGCTTTAGGCTAGTAAATGTTCACCTCGAGCAAGGACACCATGAAGCATACGGATAAGGTCTACATCGCGGGCCATCGAGGCCTCGCCGGTTCGGCGATTTGGCGCCATTTCGAAAAAGCCGGCTATACAAATCTGGTTGGTTTCACCTCTGCCGAGCTCGATCTCACCGACCGAAGCGCCACGCTGAAGGCATTGAAGAGCCTTGCGCCTGATGTCGTGATTGATGCCGCCGCGAAGGTGGGGGGAATCCATGCCAACAACACCTACCCCGCTGATTTTCTGAGCGACAACCTGCAAATACAGGTCAATCTAATGGATGCCGCCCATGGCGCCGGTGTCGACAGACTGCTTTTTCTTGGGTCTTCTTGCATCTACCCGAAGTTTGCACCCCAGCCCATCCAGGAAGCGGCTCTCCTCACCGGAGCGCTGGAACCAACCAATGAGGCCTATGGAATCGCGAAAATTGCAGGGATTCTGCACGTTCAAGCTATGCGTCGCCAACACGGCCACCGGTGGATTTCCGCCATGCCCACCAACCTTTATGGCCCAAACGACAACTATCACCCGGAAAACTCTCATGTGCTTGCCGCCCTCATCCGCAAGTTTCATGAGGCAGTAATTTCTGGTGCTGACGAGGTGGAGATTTGGGGCTCAGGAACACCCTTGCGCGAGTTTCTCCATGTTGATGATCTCGCTTCGGCCGTGGAGTTTTTGCTCCTCAACTACGACGATGGCGAGACCATCAACATTGGGTCAGGTCAAGAAGTATCCATTCAAGACCTAGCGGGAATTATTTCTCAGGTTGTGGGGTTTGGCGGAATTCTGCGCAACAACACTGAGAAACCTGATGGAACCCCCCGAAAGATGTTGGACAGCTCGCGTCTCACCGCGCTTGGATGGCAGCCTTCCTGGAGCCTCACAGAGGGCATCGCGGACGCCTACGAGTGGTTTGTGAACAACGAAGCATCACTTCGCTCGGTCTAAACCTGGCTTGTTTTTGCGCTCACAACCCAGAGCGAACCTTCCCCACGAAAAGAAATGTCCTGCTCGTCCTCAGACACAAATACGACATCGCCTTGGGTAGCGCTGTGGCTCGATACTGCTCCCGACACCTCCCCGTGAGCGTCCTCGGAAACAATGACGGCAGAAGTGTGATCGAGTAGTACTGAACCACCCGAGGTGAGGCGCCGAACCACAAAGGGAGCGCGGAATCCGCTGTAGTGCCAGACACTGCCATCATCAACCGGGTCAACGACCGGAGGCCTGTCCGCTGGTTCGCAGGTCGCAAGCGCCAGAAATTCGTCGGCGTCCGTATGCTTCGCCGTTAGCCCCGCCCGCACAACATTGTCGCTTGGCAACATCACTTCTAAACCAAAGCCCTCGATATAGGCATGGACCACTCCCGCATCCACAAACACCGCTTCTCCATGACCCAAGGCGACGTGGTGCATGAGGAGCCCAAACATCAGTCCTTTGTCACCAGGGTGGGCGCTGGCAAGCGACGCCATGACGGCGCGCTCGGAGCCAGTCACGTCAGTGAGTGGGGAATCAATCTCGCCCAACGCCCATTCGCTCAGCCCAGAAACACACCTTCGCACTGCTTCTTCTTCGAAAACGATCCACTCCACACACTGGCGAGTAGACATTCCTGCCAGGTGCCTCGCGCTTTCTGCGGTTCCCCCATCGAGCCCTGCCTCCTCCCATCGCTGAATCCGTTGGGCGAGGGCTTTAGGAGTGTGAAATCCCACCAATGCCCGAAAAGCCGGGGAGAGTGAAATCATGAGCTCCGGCTTCGCGGATGAATCCCGATAGTTTCTCGCAGCTGACTCTCGGGGCACACCCTTGCGCTCTTCGGCCTCGAAACCTCGAGCTGCTTGCTCGGTATTGGGGTGTACTTGGATAGACAGCGGAGTTGCTGCCGCGAGCAGTTTCACCAAGAGAGGGAAGGACGTGCTCGTGCCCTTCAGCCACGGACCAAAAGGAACGTCTCCCTCACCCTGCAAAATAGTTGTTCCCGCCAAGGGGTGGCCACCAAACCACTGCTCAGCCTGGGGTGAGCCCGTAGGGCCTTGTCGATGAAAGTCAGAGATTGCTGATGCTGACCCCCATCTATAGTCCTTAATCGGAGCATGAAGGCGAGCGAACATACCCTGAGCCTAATTGCCCAGGGGCTCCAGAGCGCCACTACGAGCCGGCCACTCTGCCAGAATAAGGAGGTGATGTCCCCCACGAAGACGAGCTCTGCATCCTCGCCCAAGAACCCTTCGGTGTGGGTGGTTGTGCCTTTGTTTAACGAGGCCGAAGTGATTTCCGGTGTGGTCAAGCAACTGAGATCAGAGTTTTCCCACGTTGTCTGCGTCGACGATGGCAGCAGCGACAACAGTGCAGCCCTGGCAGAAAAAGCTGGCGCCCGAGTGTTACGTCACCCCCTGAATCTTGGTCAAGGAGCTGCGCTTCAAACAGGTTTTGATTTCGTCTCCAGCCGGCATGGCGCCAGTCACATCGTCACGTTTGATGCGGACGGGCAGCACCGAGTAAAAGATGCTGTGGAGATGGTCGAACTTGCACAGCGCAAAAGAATCTCGGTGATTTATGGGTCCCGCTTCCTCGATAAACGGACACAGCCAGGCATCAAGAAGCGGGTTGTTCTGAAGGTAGCTGCGCTGATGACTCGGGCCATTACGGGGCTGCGCCTCACCGACGCCCATAACGGGCTTCGTGTGTTGAGTATGGAAGCCATCGGCAAAGTTCAGCTCGAGCAGAACGGCATGTCCCATGCCAGTGAGATTGTTCACCAGCTGGCCAAGTCCAAATTGTCGTGGCGGGAATACCCGGTAGAAGTTCTTTATACGGATTACTCCAAACAAAAAGGCCAATCACTTCTCAACTCGATCAACATCCTTATCGACCTTTTAGTGAGGTAGGAACAAAACATGCTTAGTCAATGGGTTCTTGTAGCAGCACTCCTGCTCGTTGGTCTTTACCTCTTGAAAGCCAAGCGGTCCGCCAACCAACAAGCCATTAGGCGGCTATTTATCGTCGTGGGGCTTATCGCCGGGTTCATCGCCGTGCTCTTCCCCGAATACACCAACATCGTCGCTGGGTTTCTGGGGATCGGGCGAGGTACTGACCTCTTGCTGTATAGCTTCGTTGTGTTCGCACTGTTTTACGCGGTCTACCAATACCGCAGACAGCTGTGGCAAGAGAAGGTCACCACCGATCTTGCCCGCGCGCTTACCCTAACGCGAGCGCAGCTGGATGAACTTAGACGCTCACGAAAAGACTAAGAAAGTCGGACGAGCGTTCCCACTCCGATCTCGGCACCGCTTTTCAGCGAGGCATTCAAGGACAGCACCGTTGCCAAGGCAACTGACCGGCGTTCAGCAATGCGCTCAGGCGTGTCGCCAGACTGTGCGCGGTGATAGGTCATGGTCTGCGTTGTCGTGCCGACTCTCAGCTTCTGGCCTTGATAAATGCGGTCGCGATTCGAAATGGAATTATCCGCCACCAATTTTGACACCGTGGTTGTGTTCCTAAAGGCGATTCGAATCAACGTATCGCCGCGGGCAACAGTGTAGGAAACAGCGTTCGTCGACGTTTCGGTCACGACAGGCTCCAAGGCCGGGAGCTCCTCTTGGGAATCGCTCGAGCTGTCCTCAGCGGGGGCCTCAGGCTCACTCCCGGGTTCTTCAACCACCTCGGGTGCTGATTCTGAATCACCAGGCGAATCCTCCGCCGGTTCCGCTGGTGTGTCCGACTCTTCAGGGGCGCTCTCGTCTGCGGACCGCCCGGCGGAGATGACAATCGAGGGATCCAGGCGGACAGGCGAATCAAAAGTTTTCACCACACCGCGTTTGGTCATTGTTAAGGTTTGCCCGACCCGGATCAGGGAACCACCTCTGGGGAGATTGTTCTCTGACACCACAGAACTGACGCTGACACCGTTAGCCCGAGAGATGCGCCACACCGTGTCGCCGGAGGCGACGGTGTGGCGGGTAACGACGTCTTGCACGACTTCCGTTGTCGGCACAACCAACGGTGACCATTCCGAACCATCGCTGGATTCATAGGCAGTTCCGTCGGTGAGGAGTACCGCAAGGTTTCCCGCAGAAGATTGGCCAAATTGCGTGACGGGGTTGGACGCTGTTACCCCAGGGAGCACTCCGACGCGCTGCCACGAAGCTAGCGTCGCAGATGTTGCGATTGTTCCCTCCTTATCCACAACGGTCGTGACACCATCCCGAGTGGTGGCCCATGTTCCAAAATCTTTAGTCGGATTGAACCAGTAGTTATAAACCCGCCAGAAATTGCGGTTTCCATACGCAGAACAGGAGTCTCCGGTCGAGGCCAGGTTCGTCATGGCAATCGCATTGGGGGTGTAGGGGGTGTAGTAGTACAGACCAGCGGTGGCCTGGTTGCGGATCACTACCGGCGTTGTGCCACACGATGCCCTGGGATGGTAGCGAACAGGGGCTTGGTTCCCGACCGGGAACCAAGTAAAGAAACGGCTCGTCCCTGGTGGGTTGGAATAGCGTTTGAATTGTTTAGCGGCGTTATAGACCTGGTTGTAAAAACCGTAGTAGCGCTCATCACAGGGTGCGGTGTCAGGGCAGGCATAGCCGGTTGCTCGCTCAAATCGTGTAGCCGAGGGCGCGCTCAAGGTGACTAACGACTGTTCCTTTTGAATCAAGACCAACAACGCTTCTGCGGAGACACCACAAGCAGTTGAAACTTTGTTGATGATCTGCGCAGCGGTTTCGTTTTCTCCGCCTTCATACGCCTGGCAAAGAACCGTCTTGTCTCTCGAGAACGTGGTCTCGGTGTAGTTCTTCATACACACGAAACCCTCGCGACAGTCGGGATTTCGTTGGTTGAGAAACGCTTGAATCTGGTCAACACTCATCGAGCCAGATCGGAAAAATTCGTCGTCAGCGATGATGTTTCCCGGGTCAAAGGCAGAGCCCAAGGGCAACATAAACCTGGTCCACGTTTTTCCATCACTACTGCGGGCCCCCTCAAAATACGAAGTGGCCAAGAAAGAACTTCCACTCCAAATAAGGGAACTCACCCCGCTCTTGGTTAGTGAGAGATTTCCGGCGCTCCACGTGGAACCGCTGTCCTCTGACCAGTAAAGATTCCCTGCTGCGTCAGATCCCGCCCACAGCGATCCGTTCGTTGCGGCCTGGGTGATGACCGGGGCCGCCGCTTCGTCCACCGCGAAGGCAGGGGTGGATCCAGAAACAGGTGCAATAACACCCGCGGAAATCACCGCGCCCAAAACCAGGGCAGACAACGCAAGATTCAACCAATACTTCACATCTGTCAGGCTAGGCAGAAGGGCGCCACTCGCCTGTATTTCCCTGCTGTGTGTTGCGAAAAGGTATTAGTCACGCAGGAAGACATCGCGCACCATGTCGAGGACACCTCGCGAATATTTCGCGTAGCTTCCGCTTAGGCCGCGCATGAGCACGGGGACAATTCGCCCCATCCGGAGGGCCGGAAGAGCTTGTCGCCAGCGGTCGTGCTGGGTCTTTCCGGCCACCAGTGTGAGGCCCTCGCCTGTCAGCCAGCGAGGCGGGTTATCGACAAGGTTCTGAAGCGCTTGGTTTCGCATAGCTTTTTTGGCGAAAAATGACTGGCGGGTTTCTTGCAGGCGGGCTTGAGCCATGGCCACGTCTGTTTTGTTGGCGCCAATCTGGTTATTACCGTGCTGGCGATAATCAATGAGTGCACGAGCATTGAAGGCAAGTCCGCCGCGGAGCGCGGCAATAAGGCCTAACCATTCATCGTGAACCCAACTCTGAGGCAGGGGTAGCGCATCGTCGAGGAGTTCTTTCCGCAGAACGACGGTCGCACCGGTGACCAGGTTACGTCTCAGGAGTGCCTTGATGGCGAAACCACGGGCAAGATTATTCCTTTCCCCGCGCGTTATACGAAGAGTCGACATCAACGAAGCGCCAGGGACTCCCGCTGCATCGATAAGCCGGGCATCGGAATGAACGAGCACAAGAGAAGGGTTCTCAGAAAGTTGCTGGGACATGACCTCGAGCTTGTCGGGGACCCAAACATCATCTTGATCCGATAGCGCAATGAAGTCAGCGGTGGCTAGTGGAAGAGCAGCGCCAAAATTCTCAGCTGCACCCAGGGGAGCAGCCCTTGTTCGGATGTCCCACCGAATTTCCTTAGGCGACGCATGTGCGATGCCCTCAACACGCGAGAGGGTGGAATCGGTGGAACCATCATCCGAAACGATGATCTCTGTGGGCGTGAGGGTTTGGTTCAGGATGCTCTGAAGCTGAGCTTCAATGAATGTTTCACCGTTGTATGTGCAGAGCACCACAGATATCGATGGAGGCGCGTTTTCTACATCCACCGATTTAGCCCTTGCGGAATAGTTTGCGGCGCACGCCTCGAAGGAGCGAGCGAAACTCTCCGCGAAACAGGCGGGAAAACCCTCGACCTATGTCCTGAACGCTAAACCTTGGCGCCCGCTTTCTGGCGGGTGAATAGCGAATGCGGGTGGCCTTTGCGGGAATAGTTCCCCCCGCAAGAGCTCCAACATGGGAAACCAGTGGCTTCAATACCTCTGACCAGCGGTAGCTCTCCCGCACAACGGCCAAGGCATCAACGGCAGAGGATCGAAACTCTGTATCAAAGAGTGCTTGTTCTAGAGCATCAACGAGCGCCTGGGTATCGGCTGCGGGAACCGTAATGCCGAGTCCGTGTTTCTCGACAAGGTCAGCGAAGTGGTCTCCCTCAGTCACGACCATGGGCAAAGAGGCCCAAAGATAATCCAGGATTCTCGTCCTGAACGAAAACGTGGTCTCAATATGGGAGCGATGGGTGCTGACCCCGATGTCAGCTTCGAGCAAATAGTTCTGGCGCTCGTCATAGTCAACCCACGAATCGTTGAAGAAAACATGGGTGCCAGAGACGCCGAGTTCCGCCGCAAGCTCGCGGGCCTTTTTGATGATGGGCATTTCCGGGACTCCCGGGTGCGGGTGAGCCGTTCCCATGAAAAACAACTTCACGCTGGGTCGGCTCTCGGCCAGCTGCGCCACCGCTTGAATCAGGGTAAGGGGGTCAAACCAGTCATAAATTCCCCCACTCCAGACCACAACGGAATCATCCTTTGTGATCCCTGGAACAACACCTTTGAGGACCTTTTTTGTGTGAGAGGGAGGAGTGTCAGGGAGCCCAAAAGGGACCACGCCAATGAGTTTCTCCAGGTGCGGATCATCCCCATAGACACCCGGATTAACGCGGCGAAGAGTGGTCAGCTGACCTAAGTAGAAATGGCGTTGGCGCTCAGAAGCGCAGAGGAAATAATCCCCCACTTCAAGCTGGTGCTGGATGGTATCGGTCGCATCCGATACCTGTTTGTCCCACTGTGCCGGCGGCAAATGCCTCGCTTGTTCGAGTTGTTCCAGGTGCATCGGGTCATAGATGTCGGCAATGAGGTGCTTGGTGCTTGAGCGGAGAGAAGAAAAGACCTCCAACGCGTGGCCCTGGAAGATGATGACGTCTGCCCATTTTTCCCAACCCGCAAATGCTTTGTCGTCACCGGCGTCGACATGCACCAGTCGCACGTCAGCGCTCAAGGCTTCGTCAACCTCGCTCATACTCAGTAGCGTCACGTCGTGGGTCTGCGCGAGGGCGTGAGCCATATGCCAAGCCCTAATTCCTGGACCGGAGAGTTTTTTCCCAATCGGGTCACCCGTAATAATCAGGACGGCTAAAGCTTCAGGGTCAGCATTCACGCCGAAGGCCTCCACGATCGCGTCATATCCTCGAAGATATCTTGCATTATTCGACATTGCGGCATTGGTTTCTCCAAAGAGCTTCCACAGTGCTACATCTGATCGCTTTCGAGAGCTCTGGATTTCCTGGCGCTTGTGGATGAGCTCTGGCAATGCGTCTACGAACTGATCCATGGCAAAGAGGGGAACTGCAGCTCCCGGTGGCATTGCCACTGAGTCAACATTTTCCCCACCCCTAGAGAGGTCAAAGGTGGTGGTGTCTATCTCGCTGCCCACGACAGATCGTTTGACAGAGGCGAGAAGAGCCCCCGGCAACATTCGTGCAAGGTTGGCATCATCAAGGTTCTTATAGAGGCAGTACAGCGCGTTTCGCTCGAGTAAGAACTGCTCTCGGTAGGCCGCCACACCGCCCATGGACCCGTGATACCGGTGATAGGCCAGCGATTCCGGTTGATAAAGATAGGTCCACCCTGAAAGATTAAGCCGCCATCCAAAATCGACGTCTTCAAAAAACATAAAAAACGATTCGTCAAATCCACCGAGTTGAGCGAAGACTTCTCGTCGAACAAACATCGCCGCGCCCGTCCCAAAGAGAACTGGTGCTGCTTTCTGGGCCTTTTTCTTACTGGTCCTATCACCCGTGAATGGCCGGTACCCCATGCCATACCAGGTCAGACCAGAGCCCTGATAGTCAATTTTTTTACCCTCCCAGTCCACCACCTGGCTCGCTACCGCCCCGACGGATTCGTGAGTGTCAAAACTCGCCAGCGCAGCGCTCACCCACCGGGAATCGGGTTTCGCGTCACTGTTCAAAAAGGCCACAATGTCTCCGGTTGAGCGGGAGACACCGAGATTGCATCCGCCGGCAAAACCAGAGTTCGTTTCAGACTCCACCAGAACGAAGTCGCGGGGTGAATCCTTGAGACGAGCCACGCTGTCATCACCCGAAGCGTTATCTACCACCACGATTTCAAGATGTTCGGGGTATTCGGGCAATTCACTCAGGGCTTCAATGGCACTCAAAGTGTCACTCGCCCCCCGATAATTGACGAGAACGACACTGGTCTTGGGGCTCTCCGCCATGAAAACTCCCCTTAGACCATGAATGAAGGCAACCTGCCATAATTAGCCTACGGTCTAGCTTGGACTTAGAAGACGAAGGGCCTCCCCATGTTTGCTCCGCGAGGTTGGCTCAAGGGCTCTGGGGCACGAAGAATTTACCGAACGATTGAACCTTCCCGGCTCTTTGATCCTTCGTGGTACCGGGGTCGCTACCTCGCAAGAAATCCCTTCGTCGATCCACTCTGGCACTTCCTCGACACCGGGTGGCAGAAGGGTCATGATCCCTCCCCCTGGTTCGACACTTCTCACTACCTCGAGACTGCTCGAGATGTGCGTCAGTCGCATTTGAACCCGCTCTTTCACTACCTTGCATACGGAATAGAGGAAAGGCGATCACCCTTGCGCTCGGCGCGAGAAACATTCCACTACTACTTCCCGCAGACAGCGCCGCTCGCTTTTTTCGACACCCCGTCTGCACCCCAAGAACGACTGAGCGCGGTCCTCGATGACGCCACAGAGAGCGATAGCTCACTAGGCCTTGTTGAAACGCTCTCATTGGCTTTCCACTTGGCGCAAGAACACTCCCGAACTCTCCGCATCATTTCGCGAAGAAAAGATTTTGTCGAGGTGTGCCGAGCGGTAGGAACAGCGCAGGAAAAAGTGTCTTTTTCCTCTGTCGATATCGACATCGTCAACGCAATCGACACCGATGTGGGTCCCGCGTTTGGAATCTTTCGCGATGAAATTTTTCTTGCAACCTCGTGGACCAGTGCCTATTCCCTGCGCCATGCAGCCCCTGCACAAAGATTGTTTGCCGTGTCGTATTCATCATCAACGCCCCCCTCGGTTATTCCCCTGAGCGTTGAAGAAGCAGCCACCACCGCGTGGAAAAGCGAAAAAGACCTCGAGCCCCTGCGAAAAGATGCAGTGTTCCCCGCATTCGAAGAAGCTTCTGTCGAGCAGGAATCCGGGGGGAAAATAGCGATCTTGTGGGACCAAGAGCACCCCTTCGCCTACTGCGAAGCCCTCCGGGTGTTGGAGGATTGTGTTCTTCGGAACCCGGGCGCTCTGGGCGTTCTGAAGTTTCACGCCCTAGGCGAAGGAATAGAGCCTTCCCACATTGCGGAACAACCGATAGAGCGTCATCCATCTCCACACCATGGGGCGTCGTTTGAGGAATACGACCTGGTCCTCAACGCCTCTGGGCTTCCCCTTGAGGGAGTGGCAATCGTTGATTGTCACTCCCCTGACCGGGGTAGGCACGACAGGGTATCCCAAGCACTTGCCTCGCTCGTTCTTGGGGTGATCTCGTGAGCTCTCATCCGCTGTGGAATCTCAGCCTGGCCACTCGACTCTCCCTCTTGCGAAAAGACACCTATCGCGTCGCCTACCTTGCGCCGAAACCGGACCTCGGAACATTTCGATACCGAGCGTTCAACCCGACAGAGGCGCTGAAAAGCAGCAGCACTCACTCAGCCAGCTATTTCTTCTACAGCGATCTTGCACTGCTTGATGACCTTTCCACCTGGGCAGATGCTCTCGTCTTGGTCCGCGCCCCGCATGACCAGCGGGTGGACAGTATCTATCGCCAATTTCGAAACGCGGGCAAAAAAGTCTATTTCGACATCGACGACCTCGTGTTTGACTCCCGCTACGCCACTCTGGTGGCATCCAGCCTGGGGGATGAGCTCCAGGAACATGACCTTAACCAGTGGTCTGCTTTCATCAGCAACACCGGGCTAGCCCTCGGCCGGGCAGACGAAATCGTCACCACCAACGACTTCTTGGCCGCGCGGATCAGAGATTTTGTCAACCTACCCGTCCACGTTGTTCCCAACACGTTCAATTCATATCAGCGCGCTAGCTCCGAAGCGCTCCCGGTCAGGACACCTTGGCCTCGGGGGCTCTCGCTGGGATACTTCAGTGGAAGTCATTCGCACCTGCTTGATTTTGGTGTTGTCGCCTCAGCCCTAGTTGCTTTCCTTTCCCGCTCTCCCCACTCACACCTCACCGTCGTGGGTCATCTGGCTTTGCCGGCTGAACTCGAGGCCTTTACGGAGCGCATCACCCGACTGCCGTTTATGGACTTCTTGGAGCTTCAGCAAGCCATTGGGGGGGTCGATCTGAATATCGTTCCCCTTCAATCCAGCGACTTCACCTCCGGCAAGTCTGAACTCAAATACTTTGAGGCAGGCCTCGTCTCGACTCCCACTCTGGCAAGCAGAACCCCGGTTTTTGAAGCAGCAATCTCCGAGGGGGAAACGGGCTTCCTCGCTGATTCGGGAACGTGGCTAAATCGGCTCCATGAGATTGAGGGCTTGTCTCCAGAGCTTCGCCAGGCCGTGGGGGAGGCCGCAAGGGTTGACGCCTATAAACGCTATTCGCCCGAGTCGCTGGTGGAGCACGTGACTGCAGTATTTGGCCAGGAAAAGTAAGCTTCAGATTATGTCCGGAAAACCCGCGCAACACACCCACCCAGCGCAACAAGCACCGTGGTGGATCAGGAGCCTTCGGGTTCTCGGTGTTGCGCTTATCGCTCTGGTGAGTTTTGGAGCATGGGGGTTCTCGTCAGCTGTTGGAAGCGCGCCAGATGACGATTACCACCTGACCAGCGTTTGGTGTTCAAGCTATGGTGGCGATATCTGCGAGGTGGATCCTGGAGGCGAAGGGGTTTATATCCCTGAAGCCCTCCGCGAAGCAATCTATTGCTACTACCACAACCCCACTCAGAGCGCCGGGTGTCAACCTTTTCTTGATGGCACAGACCCCAGGCCTGACGTTCCTTTCGCGCATAACAACCCCAGCCGAAATCTTTATCCCGATGGTTATTACCAATTCCAAAATCTTTTCCAAACAGTCAACATCGAAGCAACGGCTCTCACCATAAGGTTTGTGAACCTTGGTGTTTTCCTCGTCGTCGGGTTCGGCCTCTTCTTTGCCCTTCCTCTGCGCCTTCGCCAGACCTGGGTGTGGATGTGGGCGCTCGGAGTGGTCCCCATGGGGATGTTTATCATCCCCTCCAGTAACCCCAGCTCCTGGGCTATCACCGCCGTAGCTGCTGGATGGATTGCCCTGCTGGGATACCTGGAAACGACAAAGACACGATCCTGGATTCTTGGCTTGACCTTCCTCGCGATGATTGGGCTGGCCGTCAGCGCCCGCATCGACTCCGTGCTCTATCTCGGTTTCGCCGCCATCCTGGCTGTGTGGCTTTCCCCCACCAGGGGCCGGGAGTTGCTGATGAAGACGTGGATTGGGCTAATAGGGGTCGCAATTGCTGCTGTTGCACTGATTATTAACCCGGCCAACCTGGCGCGCGTTGTTCGAGGAATCGGTCAACGCTCTGATGTCTATGAAAACCCGCTTCCGTGGGTAAGGGCTGGAGAGGTAATCGATCCGAACGCTTTCGACTGGGCACTGCTCTGGAATAACTTCTGGAATATCCCAGGTCTCTGGCTCGGTGTTTTTGGTGGCTTCCCGTGGGGGTCCCTTGGTTGGCTGGATACCTCACTTCCTCAAATTGTCCTGACCGGGACAATGCTGGCGGTCGCGGGGGTTGCCTTCATCGCCCTCAAAGTAGCAAACCGACAGAAAATCATCGGCCTGCTTATTGCGCTCGGAGCTCTGTGGTTCATGCCCCTTTATCTCCTGCAGCTGGGCGGCTTCCAGGCCGGTGAGGAGTTCCAGCCTCGGTATCTCATGCCGCTGATGATGGTGCTGCTTGGAATTCTGGTGTTGACCCCAACAGGCGTGCCACTCATCACCGACCGAACAAGGCTGTGGCTTATTCTCGGCGGGCTTTCGCTGGCCAATGCGATTGCCCTCCACACCAACATTCGCCGATACACCACGGGGGTCAAAGTTCAAGGTTTCAATCTTGACTCGCCCCGCGAGTGGTGGTGGCCATTCTTCCCGGACTTTATCGGACCAAATCTGGTCTGGGCAATAGGAACTCTGGCGTTTGCCACACTGGTGTGGATTCTGCTTTTTAGGGTTGCCCCCTCAATCATGCGAGCGCAGGCACTGATGCCTTTGGGCGGGCCAGAAAGCCTGAAGGCTTCGAACTAGGCGATACTTGCCTGGTACTGATCTACAACGCTGGAAGCGTTGCCCGTGGCCATGTGGACTCCCTGGTTTATCCAGGTGGCGCTGTCGCAAATATCGCGAACAACTTGCATCGTGTGGGTGACCAAGATGACGGTCTTTCCCTTTTTCTTGAATTCTAAAAACTTGTCAAAGCTCTTCTTCTGAAACTCTTCATCACCTACGGAGAGGACTTCGTCAACCACCAAAATATCGGGGTCGACGTGGATGGCAATCGCAAAGCCCAGACGCACATACATTCCCGAGCTGTAGTTCTTAACGGGCTGGTCAAGGAACTTCTCGATCCCGGAAAAATCTACGATGGAATCAAACCGGCTGTCGATTTCCTTCTTCGACATCCCGAGGATGGAACCGTTGAGATAGATATTTTCTCTACCAGAAAGCTCGAGATGGAAGCCCGATCCCACCTCAAGAAGTGAGGCCATGCGGCCCTGAAATTCGATGGTCCCGCTGTTGGGCCAATAGATTTTCGCAAGACACTTCAACAGAGTCGATTTACCCGAACCATTGGAGCCGACTAACGCGTGGGTTTCGCCCTCCTTCACATCAAAGGTAACGTTGCTCAGCGCCCAAAAGTCTTCGTGTTGGGAGGTTTTCCCTCTCAAGATTGCTGACTTGAGCGATTGGTTTCGCTCGTGATAGAGCCGGAACTTTTTGCTCACGTCGTCAACGCGCACCGCCCAGTTGCTCACAATAGCTCCGCCAATTGCTTTTCCTTTGTCGCATACATCCAGATTCCTCCTCCGAAGGCGACAACCGTCCATCCCAACGCAATCAGAACAGTGGTGAGCTCGGGCATGCGGTTGTCATAGAGCAGATTCCTAAAGATCTCGATAAACCCTTGAACGGGGTTCAACGAATAGATATCCAAGATGGTGATGGGTGTCCCCACTAACCCTCCAAACTGGTCCGACTGAGTCGCGACTAAGTCGATGGGATACAAAATTGGCGTCAGATAAAACCAGAACTGCAAGACGATGGTGAGCAAATAGGCGAGGTCGCGGAAATAAACATTGATGATGGAAAAAATCATCGCAAGCCCCACGGAAAAAAGCGCGAAGACGACCATGAACAAGGTGACGAGGGGCACCCAGGGCAAGACAAAGGCGCCCAGCAGGCTCAAGGCAAGGGCAAGCACCCCCATTTCAAGAATCCATGTGAACAGGGTTGCATTGGTGAGAGAGAGTGGCAAAACAATGCGGGGGAAATACACCTTCTGAATAAGCCCGGCGTTAGCGACAAGGGAATCCGTCCCCAGGGTGAGAACGCGGTTGAAGAATAGCCACGGTAATAGCCCACACACTAGCCACAACGCGTAATTGTTCAGCCCGCTGGGGTCCCCCACCTGGGCAGGAAGCCGGAAGATGAAAGAAAAAATAAAGGTGTAAATTACGATCGCAGCAATGGGATTGGCTAGTGACCACAGCTGACCCAGCGCTGTCCGGCGATACTTTCCACGAACCTCGCGGTTCGTGAGGTTCTGAAGAAGCTCTCGGGCGCCCCAGATTTCACCTAAGTAACTCATCGAGCGAGAAGGCGATCGAGATAGGTTCCGTAACCACTCTTGCGCAGGGGCTCCGCGAGTGTGACCAGTTGTGTGTCATCGATCCACCCCGCGCGCCAGGCAATTTCTTCGACACAACCAATCTTGAGGCCCTGGCGATCTTCAATAACCCGGACATACTCCGAAGCTTGCATCATCGATTCAAAGGTTCCTGTGTCTAACCACGCCACACCCCGGTCCAAAATTTGGACCTTGAGGTCACCGCGTTGCAAGAAATGGTCATTGATCGCGGTGATTTCCAACTCACCTCGTGCACTGGGAGTAATGGTGTGGGCTGCAGCGACGACGGAGGAGTCATAAAAATAGAGCCCTGGCACAGCAAAATTGCTTTTGGGTTTCGTGGGCTTTTCTTCAATGGACAGAGCTTTCATGTCTCCGTCAAATTCGACCACGCCATAAGCCTCGGGGTGAGACACCTGAGTGGCAAAAATCAGTCCCCCCTGAATATCCGTATTCGCGCGGAGGGATTGTCCCAATCCTGCGCCGTGGAAAATATTGTCACCCAACACGAGAGCGACCGAATCATCACCGATGAAGTCTTCGCCAATCAAAAAAGCCTGGGCAAGACCTTCTGGTTTTTCCTGGATCGCATACGAGATGGACATCCCCAAATGTGCTCCATCACCAAAGAGGTCCTGAAACTGAGACTGATGTTCAGGGGTTGAGATGATCAATACGTCCCGAATATCGGCCATCATCAGGGTCGACAGGGGGTAGTAAATCATGGGCTTGTCATAGATGGGCATCAACTGCTTAGAGATGCCCTTGGTGATAGGCCACAATCTGGTCCCTGAACCACCAGCGAGAATGATGCCCTTCATGTCTCTAACCCTGCCACGTCGGAAGGAGCCCGGTAGCCTGTGCCTCCAAGAAACTTGGTGCCGCGGTGTCTTTTTCTGAGAGTAATAATTCGCTTGCAGCGAGAGAAAACTCTAATCCGAGATCAGCGTCCAGCGGATTGATGGCGTGTTCTGCGTGTGGTTTGTAGTGGTCTGTCACCAAATACGTGACCGTGGTGTTGTCTTCTAAGGCGAGAAATGCGTGACCCAGACCCACATCGAGGACGATGGCATTTCTCTCGGATGCGGAAATAGTTGCTCGATCCCAGGCCCCAAAGGTGGGTGAGCCCACCCGGATATCCACGACATAGTCCTCAATAGACCCTGAGCTACACATCACATACTTCGCTTGACCTGGTGGGACATCTGCAAAATGAATCCCACGCAGTGTTCCCTTAGCTGACACCGAAAGGTTTGCTTGGGCGACGGAAAAATCCAGTCCCGTCGCCTGCTTCAGAAGGTCCGCCCTGAACCACTCAACAAAGTCACCGCGATCATCTCCGTGAATTTTTGGCGTCACCACAAACGAACCAGGGACTGTTAAAGGCCGGATATCCACTCGCAAAGCCTACCAATCGGCTAAGCGCAAGGCTTTGCCCTTTAGAGGACTTTCTCGTAGGGATAAGACAGCGTTTGAACACCCCTCCAAAGCTTCATTGCCTTGAGCCACTCCAAGAGGTAACCCCACACCCGTCTGAACAGAGTGTTTTCGCGAGTGATGGTCGTGGTCCCTGTATCTTTGACCGCCGTAGTTCCTACCCGGGCGAGAACGATATGGGACAGGTGCACCTCGTTAAAACGTCGCAGAGCACGTTTACGAAACAGGAAGTCTTTGCCATACACACCGGCATAATCTTCGTCATGCCCCCCAATGTCCCAATAGAGCTTCTTCGTCATCAGATAGCTGTTGGGATGGGATTCACGAGCTTCACCCCCGTAAAACTTGACTCTTCCCAGGGTGTAAAAAGATTGATCTGACCTCTCCCCCTCAAGAATTGCAACGAGGCTTGATGCCGGAACCACATGGTCAATGTCGGTCACAAGAAGCCATGGTGCCCGGGCTTCGTGTGCTCCAATGTTCCGCGCTGCATCCTGATTCCAGCGAATGTCTTTACTAACCCGAAAAATCGAGAGGGCTGGCAACCCGCTAGGCCTGGGAACATCGACGGCGGGGAACTGGGGTGAGCCATCATCCACCACGATCACTTCAAGCTCAGCCCTAATTTCGGCGGGGTAGGAAGCAATTTCTCGCCACTGAAACTCGAGCATTTGCGGGTTTTCGTAGTAGGCAAAAACCACGGTGAGCCTTGGGGTCGCGGACCCTTCGGGGCTGCTTTCTCGTTCTCGGCTCACTCCCCCAATCTACTAGCGGGACAGCAACTGCACGAGGCTAAAGCCCGTCAAAGTAGACTTGGAGAACAGTGAGCGCAACAGACACTACGAGGAGATGGTCGTGAAGCTATTTGTCACCGGGGGTGCAGGATTTATTGGCTCCAACTTCACTCGCATGGTGCTGAATAACGCTCTCCCCGGTTTGGAAAATGCGGAGGTGACTGTCTTTGACGCCCTGACCTATTCCGGCACTCTCTCCAATCTCGAATCTGTCGCTGGGTCGGAGCGCTTTAGCTTCGTTGAAGGCGACATCAGGGACACCGCTGCGGTTTCAACGGCGCTGCCTGGCCACGACGCGATTGTTCATTTCGCCGCGGAGAGCCACGTGGATCGATCGGTCACCGACTCCCGCATTTTTGTTGACACCAATGTGTTGGGGACACAAACTCTGCTGGATGCTGCGCTGAAACTTGGCATCCCTCGTTTTGTTCATGTCTCAACCGATGAGGTGTACGGAAGCATCGAGGAGGGCTCGTGGAATGAAGAGGAGCCTTTGCTCCCCAATTCGCCCTACGCGGCAAGCAAGGCAGCGAGCGACCTTTTGGTGCGAAGCTACTTCGTGACCCACAATCTCAACGCCTCCATCACTCGTTGCAGTAACAACTATGGAACCCACCACTTCCCCGAAAAAGTGATTCCCCTCTTCGTCACCAACCTTCTTGATGGAATTCCTGTTCCCCTATACGGGGATGGCAAGAACATTCGCGATTGGCTTCACGTTGATGACCACTGTCGAGGTATTGCGCTCGTTCTTCAGGGCGGCAAGCCAGGCGAGATTTATAACATCGGTGGTGGCACTGAGCTCTCCAACACTGAGCTAACGGCTCTACTACTCGACGCCGTTGGACGTGATGAATCTTTCATTACGAAGGTCGCTGATCGATTGGGTCATGACCGTCGCTACAGCGTCGACATTGGAAAGATTTCCCGAGAACTTGGATACGCCCCTCAGGTTGACTTCACAGCGGGCCTTGCCGCGGTTGTCCAGTGGTATCGAGACAACCGGGTCTGGTGGGAGCCATTGAAAGAGCGCTCCTCCCTGTGAGTCGGTTACTCGTTGTCGGGGCTGGCGGAATGCTGGGCCACGATCTTATTTCTGGCCTGGATGGGCATGACGTCACAGGGCTCACTCGCTCGGAATTAGACATCACCGATGAAGCGGCAACGATGGCGGCCCTCGAGGGGTTCGACGTAGTCATCAATGCTGCCGCTTTCACGGCCGTAGATGATGCCCAAGAAAACGAGGATTTGGCTTTTGCCATCAACGCTGATGGGGCAAGAAATTTAGCCAAGGCCTGCCGAAAAGCCGGGGCAATTCTCGTCCAGGTTTCGACGGACTATGTCTTTGATGGCGAATCAAGAACTCCCTACCCGGAGGACGCAGCGCCCAACCCGCGTTCGGTCTATGGGGCTTCTAAATGGGCAGGGGAGCAAGCTGTTCTTGAGGAACATCCAGAAGGCTCCATCATTGTTCGAACTTCCTGGTTATACGGCACACACGGCAACAGCTTCCCCCGAACCATTCTGCGCGCAGCGCATACAAAGGACACTCTCGACGTGGTGAATGACCAAGTCGGGCAGCCCACATGGACTAAAGATGTCGTGGAAATGATCAAAAGTATTATCAGCCAGGGAATTACGAGCGGAATCTTCCACGCAACCAATTCAGGCCAGACAACCTGGCACGGTTTTGCCACCCAACTCTTTCAACGGGCGGGATGGGACACAACACGAGTTCACCCCGCCACCACAGCTAGTTTTCCGAGGCCCGCACCACGACCGGCGTGGTCCGTCTTAGGCCACGAAAACTGGGGCAAAAATGGGCTACCCGCACCTCGATCCTGGGATGTCGCCCTCAACGAAGCGTGGGACGCTGGGCTTTCGAAGTGGGCGCTGAAGGAGGGGGGTAAGTTGTGAACCCCCCCTATGGTGTGGTGGTCGTGGGATATGAATCAGAGAGTGAGTGGGAAGGATTCTTTGACAGTGTCCAAAAATCTACAATCTCACCAGATCAGATTGTTGTGGTCGACAACTCCCCCCAACTTTCTGTGCCACAGAAAATCTCAGGGGCTCTGTCAGTCCAGGTTATCCACCGGCCCTCAAATCCCGGCTACGGGGCTGCAGCAAATGCTGGCATGGTAGCCCTTGCTCCCGGGATTGAATGGGTAGTGGTGTGTAATCCTGATACCCGGTTCCAGAAACACACTCTGGACCTGCTCTTGGCCGAGCGGGATGCTTTCACCCACGCCGGTATTCTCGGTCCTTCCATCGTGAACCCGCTCAATGTGGTGTACCCCTCAGCCCGAGCAATTCCTGGAATCAGAATTGGAATTGGGCACGCGCTTTTTGCTCGGTTGTGGCCGACAAACCCGTGGACCACGGCATACCTTGGGACATACACCGATCTGAATCCGCGCTCTGTGGGGTGGGTCTCTGGCGCTTTCTTGCTTATTAACCGAGAGGTCTTCAGCTCGGTGGGCGGTTTCGATGAAGGCTTCTTCATGTTCTTCGAAGATGTTGACCTTGGGATGCGAATCAAACAAGCGGGGTATCGCAATGTCTATGTCCCTCGAGCCCGCGTGACCCATTCAGGTGCGGCATCGACCACGGCCCATCACAAAGAAATGCTCCTGGCCCACCACCGAAGCGCTGAGCGCTTTCTTTCCAAACTTTACCCTTACCCAGCGCAAGCTCCTCTGCGGTTTGCCCTCCGCGTGGGCTTGCGGATTCGAGCATGGCTTCAGACCAGAAAGCTTCGGTAGCAGGATTTAGGGTTGGGGCAGAACCTTTGCCAATGATGCCTGTGTCTGCGATTCCATCAATCCTTTGAGGAAGGTCGCTACGGGCGCATTTGTGAGAGCCAGAATTCTCATAGCCAGGATTCCAGCGTTTCTTGCCTGCCCAATTCCCACCGTTGCCACGGGAATTCCTGGGGGCATTTGGACAATGGATAGCAAGGAATCCATGCCATCGAGTGTGGCCAGCGGAACCGGAACACCAATCACGGGCAAAGGAGTAAGGGAAGCCACCATTCCCGGCAGGTGCGCTGCACCACCAGCACCAGCAATGATGACGCTAAACCCACGATCCGCGGCAGTCTTCGCAAAGTGAACCATTTTCTCTGGCGTCCGGTGTGCCGAAACGACTTCCGATACGACTTCAATGCCTGCCTGGGCTAGCACCTCTGCCGCGTCTTTCATGACGGGCCAATCAGAATCTGAGCCCATTATGACCGCCACGCGCGCACTACCCATGGTCACACTCTACCCGGACCCATTCGCGAGTGATCGGGCCTCTTCAGCGCGGGCAAGTAGGTGCGGAAGGTCTGACCCAATGACGACTACGTGGCCTACTTTTCGCCCTGCTCGGGCCGCTTTCCCATAATCGTGAATCTTTGCTTCGGGAACGCTTCGCCACGCTGCTTCCTTCCCCGCGGAATCGATCCCCCCCAAGATGTTGACCATCACACCCACCGGCGAGGTAAAAGAGGGAGAACCAAGGGGTATGTCTGCGACGGCACGAAGATGTTGCTCGAACTGGCTGGTGGTTGACAGTTCCGTAAAAACGTGTCCTGAATTATGGGGGCGCATGGCTAACTCGTTTACCAACACAGAACCATCGGCCAGTTCAAAGACTTCCACAGCAAGGACTCCAACAATCCCCGCTTCATCAGCGATTTGTCGGCTCAGTGTGTTTGCCTTCTCGATGAAATCGCTGGACATTTCTGGGGCTGGTGCAATGACTTCGGAACACACACCGTTTACCTGGCGCGTCTCTACCGGCAACCACGGGACCCACTCGCCGCCTTGCCGCCTGGCACTTACGAAAGCAAGCTCTCGAACAAAAGGTACTTTTTCTTCCACAAGCACAGGGCCCTCGGCGATCCAATCCTCAATATCTTCTAAAGAATCAATCACTCGAACACCTTTGCCGTCGTAACCGCCAACCGGCTTCTTCGCCACACACGGAAACCCGCCGACCTCGTCAACAGTTGCAGCAGAGGATACCGAAGTCTCGATTACGCCCCAGCGCGGTTGTGGCACGCTAATGCGTGCCAGAGTTTTTCGCATCACAATTTTATCGTGCGCAAGAGTCAAGGCTTCGGGTGATGGAGCAATCACCACGCCTGAATCCCTCACGGGTGTTAACACTTTTGTGGGAACGTGCTCATGGTCAAAAGTGAGAAAGTCGACCTGGTCGGCAAAGGTACCCACCTGTTCTAAGTCACGATAATCTCCCACCCATGTGGCGGCAAGACCAGCGGGAGAACCCTCAGCTTCGGCAAATACGCGCAACTCAAGGCCTAGATTAATCGCTGCCGGAATCATCATGCGGGCCAGTTGGCCACCCCCGATAACTCCTACTTTCTTCACTTCTCAACCTTATTGGAGGAGGTGCTCGACATCGGCGGCGGAAACTACGCGGGTCATCCCTGTCTCATCACGAACCAGGAGAGCCCCCGTCGAATCAAGGCCGGTTGCTGTTCCCTTCCACCGTGGCCCTTCAGACTCCACCACTTCCACTTGCCGTCTCAGAGTCAGCATTGTTTCCTCGACTAACTGCTGCGTGATTTTCCAGTCACGGGCGAGGAAACTTCTGAGAAAACTTACAAAGCTGGACACGAATTCATCGGGAGTTCCCTCCGCAATCTCGCAGTGCTGGTCAAGAGCGCCTGCGTTAGGTGTTGGGGGCTCAGATTCAAATCCAATGTTTATCCCGACCCCCACCACAACATCTTTGGTGGGTAGGACTTCACATAAGATTCCGGCAATTTTGTTACCCGCCACCAACACATCATTGGGCCATTTCACACCGACCTCTGTCACACCCAATTCGTGGAGAGCAGACACGACAGACAATCCCGCAATCAGGGGAACCCACGATGCGGTGTCACCTTCGATTAGCTCCCGGGGGACTAAAACACTCAACGCTAGGGACTCACCGGGCTTGGAAATCCATTGCCGGTCCCGCCTGCCCCGCCCCTCGGTTTGGTGATGGGTCAACACGATAGAAAAAGGTGGTGGAGTAGTTCCCCGAGAGAAAACTGTATTCGTTGAACCAACCGTTTCAAGATCTAGCAGGAACGGCACACTGGCCGCAGTGCGCGGGTATAAATAGGACTTAGCTGTCAAAGGACATCAATTTCACGTATTCCTCAATCATCGGAATGCGTTTTCTGACTTCCTTGAACGTGCCGCTGTCGAGAATTCGACCGTTCTCCATCACGTGGACCTGATCGGCGTGCTGAATCGTCGACAACCTGTGGGCGATCACAATAACCGTCGTGTCTCCTCCCAGGCCCCGAATGACACCAGAAATACTAGCTTCGGTTGCCGCATCAAGGGCGCTGGTCGCCTCATCCAAGACAATCAAATTGGGCCTGGTATAGAGGGCTCTGGCTAAGCCAAGCCGCTGAATCTGGCCACCGCTCAGCGCATCAGAATGTGACCCAAGGTTTGCGTGGATGGTATCCGGGATACCCCGCACGTGCTCTGATAGCTGTGCCCCCTCCAGAGCAACCCAGATAGCCTCTTCGTCCCGCTCTGCGTCCGACAAACCCAACGCAACATTGTCGGCAATCGAACCGGTCACAAGGCCGGGCTTTTGTGGGACATAGGACATGAGTCCCGGATATTCTTCCCTCAAGGCCGCGGGTTCCACCCCGTCAACGGCAACGCTTCCACTATCAGGTCGGTAAAGACCGAGAATGATATCGACAAGAGTGGTTTTCCCGGCACCCGAAGGCCCCACAATGGCGATGTAGCTCCCCGCAGGTGCAGAGAGGGAAACACGGTCTATCGTTGGGGTCGCAGCCCCCAAGTGCTGGAAGCTCACATTGTCGAGTACGACCCCGAGCCCATGCCTCGAATCGCCCTTCCTTGCAGTACTTGCCAGCTGTGTGGGAGCGTAAATGCTGGCATCCAGCAGCTCAGCGGTATCGCGGAGTTGCACCAACACTTCCTGCGCCGAGGTCACCCATTTCTGCATAATCCTCAGCTCATTCCAAATTTGCTGAAGCGGCAAAATCGCGCCCATCATCCTGAACGATCCGGCAAGGAAAATACCCAACGCCAACAGCCCCTCCCCCAAAGAGCCCCTGCTCAATTGCCACGTCACAAATCCGAGCGCTCCGACGATTAAGCCAGCTTCAGCGATATAGCGGGGAAGGCCCTTCAAAATTTGGAGCGTGACGCCTGTGCGCGCACTCAACTTCTTCGCCTCGATAAATCGTGACAAGAAGAAATCCTGTTTCGACAAAACCGCAATTTCTCGAAAACCATCAACCATTTCCAAAATGGACGATCCTGTTTGCACGGCTCCAGCTTGAATGTTTCGTCCCGAAGCCAGGTATTTCTTGGCCGTCGTTGCCTGAAGCAAAAAAACCAGCACGCCAAAGTAAAGTGCGATGGCCAGCGCTGCAGTGGGGTCAACAGCGACAAAGACGATAAAAATCGAAAGAAAAAGGGTGCCTTCAATGGCGAGGGTTGTCATCGCTCCCAGAACACCTGAGAACGTTGCGTTAGTGGATTGGCCCACGAGAAAGCCAATCTCTGCTCGGGAGTAATTTCGTAATCGTTGAAGTGACCCACTAGAGAGGTAGCGCGCAATTTTGGCAGAGTTCTTGATTTCTACCTGTGCCAGAAAGACAGCGGTCCATCGGGCAAAGAGAATTCCGAGCCCACCTTTAAGGATGAAGAGTCCCGCCACCAGGGCCTGTCTCTTATACACATCTCCGAGC
>OLGU01000098.1_pt1 | contig 26736 bp, 25 predicted proteins | sample 1609281 | NCBI WGS metagenome assembly OLGU01 (sample SAMN05416705, study PRJEB24817) | seawater metagenome | isolation source: Sea water | place: Canada:Atlantic | collected 2013-07 | reverse complement strand
GATTGCCTCTTGTCTCGTGGGCTCGGAGATGTGTATAAGAGACAGCCTTTAAATAACCCAATACGTTTAAAAATGTAATAACTACAAAAACTTAGATTTGCTGCTTAGTAAGGCGGACAATTGACCTTGTACCAATAAACAAGCCTGATATACTCGCCCGGTTTTGCTGTTTCAATGATTGAAAAACACCCTCCCCAAGGATAGGGCCAGTTAGTTGGGTTTTTTAAGCAAAGGATAAACGTGTGATAGCACTGTTATTTGATATTGTAGGTATGGCGGGTACTTTCTTAGTTGTTGGTGCATTCTTTTTATTACAACTTAATAAAGCATCCCCAACGGGGTTATTGTACAACATAATGAATTTAACAGGGGCAATTTTGCTGTTAATAAGTTTGTGTTACAACTTTAACCTTGCAAGCTTTGTAATTGAGATTTTCTGGATTGCAGCTTCACTGATCGGCTTATACAAGTACGCTAAAAATAAGCCTCAATTAGCCACTAACTCGTAATTTTAGTACCGCTAATGATGTTTACTGTTGCGAGTCAGTACAGACTTGCAGCAGTTTATAAATAAATTAAGATTTATTGTATTTGTTAACACAAAGTTTCTGTTGTTAGCGCCCATAACCCGTTAAACTAGCGCCCTTAAATTTTATAGCTATTTTGTTGTGAGCTAGGGCATGTTCTCCTTTTCTAAAAAACTTCTTTTATCTTTTGTTGTACTGATAGTGCTATTGTCGGTCGTGTTTTGCTATGGCCGAACTCATTATTATAATCAGGCCGAGCAAAAAGCAGCCCAGCAAGCAACTCAGTTAAAGCATTATATTGATGCTGAGCTTGCGCGTTTTTCAAAAATTCCTCAGCTTCTTACCTATAACAATGAGGTTATTGATTTTTTAGGTGCGGCGCAAAATAACGAAAAAAAGATTAATAACTACTTAGCTGATATACAACAAGCCAGTGGTGCCTCAGATATTTATATTCTTGATGAACAAGGCGCTGGGATTGCAAGCAGTAACTGGCAGGCCGATCATAACTTTTTAGGTAGCGATCTGTCGTTTAGACCGTATTTTAAGCGCGCATTTGCAGGTGAAAAAGTAGCGTATTTTGCCGTAGGCATGCGTACAAAAGAGCGAGGCATCTATTTTTCACAAGCCATTTATAACAATAATCAAGCGGTAGGGGTCGTTGTTTTAAAAGTCAATGTGAACAAATTTGAAAGTGACCGTGAGCTTTTAAATACCGCCAAAGGCAGCCACTTTTATGTGCAGCTAGAAGATAGCGTGATTGCTATTTCAGATATGGAAAATTGGCGCCTGAATACGTTTTCTACACTCGATATTACTCATCGGCGAGACATCGCTCAGCGTCGAGCGTATTTAGATTATCAACCTAAGCTGATTGCCCATTCAAATTACACATCACAAAGGTTACTGTTTAGCACAATTGATGAGCATAACTATTTATCGGTAGAGCAAAAATTACGCTTTTTGAACGCATCGGTTACCGTATTAGTAAATGTATCTAATGCTAATATTGCCCAATTACCGGCGTTATTTGGCTTTGTGGTAATTTATGCGCTTATTATTGCCCTAGGGTATGTTGTTTTAAGGCGCTTTGTTGGCGTTAAAAAGCTGGTTTATTCCCATCACAGTGTCAGTCAGGAAATTAGTGCACGTACTAATGCTTTTAAAGCACAGCAAGATGCGCTTGTACAATCAACTAAGCTTGCAACAATTGGCCAGCTTAGCATGGGCTTTAACCACGAAATTAATCACCCGCTTAATACCATTAATACTTACTTAGCCAGTGCTAAACGCATGCTAGCTAAAGGAAAGTTTGAAGCCCTAAACGAAAATTTACAGTTTGTTGAAGCCTTAGTAGCAAGAGTGCATAAGATAGTTGCACAGCTAAATTATTTTTCTGATTCTGCAAAAACGATTATTAGCGAAGTGCCATTAAGTGAATCAGTAGCCAAGGCACTTGAGATTAATAAAAACCAGCTAAAGCAGGACAATATAAGTGTTTTACCGCCTAAAATTGACAGCCAATTAAACGTGTTAGCAGATAAAGCGGCCCTTGAAGAAGTGTTAGTTAACTTAATATCGAATGCCAGCCAAGCAATGCAAGGGTGTATTACTCGCGAGCTGAGTATCAGTGCCAATTATCTAAATAATAGTGTGCAACTGTGTATTGAAGATACCGGTCCGGGTATAGAAGTGCACGATATAGACACTATTTTTGAGCCTTTTTACAGTACTAAATCGGTTGATGGGCTAGGGCTTGGGTTGTGTATTTCTAAGCAAATTATTAGCGCGCTTAATGGCACGCTAAGCGCACAGAACCGCGAGCAAGGCGGCGCTAAATTTATTATTACGCTTCCTTGTGAGCCGCTAACGAGCTAAATAAAGTAATTTAAGGGCTAAATTATTGAGCGAGTAGTGATTAATTGTGGCTATTTATTCCTACAAAAACGGTAATTTTTAGATAGTTAGTGTTATTGCTCGAAAATCAGAACGGCGTTATAGTCGTAGCAAAATGATACACGAGTAGCACCTTTGGATACTGATAGCACACACACACCGTCACTCAGCGATACGTTTAATGAGCTGCAAAATAGCTTTTTAGCCCAGTCGTACCTCCCGATAGATAAGCGTATCGTATTATTAAAAACGCTGCACAAACGCATTGTTAGTAATGAACAAGCGCTTATCGATGCAGCATCAAAAGACTTTGGCTACAGAACCGCGTTCGATACGTTACTTGGCGATATTTTGCCAACGGTTCAGGGCTTAGCGCACATAATTAAAAAACTGCCAAAATGGGCAAAACCCAGTAAGCGCTCAACTAGCTTAAGTTTGTGGCCATCAAAAGTGAGTGTGACTTACCAGCCACTTGGTGTAGTTGGTGTGATTGCACCATGGAATTACCCCATACAATTGGCATTAGTGCCTGTTATTACCGTCATTGCTGCGGGTAATAGAGTTATGCTTAAGCTCAGCGAGTTTACCCCGCATACTAATGCAGTCATCGAAAAAATATTTGCAGACGAGCTACAAGCGCATTGTAAAGTGGTGTTAGGGGCAAGCGATGTAGCGAGTGAGTTTTCTGCATTGCCATTTGCACATCTGCTGTTTACTGGCTCAACGTCAGTGGGCAAGCTGGTTATGAAAGCGGCCAGTGAAAATTTAACTCCTGTTACCTTGGAGCTTGGTGGTAAGTCGCCGGTGATCATTACTGAGCAAGCTAATATTAAAAAAGCAGCGCAAACATTATTGTTTGGTAAAATGGCCAATGCGGGGCAAATTTGTGTAGCCCCAGATTATGTATTTGTACCTAAGGCCCTTGAGCATCAGCTGGTGCAGCAATTGTGCGAGCTTTATAAAAAGCACTTTAAAGACGGGGTTGAAGGCAAAAACTTAACGTCAATTATTAGCGATGCGCATTACACTCGCTTAGAAGGGTATTTAACACAAGCACAGCAGTTAGGTGCGCAAGTTATTAAGCCGCTAGATCAAAACCAGCAAGATAAACAAAAGCATAGAATGGGTTTGCATATTGTTACCGCACCTAGCGATGATATGACGCTAATGCAAGATGAGTTATTTGGCCCAATTTTGCCTATTAAAACCTACGAAAAGCTCGATGAGGCAATAAGCTACATAAAAGCGCATAATCACCCTTTAGCGCTATATATTTTAGGACAAGATAAGCACGCTCAAGATTACATAATGGAGCAAACATTAAGTGGTACAGTTGCTGTAAACGATGCCTTAGTGCAGGTGACAGCAGACGATGTGCCATTTGGTGGCGTTGGACATTCAGGAATGGGGCATTATCATGGTAAAGAAGGGTTTTTAACCTTTAGTCATGCAAAAAACACCTTGGTGTCTAGCTCGTTTAACCCGCGTACTGCGCTTTTACTCAAACAGAGCAACCTTATTATTAAGCTGCTTAAATTTTTATATATTAAGTAAATGGGTATAAAAAAGGGCTAATGCGAGATGCATTTGCCCTTGTGAAACGCTTTGGTTTAGCTAGGCGAAAATTAAAATAAGCGACCTTCACCGGCGTACGTGCCTGCGAGTATTTTTTCGTAGATTTTGTCGGCTTTTTCTTTTGCTTCTTCTATTTCTTTAGGTAGCATTTTACGCTCATCTAGCTTACGGCTATGGCTTGCTTGCATGTTGCCGTTGTATTCTGCAATGGTGTTCCACACATACGACTTCTCTAAGTCTTTTGGCATGCCTAGGCCTTCAAAATACATGAGCGCCAGATTAAATTGCGCCAGTGAGTAGTTATTAGCAGCGGCTTTTTCGTACCACGTTCTGGCTTGTTTATAATCGCGCGTTACGCCCTCGCCATTTGCATACATAACACCTAAATTAAATTGTGCGGCGGGGAGGTTTTTTTTCGCTGCTTTTTCAAATAACGTAACCGCCATTTGCTTATCAAGCTTTACGCCTTTGCCTTCATCGTATAAAACCGCTAGCGCAAACATTGAGTCAGCGTGATTTTTTTTAACGCCTTCTTTATAAAGCTCTGCTGCTTTAAAGTAGTCGCGTGTAACACCATAGCCGCCCTCGTAAAGTTTACCTAGTTCGTAAATGCCAGGGGCAAAGCCTTTATCAGCTAAATATTCAAATTCTTTTAGTGCCGTCGCAAACTCGCCTTCGTTGGCAGCTCTTATACCGTCTTCAAGAGTTGCATGTGCAAATGGGCTTGAAAGCAAAACGCCAGTGAGTATTAATGCTTTTAAATTAAACTGTGACATAGCCATGTCTCCAATAGGTAATAGTTGCAATGTGTATGTATAAAAACCTGTTTTATTGCAACACTTTGTACTTACTATTTAATAGCCACGTATAAAATGGTGCAAGTGCTTGAGGTTAAGTGAAATACTAACGCTTTGGTGATTATATGCTCGTTTAACACTTAGCCAAGCTGTTGTGGTAATTATAGCTTAAATAAGCAATTATATTGCTAATAATGCGCTGTTTATAAGCGTAAGATACAGATATTACAGAAAATTTAAAGCAGTAAAAAAGCGCAAGCCAAGGCCTGCGCTTTTAATGTCATATTAACCGTCACTAATATGAGCAATGTAGCAAGTAGAGATGAACTTTTATGCTATTACTTGGGTCGAGTAAATAATAGCCATTAAGCAGTCACGTGCTTAAAACAAAATGTCAGCATCCATGCTCTATTTCTTCCTTGGGCACTGAGGTCGTCACACTTTGTTTATGCGATTAATTATTATCAATTAAAGTAAATTAACACCTTTGCGTATTTATGTGAGAGTTTGAGAGAAAGCGTTAGTTGAGGATTTCATGTTTAAAATAAAAAATATAAAAGTTTCGCGCGTAGCCATCGCGCTCAGTCTGCTATTTTTGTGTAGTTGTTCGGCTTCGTTTACTTATAATAACTTAACGTGGCTTTCATCGTTTTGGGTAGATGACTACATTGACCTAAATAAGCAGCAAAACAAGCAACTTAAAAATATTATTAACTCAACCCAGCAGTGGCACCGCACCACGCAATTACCCGCCTACAAGCAAGATATCCTAAATTTAAAAGTGTTATTTAATCAGCAGTTAGACTATCAGCAACTAAAGTCGCAAGTGGTATTGGCCAGAGCTCATTTTCAAAACATTCTTGAACATGCGCATATACCGCTTGCGCAGTTAGGGCTTACGCTTTCTTATGCGCAGCGCGAAGAGCTTATTGCTAATATCCAAACGCAAATTAACGAAGAATACGAAGAGTTTAATGAATTAACAGCGCAGGAGCGCAAAAGCGAGCGCCTAGAAAGGCAGCTCGATTACTACAAGCAATGGCTAGGAAAGTTAACCCCTGTGCAAACGCAGCTTATTACCCAAGCTAACAATGCTCATTATGACTCTTCATTGCTTTGGCATCAGTACAAGCAAACGCGTTTAAATGCAGCGCAGCAAGTACTTTTAAATAAAGCGCTCAGTGAGGCTGAATTTGTAAAACAATTAAGCTATGTAATTACACAGCGAGAAGCGTATATGAGCGAAGAACTATTAGCCAGTAATGATGCAAACTTAGCGCTCTATGTAAACCTACTTATTGAGCTAAATACCACATTGAGTGAGCAGCAACGCGAGAGTGTAAATGATGAGTTTGATGAGCTGATTAATACGCTCACCGATTTAATTGAAGATTAATGCTTATTTAAGCCAAGGCTCACATTAGGCAAAAAGCTAACGTATTGTTTGCTAATTAAGCATGTGTAACTTTTTATAAATTATACGCTTATTAAGGAAGTTAGCGCGAGGCGTACTGCGGTGGATGAATTTACAACAGGGCGTTTGGTTTTTAGTCAGGGCAGAGCCTTTGAAGGCGATTTAATTGCACCTAGAGTGAAAAATTTCAATCCACACAGGTCACCTCGCCCTCGATAAATGCTAAGATAATATTTCATATTTAATAACGTCCTATCTGATCGATTTTAAAATATATCACGTACGCTTCTCACTTGTTTGTTGCTTGATTATCCTCGTTATATCTAACAAATGAAGCAAAGCGACACCTTGGTGATAATTAAAACGCGCGCATATTAAGGTTTGTAATGGCAGCAGCTAATGGTTACTGATTTAAAAGGAATGCTCAATACGTGGTATCCGCTTCGTGATGAACAACAATGGGTGCTAGCAACCTTGTACCAAATTGAAGGGTCTAGCTATCGAAAATTGGGCGCGATGATGCTTATTTCGAGCCTTGGCCAGCGCTTAGGCATGCTTTCGGGTGGTTGTTTAGAGGCTGATATTCAGCGCCACGCCAAACAGGTTATGACCACATTACATTCTAAAACTATTACCTACGATGCAACCGATGAAGACGACTTAACATTTCAGCTAGGAATTGGCTGTGGTGGTGTGGTGCATATTATTTTGCAAAGCGTTAATAGTGAAAACGAATACTTACAACTAGATAGCATGTTTAATGCGCTTAAAAATAAGCAATCCGGGCACTACACACAGCAAATTAAACCTTTAGTGGCAAAGGGGTCTGGCGTTTTTAAAACCGTGGCGCAGCAGCACAACTTATCTTTAAACCGCAAAGCAACGCTTTTAGAGCAAGATAAAGTCCAACGTTTAGAAGTGGCTATTTACCCCAGCGCACATTTATTAATTGTCGGTGGTGGCGCTGATGCGATACCGGTATACGCGTTTGCTAAACAACTCGGGTGGATGGTAAGTGTATGGGATAGCCGAGCTGCAAATGCTAAAAGAGACTACTTTAAGCATGCCGATAATATTTTGCGTTGCCCAGCTACGCAGCTTAAACAATTTTGCGAACAGCACAAAGTGGATGCCGCTGTTTTAATGGCCCACAGTGTAGAGCTTGACTCACAGGCGTTAGCCGCACTTGAGCAAAGCCAACTAAAGTACATGGGATTACTGGGGCCTACACATCGCCGAGGGCAAGTGTTTGAACATGCAAATACAAGTGTAGATAAGGTACTTGCCCCTGTCTTTGGTCCTGTTGGGCTTAATTTGGGAGGCGACTCGCCAGAGAGCATAGCTTTGTCGCTCATTAGCGAAATTCATGCGGTATTTGCTAATAAAGATGCTACATCGTTAAGTAATTGGGGCAACTAAGGTGCGCATAGCAAAGGTTATTTTAGCCGCTGGGCAATCGTCGCGCTTTAACGGCTGTAAGCTTATAGCCGATGTAGGTAATAAACCAATGATTTGCCGCGCCGTAGATACCTTACAAGGTGATGACACATTACCCATATACGTTATTAGCGGTGCTTGGCATGCGCAAATTGAACACGCGTTACGTGGCTATAAAAATGTTGAAATACTGCATAACCCACACTGGCAAATAGGCTTAGGAAAATCCATTGCGCTGGCAACACACACTATAAGTAAGGCGCACTCATTAGAGGGGATTTTATTTATGCTGGCGGATCAGGTTGAGCTTAGTGCGGCACACATAAATACTTTAATTACTCATTTTAACAACAACCCCTCGCGCTGGTGCGCTGATTATGGCGAACGCCTTGGTGTACCTGCTGTATTTCCTGCCTGTGATTTTAAAACACTCGCAGCGCTAAATTGCGATAAAGGCGCTCAACATTTACTGCGCGATACAAAGGTTGACGTTAATACCATTTTACTTAAGCAGGCAAGCACAGATATCGACACTCAACAGCAATTAAAGCAGTTTATTAATAATAACAACAACCTAACTGTAAGCGAATAAACTAAAAAATATAGCCTAAACTTTAGGTTAAACGTTCAAAACGAGATTAAATTTTTAACAGTTATACCAGTGCGCATTTTAAATGTGCGCTGCAATGCAAAGCGTAATAGTTTCAACGTACGGTGGTATAAAAAGTAACGTGTATGGGTCATGTGTTACTTTAATTTTATTTAGGCTTAATCAAGGGGCAAGCTATGGTGACGTTTACAGTTAATGGCAAAGAGGTTAAATCGCAAGCAAGTGCAGATACACCTTTGCTGTGGGTTATTCGCGATGAAATAGGGTTAAAAGGAACTAAGTTTGGTTGTGGTATTGCTATGTGCGGTGCATGTACAGTGCATCTAGATGGGCAAGCAACGCGCTCGTGTGTATTACCCGTGGGCGCAGTGGCAGGAAAAAACATTACGACCATTGAAGGGCTAAACAACGCGCATCCGCTGCAAAAAGCGTGGGTCGATGAGCAAGTGCCTCAGTGCGGTTACTGTCAATCTGGGCAAATTATGCAAGCTGCTACGTTATTAGCAGACAATCCAAATCCAACAGATCAAGAAATAGTAAATCATATGAATGGCAACTACTGCCGCTGTATGGCGTACAAGCGTATTAAATCGGCTATACAACGTGCAGCTGATGAATCGCAAAGTGCAGTACAAATGTTTAACCCCAAAGAGCTAGACGTGTAACTGGAGCCGACAATGAAAAAACTATTTCAAAAAAATACCGAAACCGTAGACTTAAACCGTCGCTCTTTTATGATTAGTACAGCAACTGCTGGCCTGGTTATGGCATTTGCTCCGGCTTTATTTTCAGGTGAACTTAGCGCCAAAGAGTCGATTGCACAACAATCGTTTTCACCCACAATTTGGTGGACTATGAACCAGCAAGGTGAAGTAGTCGTTAGTATTGCCAAAGCTGAAATGGGCCAACACGTAGGCACCGCCTTAGCGCGTATTGTGGCAGATGAGCTTGAGTGCGACTGGGATAAAGTATCAATCACGTATGTAGATACGCACGAAAAGTGGGGCTACATGGTTACAGGTGGCTCGTGGTCTGTATTTCAAAGCTTTAAGCCGCTTTCACAAGCTGGCGCTGCGGGGCGTATAGCCCTTACAGATGCAGGGGCTAATATGCTTGGGGTTAAGCCTGAGCAGTGCCACGCTAGTAAAGGGCGCATAATTGCAGGCGATCAATCACTCAGTTATGCCGATATTGTTAAAAATGGTGAGTTTAACCGTACATTTAGCAGTGAAGAAGTTGCAAAACTGCCGTTAAAGCCTGCCAACAAGCGCCACTTAACGGGTTTAAAACAAGACTTTAAAGCGCTTGATATTCCCGCAAAAACAAATGGTACTGCCGTATACGGCATAGATGTAGAGCTTGAAGGCATGGTGTATGCGCGCCCTGTGATCCCACCAACACGTTATGGTAGTGAAGTGACACAGGTGGACGATAGCGCTGCAAAAGCAATAAAAGGATATAAAGGGTTTGAGATTTTAAACGACCCGAGTAATACCGTACAAGGCTGGGTGGTGGTTTTAGCTGACAATTACCCCAGTGCTATTAAAGCGGTAGATGCGCTAAAAGTAATCTATAAAAAAGGGCAAACAGCTAATGTTACAGAGGCCGATATTCAATCCCTCGGCGAAAAATTATGTAACGATAGCAACGCTGGCACCTTATTTGTTAATGAAGGTGATACCACTAAAATGCAGGCTGAGGCAACGCAGTCGCTTGAGTCACTGTACACCACAGCAACAGCAAGCCATTATCAATTAGAGCCGCTTAACGCGTTGGCAGAGTTTAAACAAGACAAGTGGATTATCCATACCGGTAATCAGTGGCAGTCTTTAACATTACCTGCATTGGCCAAGGCGTTAGAGGTTGAACAAAATAACGTTATTATTCGCCCTTATTATTTAGGCGGTGGATTTGGGCGTCGCTTGTTTGGTGATTGGACTGTGCCTGCAGCATTAACAGCGAAAGCGATTGGCAAACCCGTAAAACTGGTATTTACGCGCGCTGACGATAGCTTATTTGATCAGTCACGCTCAGCCTCTACAGCTAAATTAACAGCTTCGTTTAATGAAAATGGCGAGCTCAGTGCAATGGAGCATGCTTTTGCAGCAGGTTGGCCAACAAAAGCAATGGCACCTGGCTTTTTATCACCAGGGGTTGATGGCAAAGGTAAGTTTGATGCATTTTCAGCCTCTGGAGCCGATCACTGGTACAGCATGGATAACCACCGTGCCCGCGCAATTAATAACGAATTAGCGCAAAGCACATTTACCCCAGGTTGGCTTCGCTCGGTAGGCCCTGGCTGGATAGCATGGAGCCTAGAGTCTTTTATCGACGAAATAGCGCACAAACAAGGGATTGATCCGGTTGAGTTTCGTTTATCAATGCTCGATGGCAAAGGTAAACAAGCAGGAAAAGCTCCTGAAAGCGTGGGCGGAGCGCTGCGCTTAAATGCGGTACTTAAAAAAGTGTCAGCGAAGGTCGCAAATGTTAAGCTGGGTGAAAATGAAGGCATTGGTTTTTCAGTAAGTTCAGGCCAAGAGCGTAATATGCCAGCGTGGATTGCCACAGCAGCCCATGTGCACGTAAATAAAAGCGATGGCAAAATTACGCTTAAGAAGCTTTACGCCGTGGTAGATGCAGGTTTAATTGTTCACCCTGATGGTGCACTAGCCCAGCTTGAAGGTTCGTTATTGTGGGGCACAAGCCTTGCGTTACATGAATCAAATAATTACCAAAACGGACAAGTAGCAGCCACTAACTTTAACACTTACTTACCACTTAGAATGCAAGATGTGCCCGATATGGACATAGAGTTTGTACAAAGTGATGAGTTTCCAATGGGCTTAGGTGAGCCTGGAGTAATTGGTGTTGCGCCAGCTATTGGAAATGCGGTATTTAATGCAGTTGGTGTGCGGTTACGTAATTTACCCATGAAACCCAATGAGCTTAAAGCAGGTCTTACGGCCTAGTTAAGTGCTAACAAAGCGCGTAAGGCACAGGCTTTACGTGCTTTGAACTTAGCGATGAATTATTAAAATGTTAAAGGCTTTTTTATGCTAGTCGACCCAGCAGGGCGAAAATTTAGTTATCTACGTTTATCTATTACTGATGTATGTAATTTTAAGTGTGTGTATTGCTTACCGGATGGTTATCAATGCGATCACGACCGAGACTTCCTTTCACTTAACGAAATTAGCAATACAGTAAACGCCTTTGCTCATCATGGCATATCAAAGTTACGCATTACTGGCGGTGAGCCAACCCTCAGAAAAGATTTTATAGATGTAATTCGTGCGGCAAAAGACACCCAAGGTATTACCAAAATAGCCGCCACTACAAATGGTTACTCAATGCATAAACATGTTAAAGATTGGGCACACGCTGGGCTCAATGCAATAAATGTTAGCATCGACAGCCTAGACCCACGTATGTTTAATACCATTACCGGCAACGATAAGTTTGCCACGGTTATGCAAGGCATAGACACGGCCCTAGAGAGCGGCTTAGATTCAGTAAAAATAAATAGCGTACTAATGAAACAGTACAATGGTCGTGCCCTTGAACCTTTTTTAGCCTATTTAAAGCACAGACCCGTAACGATGCGCTTTATTGAGTTAATGCAAACAAACGACAATAAAGCATTTTTTGATGCTAACCATATATCGGGGCAATCCATAAAAGAGCAGTTGCTTCGCGCTGGTTGGCAGCCCATTATACGCGATGTAACGGCGGGGCCTGCGCAAGAGTTTTTCCATCCTGATTATTTAGGCAAAATAGGGTTAATAATGCCGTACAGTAATGACTTTTGTGCTACCTGCAACAGGTTAAGAATTTCATCACTGGGGAAACTGCATTTATGTTTGTTTTCTGAGCAGGGTATATCACTTAGAGAATACATGAGTGATAACACTAATCAGGCATTAATTGATCAGTTAGCGCGTTATATAAAAACAAAAAAACCAACGCACTTATTGCACCAAGGTAACACCGGGGTCACTACAAACTTATCTATGTTAGGTGGGTAAAGGCGTAAATGTAGTATAATTCGCTACTGAGTTTACAGTTTTCGCTACACAGTTTAATAAAATGACTGTTTTTACCTATTTAGCTACTTGTTATATTTAATTTTAGGGTTACACTGAATTTTTTATTATTTTAAGTTTTTTGAATGGATATAGCAGCACTTAGTAGTACTAAATCATTAAGAAGAAACGTTCTGAAATGGATGTGCTTGTGTTTTGGTTTTGTCTCATTGTTTTTTGCTGCGTTTAATATTTTTTTAAATAACTTTGCGTTATTAGGCTATTTAGAAATAGCGCTCACTGTATTTTGTGCCTACACCTACCACCGCTTAAACACACACGCACTCGAAGTATGGCAATCTGTTGTTATGTGCATATTTGTCACCTTTGTTATTGTATTAGGTAATTATTTAGCAAAGCCAATAAATGGTTTGTATGTGTGGTCGTTTGCGTTACCTGTGTTGTATTACCTACTGTTAGGTAAGCGCTATGGCATTGTATTATCGGCCTTGTTATTTGTACTCCAGGGGGCCATTTTATTAACCAAAGCATCGCAACTTCCTCTAACTACGCTTAATTTCAGTTTAAATCTTACATTTGTTTATATCAGTATTTGGGCTATTTCTCATGTTTTTGAAGGTAGCCGTGCTTTATCATCTAAGCGGTTAAAAAATCTTGCTTTGTTAGACCCACTTACCGGGGCTGCAAACCGTTTATCAATGAACCATTACTTTGCAGTAGAGCTTAAAGATAAGTCGCAACTTTATTTATTTTTACTCGGCCTAGACTATTTTAAACAGGTTAACGACACCTATGGCCACGCTGTAGGGGATAAAGTGCTGATTGAAGTCGCCACCTTATTACGGGTTGTATTGGCAAAAGGGTATGTATTTAGAGTGGGCGGGGAATAGTTTGCTTTACTACATTCTTTCGGGTCACAAAATGATGCATTGGCAATGGCCGAAACCATAAGAGAAAAACTCAACAATACGGCATTTGAGATTGATGGACTAAAAATAAATGTAACTGCCAGTATAGGCGTTGTTAAGTATCGCCAAGGCGACACGCTTGAAAAGTTTGTAATTAAAGCAGATAAACAGCTGTATAAAGCAAAAGAATATGGCCGCAATAAAGTGTACTTTCAAGCAAATGCCAACCTGATTGAAAAGCCTCAAATAGCTTAAGTACGAGGCTAGTACATTTGCTCAAAATTTGGGATGTTGTTTTCCCAAATTGGTTTGTCTTTACCTAGGTATTCTCTCACTGCATCAAAAAATAAACGTGTTCTTACCGGTAAGTCTCTGTGTGGATACACCGCATACATATGGCTAAACTCTTTTAACTTAACATCCGTTAAAATGGGCACCAATTGACCTTGTGTAATTTCTTTATCGATAATAAATGCTGGCGCAACAAAGTAGGTAGTCCCTGAAATAGCTTTCATTAGCAGTACTTCAGCGTCGTTTGCTCTGTACACACTTTTTATTTTTAGCTCGCACGGCTCACCTTTACTATCGTAGTAATCTATGGTTTCTACGCGCATAGCGTTACTTGCATAACTTGCAGCGGGTAATTGCACCAGCTCTTCTATGGTTTGTGGCATGCCATAGGTTTTTATAAATTCAGGGGCGGCTACAATAAGCAGCCTGTTACGGGCAATTTTACGCGCAATTAATGAGGAGTCTTTAGGCTCACCAATTCTAAATGCTAAATCAAACCCTTCAGATACAATATCAACTAGCCTATCGTCGAGGCGCAGTTCTACTTCTACTTGTGGAAAACGTTTTTGAAAGTCGTTTAGCACAGGTTGTAAATAACGCCGACCAATTAATGTTGCCGAGGTAACCTTTAACACACCGCGTGGCTCTAAGTGGTAGTTTTCGGCCATACGTACGGTTTCACCAAGTAGCTCTCTTAGTTCACTTGCTTTTTTTATCATTTCGGCACCGGCGGCCGTTAACGAAAACGAACGGGTGGTGCGGTTTAATAACCTAACGCCTAGCTCGTCCTCTAATCGACTGATTTGTTTAGATATAACAGAGCGGTCTATGTTTCTTATTTCTGCAGCTTTGGCAAAAGAGCCTTGTTCTACCACTTCAAGCAGCACTAAAAGCCGGCTTGTTGTATCCATTATGATCACCTAATAAATGCTATTGATGCCATTTTGGCATTAATGAATTTATAAATCTATGGTTTTTGTCCGCAAGTATAGTCCGTAACATGCCAGGTAAATAAATAAAGGAGCGTCTTCATGAATAAACATTTAATTGCTGCTGCATTAGCTGCGGCAACTCTATCCTTAGCGGGCTGTGCCGATGAGAGCGCACCAAATGCGCAGCAACAACAATTACAACCTATCGATGTAGCACAAGTTTTAATTAAACCAGTACAAAGCTGGCACACCTACACCACGCGTTTAGAATCGCCGCAAGAAGTTGCGCTGATGCCGCGCGTATCTGGGGTGATTGATAGCATCGAATTTAAAGAAGGTGATGTTGTTAAGCAAGGCGATGTGTTGTTTCAACTTGACGAGCGCCCTTTTGCAGCAGTTGTAGCAAGCCTAGAAGCGCAAATACACAGCGCAGAAGCTGCACTTGAACAAGCAAAAAGTGAAGACAAACGAGCAGTGCGCTTATTAGAGCGTAAAGCTATTTCAACAGAACAAGCACAGGCGCGTACCTCAACGCTTCGCCAGCGCGAAGCACAACTTGCAGCGCTGCAAGCACAGCTTACCTCTGCAAAGCTCGATTTAGAATTTACATCAGTGGTTTCGCCGATTGATGGTGTTATCTCGCGCGCAAATATTACCAAAGGTAATAACGTATTAGCGGGCCAAAGTGTATTAACGTCAATTGTTTCTAATAAAGCAATGTATGCCTACTTTGATGTTGATGAGCGTACTTGGAATAGCGCCTTTAACGATGTAACCGCACAAAGCCGCCAAACAGTTGTTATGCAAAAAGTAGGGCAAAAAGAGTTTGCTTACCAAGGCTATATTAACTTTATTGATAACCAAATTAATTCAGCAACGGGCACTTTACGTGTACGTGCGGTATTTGAACAAGATAACAATCAACTACGTGCAGGTTCTTTTGCTCGCGTTAACTTGGCAGCAAACGAAGTGAGCGAAAAAGTAATTATTCCTGAGCGTGCTATTGGCACCGATTTAAAAAATCGCTTTGTGTTAACCGTTGGCGAAAACAACGTGCTTGAATACAAATTAATAGAAGTAGGCGAGCGCTATGGTGCGTTACGCGCTGTTACTGCTGGCCTAAGCGAAGGCGATATTATTGCGGTAAATGGCCCTGCACGTGTAGGCCCAGGTATGCCAATTTCGCCAAATACAGTGACAATTGATACAAGCGGCGTGGCTTTTACACTGTCAAACGACAACGCGCAGCTAATGGCTAAGCAATAAGGTTTATTGATGAAATTTTCACACTTTTTTATTCAGCGACCAATTTTTGCAGCCATGCTGTCGTTGGTTATTTTAATTGCTGGTGGTATTTCACTATTTCAACTTCCTGTAAGTGAATACCCAGAAGTTGTGCCACCTACTGTTGTGGTAACAGCAAATTACCCAGGTGCTAACCCAACCGTTATTGCGCAAACTGTGGCAACGCCCCTTGAGCAAGAAATTAATGGTACTGAAAACATGCTTTATATGTTTTCGCAAGGTACCAGCGATGGCCGCATGACATTAACGGTAACCTTTGCGTTAGGTACGGATTTAGACCGTGCACAAGTACAAGTACAAAACCGTGTAAACAGTGCATTGCCACGTTTACCCGAGGAAGTTCAACGTTTAGGTGTTGTGGCCGAAAAATCATCACCCGATTTAACCATGGTGGTGCATTTATACTCGCCTGAAAACAGCCACGACACAGCGTATTTATCTAACTATGCCGACATTCATATTAAAGATGAAATTGCCCGTTTACCGGGTGTAGGCGATATTCGTTTATTTGGCGGTGGTAAGTACTCTATGCGTGTGTGGTTAAACCCAGATGCATTAGCAGCGCGTGAGCTTACTGCAACGGATGTTGTGGCCGCTTTGCGCTCGCAAAATCAGCAAGTTGCCGCGGGTAGCTTAGGTGCACAGCCAATTTCTAACGACAGCCAATTTCAAATTTTATTAAACGTAAAAGGGCGTTTAAATAGCGTTGAAGAATTTGAAAACGTTATTATTAAAGTAGGTGACGAAGGCCAGTTAACACGTTTATCTGATGTAGCACGTGTAGATTTAGGTCTAGATACGTACGCACTTCGCGCTGAAATGGATAACCAGCCAGCACTTGCAATGCCTATTTTTCAACGCCCAGGTTCAAATGCGATTGAGCTTTCAGACCAAGTACGTGAAACAATGGCGCGTTTGTCAGAAGATTTCCCAGCGGGTGTTGAGTACGACATTGTATATGACCCTACTGTGTTTGTACGTGGTTCAATTGATGCGGTAATTGCTACATTGCTAGAGGCAATAGTATTAGTTGTTATTGTTGTAATTGTATTTTTACAAACATGGCGCGCATCTATTATTCCACTGATTGCAGTACCTGTATCATTAATTGGTACGTTTGCTGTAATGCAATGGCTAGGCGTGTCTATTAATACACTTTCGCTGTTTGGCTTGGTACTGGCAATTGGTATTGTAGTTGATGATGCGATAGTTGTTGTTGAAAATGTAGAGCGAAATATAGAACAAGGGCTTTCGCCTTTAGAGGCAACACGTGTTGCTATGAGCGAAGTAACCGGGCCAATTATTGCGATAGCGCTAGTGCTGTGTGCGGTATTTATTCCTACTGCATTTATTACCGGTTTATCGGGTCAGTTTTATAAGCAATTTGCACTAACAATTACTATTTCGACTGTTATTTCGGCGTTTAACTCGTTAACCCTGTCGCCTGCGCTATCGGCATTATTATTAAAATCGCACGATGCAAAACCAGATGCATTCACGCGTTTACTTAATAAACTGTTTGGTGCGTGGTTATTTAAACCGTTTAACCGCGTGTTTGACCATGGTGCTAAAGGCTACGAAAAGCTGGTACAAAAGCTTATACGTATGAGCGTTATTGTTATGGTGGCCTATGTTGCGCTGGTGGGCGGTACAATTAAATTGTTTGATACCGTACCGGGTGGCTTTATTCCACAGCAAGATAAGCAATATTTAGTTGCGATTGCGCAACTGCCAGATGCAGCCAGTTTAGACCGCACCGAAGATGTGCTCTCGCAAATGCAAAAAATAGCATTAGAAGTACCAGGCGTTGCACACACCGTGGCGTTTCCAGGCTTATCGGTAAACGGTTTTACTAACAGCCCAAATAGCGGCATTGTATTTACGCCACTTGAGAACTTTGATAAACGCACCGACCCTAGTCAATCAGCGATGGCAATTGCCGCACAGTTAAATCAGCGTTTTGCAGCTATTGATGAAGCGTTTGTGGCTGTATTTCCGCCGCCACCAATTCAAGGCTTAGGCACAACAGGTGGCTTTAAACTGCAAATTGAAGATAGAGCAAATAAAGGCTTTGATGCACTATTTAATAGTTTGCAAACCATTATTGGTAAGGCGCAGCAAGACCCCGCGTTAATGGGCTTATATTCAAGCTTTCGCATTCAAGTACCACAAATGGATATTGATATAGACCGCGAGCAAGCGCTTATTCAAGGTATTCCTCTTGATGAAGTATTTGACGCATTGCAAATATACCTAGGCTCTGTGTATGTGAATGACTTTAATATGTTTGGTCGTACTTATCAGGTTAATGCGCAAGCTGATGCTGATTTTCGCCTTGACCCTGAGCAAATCCTTAACCTAAAAGTACGTAACAGTGCAGGAAATATGGTGCCGCTTGGCTCGGTACTTACAGTTACACCAACAATAGGGCCTGACCGTGTAATGCATTACAACGGTTACCCAAGTGCAGAACTAAACGGCAGCCCAGCCCTCGGTTATAGCTCTGATCAGGCACAAACTGCTATTGAAACAATATTAGCCGACAACCTGCCAACAGGTATTGAATACGAGTGGACAGAAGTAACGTACCAACAAGTACTGGCTGGTAACACCATGGTTTATGTATTCCCATTAGTTGTGTTGCTTGTATTTATGGTGCTTGCTGCGCAGTACGAAAGTTTACGTTTGCCACTGGCCATAATATTAATTGTACCGATGACTATTTTCTCAGCACTATTAGGTGTGTGGTTTGTAGGCTCAGACAATAATATATTTACTCAAATTGCATTAATTGTACTAGTGGCACTCGCCTCTAAAAACGCCATATTAATGGTAGAATTTGCCCGCGACCAACATGGCGGTGGGTTAACGCACTTTGAGGCAATATTAGCGGCGTGTCGTATGCGTTTACGCCCAATATTAATGACCTCAATTGCCTTTACAGCTGGGGTTGTACCTTTGGTACTTGCAACCGGTGCCGGCGCCGAAATGCGCCACGCAATGGGTAACGCGGTGTTTGCAGGCATGATAGGGGTAACGGTGTTTGGCTTATTATTTACACCTGTGTTTTACATGTTAGTTGTGAAAAAGCAGCAAAAAGCAAAGGGGTTATCGCATGACTAATTTTATCGCTAAACCTATCAAAACGCGCTTAACGTTAAGTGCTGTGTTAGTGGCTGCTTTTTTATCTGGTTGCGCTAGCAAAATAGATACACAAAGCGAGCAAAACGCTATTAACGATTTTGTAGCTCAAGCAAATATTGCCAGCAATGTTGCCATAGCAGATGAAACAAATTGGTGGCACAAGTTAGAGTCAAAGCAGCTAAATGCTTTGGTTAATAGTGCACTTACCAATAACTACAATTTGCAAACAAGCCAATTAACGCTCAAAAGTACCCTTGCCCGACTTGGTGAGCAAAAAGCGCAATATTTACCCCAAGGCGGGGTAAATATTGGCGCAGCACGAAGCGATGCACCGAGTGTGTTTGACCGTCAATCGAGTGCTAACATAGCGCTTGATTGGCAGTTAGATTTATTTGGCCGTATTACTGCTTTGGTTGATGCTGCAAATGCATCGGCCATGAGCCAAGCCGAGAAAGTACGTTCAATGCAAATTGAAGTGGTATCGTCTGTTGTTAAAGGGTTTGTAAGCTATCAAGGTAATGTTGAAAAACAACACATCATAGCCATGCAAATTAACGCATTAGAGCAAAGCATTGAGGTACTTCAAGCACGTGTAGATGAAGGCGTTGCCAACGAGCTTGACCTAAACCGTACAATGGCACAGCTTAGGCAGCAAGAAGCCTTAATGCCCGCTATTGAGTATGCTAAATACAGCGACTTATCTACTTTAGCTGTGCTTACAGGTAAGCTTGCGCAAGACATTGCGATAGACAATGAGCAAAACCTGCTTGAGCAAAGCTTTAGCGTTGCGCTTAAAAATGCCAATAGCGCCATTGCCCTTCGCCCTGATATAAGCCGTGCATTGTATGATTTTAGCCAAGCTAACAGCTTAAGTGTGGCGGCAAGTAAAGCCTTACTACCTGATATTAGCTTATCAGCCTTTGCAGGCGTAGTGAGCATAGACAGCACGGGCTTAAAAAATACTGATCAGCAATGGCAAGTAGCCCCCCAAGTGCAATGGTCAATATTAAGTTACCCCGCACTCCTTGCCCAGCGCGATGCACAGCAGTTTTTAAGTGAAGCTGCCTACAGCGACTATCAGCAAATAGTATTAAATGCGGTGACTCAAAGTGAACTTTCATTGCAAATGTTGGTCAATCAACAACAGCAAGAGCGTTATGCTAAACAGCGCTATGGCTTTGCAAATAAAGCATTTTTACAAGCACAGGCGATGTACGAAGAAGGCCAAATACCGTACTTAGAGTTGTTAGATGCACGCCAGGATGTTTTAATGGCACAAGAAAACGCTGTTGACACAACCATTGCTACATTGCTTGCTAAAGTGAATGCTTATCAGGCATTTAACGGCCAATGGAGCTATGCACTTAGCAGTACAAAATAGGTAGAGTTAATTGAATGAGCAATACTGAATTATCACATCAAGGCAGCCCCTTACAAACCATGCGCGCTATTGTTTTATCACAACCAGATGAGCAAATACGCTTGCAAGATGTTGAGGTTGATATACCCGAGTGCGCCGACAACGAACTGTTGGTAAAGCTTGAGTATGTAGGCCTTAATCCTGCTGATGCCTATTTTGCTAAAACGGGCTTTTGTAAGTGGCAATACCCTCATATTTTAGGCCTAGACGCCGTTGGTGTGGTAGTTAAAGCTAACAAAGGTGTGTTTCCTGGGGTTGGCGAACGAGTAATGTGGCATGCCAATATAGGTAAGCAAGGGGTACTGAGTGAATACACCACCGTGCCTAACTTTGCTGTATCGGTTGTGCCCGATGGGCTGTGCCCTGCAAAGGCTGCTACGTTACCGTGCGCTGGTATGGCCGCCCTTATTAGCTTAGATAAAATTACCATTACGGAGGGCGACCAAATCCTAATCGAAGGTGGCTCTGGCGCGGTAGGGCAGTTTGCCATTCAATATGCTAAACAACGCGGTGCCGATGTATTTACCACCGCTTCAAAGCGTAATCACAAACTGGTAAAGCAGCTAGGTGCCGATGTGGTATTTGATTATAACGACAAAAAGTTACGCGACAAAATTCGCCGCGAGCTTGGCCCGCAAGGGTTTGATGCTGTAATTGATACTATGGGCGGTGAATCAACGCTTAGAAATATTGAATTAATGCGTTTTTGCGGGCGTATCGCGTGTTTAAACTCGCTGCCTCATTTTGATCAAGATTTAATGTACCACCGAGCGCCTAATATTAGTGTGGTGTCTATTGGTGGTGCGTGGCTTGCCAATAGTTTATGTGCACAGCAGCGCTTAAGTTTTATGGGCAATTTATTGCTTGAAGGCGCGCTATCGGGCGATATTAAAACACCGGCAATCACTGCGGTTGACTTTACTGCTGACTCAGTCAGTGCTGCCTTAAATAACCAAATAGCGGGTGGCTTTACAGGTAAACACGTTGTGCAAATAAACAGTTAACGTTGCCCACCTTATTTTAAAAACGCAGCCCAAGTGGCTGCGTTTTTTTATGCCTAAAAAATAGCTTTTTATGAGTTTGGGGCTTAATTGTTGCCAAATAGAGGTATTTCAGCGCACAAGTGTAAGCCTTTTAGTTTCAACAGTTTACGTCACCGTAAAGAAAATAAATTGAAAAAACTGTTAATTAATTGAATAGAGTAATTGATCTAAAGCGATTTTTATGACGTAATGTAGGTATTATTTATCTGGTCGGATGAGTTCAATCATGAGTTTACGTACAAAATTAAAAAAAGTATTACCAAGTATTTCAATCACTGAACAAGAAGCGCTAGACGCGGGTGATGTGTGGCTAGAAGGGTCTATCTATCAAGGTAAGCCAGATTTTAGCGCACTACGCGATGTGCCGGCTGCTACCCTAAGTGCAGACGAGCAAGCATTCTTAGATGGCCCAGTACAAGAGCTACTAGGCATGATTGACGATTCAGTTATTCAAAACGGTATTCACTTACCAGATGACATATTAGAATTTTTGAAAAAAGAGCGTTTCTTCTCGCTTATCATTCCTAAATCGTTTGGCGGTTTAGAGTTTAGCCCTTATGCAAACTCAACTATTGTGGCAACCATTGCGACAAAAAGCTCTGCAGTAGCGGTAACTGTTATGGTTCCTAACTCTTTAGGCCCAGGTGAATTATTACTGCACTTTGGTACACAAGAGCAGCAAGCGCATTACTTACCGCGTTTAGCAAACGGCAGAGACATTCCATGTTTTGCATTAACAAGCCCAGAGGCGGGCTCTGATGCAGGTGGCATTCCAGATATTGGTACTGTCACCAAAGGCATGTACAACGGCGAAGAAGTACTTGGCCTTGAGATCACATGGGATAAGCGTTACATCACACTGGCACCAATTGCTACGGTACTTGGTTTAGCATTTAAAGTAGTGGATCCAGAAGGTTTACTAGGCGGCAAAGAAAACTTAGGTATTACCTGTGCGCTTATTCCTAAAGATCACCCAGGTGTAGAGCTTGGCAACCGCCATGACCCAATGGGTATTCGTTTTTATAACGGTACTACACGTGGTAACAAAGTATTTGTACCAATGGACTTTATTATTGGCGGCCAGAAAAACATCGGTCGTGGTTGGCAAATGTTGGTTAGCTGTTTAGGTGCAGGGCGTGGTATTTCATTACCTGCACTAGGTGTAAGTACATCACAAGTGGCGTTTAAATCAGCATCTGAATACGCAGCAGTGCGTGAGCAGTTTGGTTTAGCAATTGGTCAATTTGAAGGTATTCAAGAAAAACTAGCAGACATTGCAGGTAAAACATACCTTCAAGAAGCAATGCGCGTGCTGACAACTGAAGGCCTAGGCATGGGCTTAAAACCATCGGTTGTTACAGCAATAGCTAAATACCACATGACCGAGCTTGGTCGCGACGTATTAGATTCTGCAATGGATATTCAAGCGGGTAAAGCGATTCAAAATGGTCCACAAAATACCCTTGCAAGCGGTTACGTAGCACAGCCTATTGCTATTACAGTAGAAGGCGCGAACATTCTTACACGTAACCTGATGATTTTTGGTCAAGGTGTTATGCGTTGTCACCCTTATTTACAATCTATGGTTGAATCAATCCATAGTGAAGATAAAGGTGCAGATAAAGAGTTTAACGGCATTTTGCGTAAAACAATTGGTTACAGCACAGCAAATAGTTTACGAGCGTTCCGTTTAGGTGTTTTACCATTTACTGCAAGTGCAAACTCTGCATTACCAGAAGTACGTGAATACGAAAAAGCAGTACATAAACTATCTGCAAAATTAGCAGTGTATGCCGACTTCTCGTTACTCGTACTTGGCGGTAAGTTAAAGCAGGCTGAAATGCTATCAGCACGTTTAGGCGATGTAATGAGCTTTTTATACGCGGCAATGGCATCAATTAAGTATTACGAGCAAAAAGTAGCAAGCAGCGAGCGCGAGCAAGCAGCGCCGTACTTCCACTATGCGACACGTTTTGCACTGCAAAGCGCTGAAGAAGCACTACATAAGTTTTTAGATAACTTCCCTGCAAGTGGTACTCGTAAGTTTATTCGTTTTGTAACAATGAACTACTCAACTAAAATGCCCAAAATTAGCGACGACTTAATTCGTGAATTAGCAAAACAAGCACAGCTTGATACCGCATTTAAAGCGCAAATCACGCATTTAGTTAAGCCTGTAGAAGGTGACGGTCATCACATTAACGAGCAAGCTTATAAAGCTAAAATGGCATCACTTGTTGAGCTGGCTAAAGTTAAAAAAGCGCTGCGCGCTAAAACGATTAAACCAGGTACACGTTTTGCCATTACGCTAGATAACGCATTAGCGGCAAATGTAATTACTGCGGATGAACATGCGCAACTAATTGATTACAACAAAAAGCGTGAAAAAGCGATTCGTGTTGATGAGTTCGACTTTGACATGAACTTATTAGATGACAACGCTCAACCAGTTAACCCACTTAAAAGTGTAGTTAATCAATAAAATTCAATGATGCAAAGCGCCCGCTGTATCGGCGCTTTTATTCTTGATTAAAAAATTAGTGTGGAGCCTCGTTTGTTTAAAAGCAAGCGGGGCTTTTTTATGTGTTTTTAAAGTAGAGACAGATGGAGGTATTGATTTGTAAACAAGTATGTATTTTTAGGGTGTTGAAAAGAAAAGTTTATAATCTTGAAAAAGGGCTGATAACTCCGTTGGCACCTTGTTGTAGTAAATGGGTAGGGCAGCCACTGAATCAAAACGTTGAACAGTTTAGCGTTCTAAATAACTCATTAACTGCGTTAAAAACTTCTAATATAGATAAACTATATAACCAAGTTTTTGCCTTGTTATTGAGCTATTTATCTATCGCTATAATTGCTCACTAATTCAATACAGCGGGTATTATTTGTGTTGTACGCACATCGCTGTGACCTAGTTGTATTTGTACTGTGCGTATATCAGCGCCGCTTTGTAGTAAATGCGTAGCGAAAGAGTGGCGCAAAGTGTGTTGGGTAACGTGTTTATTTATATGTGCATCAAAAGCGGCTTTTTTAACAGCGCGTTGTAATTGTTTTTCATCGATGTGATGACGTCTTAATTGTTTACTCTCTGGATCAAGGCTTGATTTATGTGATGAAAATAAATATTGCCAACCTAATTGTTTGTTATGGTTTGGATATTTTTTACGTAACAAATGCGGCATGTAAGCGCCGCTATATAAGGGGTTTTTCAGATCTAATTGCAGGTAACTACCAACTAATTGTATTTGAGAACGTAATTGCGGTATGAGCTCTACTGCAAGCGTTACAACACGATTTTTACCTCCTTTGCCATCCCAAATTCGAATGCAGTTATAGTCAAAGTCAATATCGTGTACTCGTAAACGCAGTACCTCCATTAATCGCATACCACTGCCATAAAGTAGTCCACAGGGTAAATAATGCTTTGCAGAGCACACTTTAAAAAATTATTTATTTCCTGCTGCGTTAAAACTACCGGTAGTTTAGTTGCTCGTTTGCTCTTAATAAAACCTAATGATAATGAGAGTGGCTTTTTAATCACTTCTTTAAATAAAAAGCTCAACGCATTTAAGGCTTGTGTTTGAGTATTAGGAGTAACATTTTGTTGGTTGACTAAATGATTTAAAAAAAGTTCGACCTCATTATCACCCATCGTCGTTTGGTGCCTCATAGAGTTAAAACGAATAAACGAACCTATCCAGTATAAATACGCTTTAATGGTACTTTTATTTAGCATAACGCTTTAGATACATTTGTTCGGCTATCATAGTTAAAAAAGGTGATTTCATGATATGAATCTCCAGCAAAATTAAACTGTATATATAGACAGTGCTTATTGTTTTGTCCAATATTACTGATCTCCACCATTTCGGTGTATTTTCGCACTGATTAAAAATAATTTTCAGTTAACTAATTGTTTACAGATGTTTATTTGATGGTTAAGATAAATGCATTGTAATATATGGACATTTGTCGGTTTATAAAACGACAAATGTCGTAGACAAAATTGTTATGTGCTAATGAAGAAAAACATAGGTTCCAGCATCAATTAACCCTTTGAAAAGGAACTTTGAAGAGGAAAATGTTCATGAAAAAACATACAGCTTTTGGCAAAGTACTCTTGGTTTCTTGTGGTCTATTTTTCATATTTATAATTGTTCATGGACTACTAACGGGGGAAGTTTCGCCTAAAGGAGGCGAAGATTACAGTCTCGAAACTAGTCCTAATATGTTTTATTTCATAATCGGCGTATACGCCGTTTTAACTGGGGCGTGTATTTTTGAGCTAGTGAGAAATAGAGTTGGGTTTAAATAGATACGCACATAACAAACGCATCAAAACTGACTCCGCAAGCAGGCCGGTTTTTTGCAAAATACACGGCGCAAAAAAGCGTCCAACTTGCTTCGCTGTTTATGCGAATCGTTAGAGATAAAAATGAACATAGCACTCCGAAAATTAACTAAAAAAGATTTGCCCGCATTTTCAATGCTTTGGCAATTTTATCAATACCATCAAAGTAATTTTGATAACGAAGATATCGATAGTTCAGGCAGATTTGATATTGATGAAGAATACCTCAGAGATGTCGCTGCGGGTGACGAAGACTGTGACGCTTACTTAATTGTTGTTGAGAACAATCTCGCAGGTTTTGTGACTGTGGAGTCAACAGAAATATTAGAGCGTGAAATGCCTGAGCTGTCAGATATTTTTATCCTACCTAAGTACCGATCAAAAAGTATCGCTGTGCATGCTGTTCACCACTTAATGTTAAATAGCTCATCAAATTGGCATGTAGCCTTTTATGAAAAAGACCGCGAAGCATTAAAGTTTTGGGACAGACTTTTTGCGAAATTACCTATTGAGAATGTATTGAAAGTTGAACCACCTGAGACCGAAGGCTTTAATGAATTTGTGATTACAAATAAATAAAATATGCAGGACGCGATGAGTATCAGATTGGAAGCAGTAACAAGTTCAAATTATGAAGCTGTATGTGACTTAGATGCCACGGATGAGCAACAGGAATATGTTGCGAGTAATATGTGGTCTTTGGTTGAGTCACATTACTGCCAAGGGCATACCTGTAGAGCGATCTATCAAAACGATACACCTGTGGTTTTTTTATGTGGGTATCTGAAACGCCTGAAAAAGTTTCTATCTGGCGTTTTATGGTGGATCAACGCTATCAACAATCTGGTATTGGCAGAGTTGCACTAAATTTGGCGCTCAATGAAATCAAAGCCAGTGACAAAGTAAAAGAAATAGAAATTTGCTATGACCCTGAAAACCCAGAAAAAAATAAACATGACACCCATCTTAAATTTTGCACTTAACGCAATCCTAGATTCTAATTGGAAGTGCACCACCTAATTCATTATAGACTTCATTTGGTG
>OLGU01000095.1_pt1 | contig 27219 bp, 20 predicted proteins | sample 1609281 | NCBI WGS metagenome assembly OLGU01 (sample SAMN05416705, study PRJEB24817) | seawater metagenome | isolation source: Sea water | place: Canada:Atlantic | collected 2013-07 | reverse complement strand
CTACACCTCTCTATTCGTCGGCAGCGTCAGATGTGTATAAGAGACAGTATTAGTAGTATGCACATGTTCACAATTAGAAAGTGACAGTATATTATGTGATTTGTTACCCCGAAATATTTCAAATGCTTCCGTTGTAGGATTTTTAATACTTATTAATGATTTGGCTATTTTATAATAATTGTAATCAGCTCTTGAAATAGCTTGTGAACAACTTATATTAAAAAAAGATGATTCACTCATATTCGATAACCTAACACGCCCTGAGCTATTTTGGCTTTGCAGATGTTTTAGTATGAGTATAAAGGTTTGAGCATCAGTTTTCTTAAAACTATCTACAGGCAATTGGATCACATTAATTATTTGGTATTTAGATAACAAAAACTCTCTAACTGGTTGCCATTTTTGCCCTGAAATTAGGCCGGCTGGCAAAATGATACCCAACTCTCCTGATTTTGAAAGTAGCCTTAAATTTTGCGCTAAGAAAATTAACTCTGCGGGTATTTTCTTTAAGTTTTTAGAAATGCAATCAAGCAAACCAATATCATGTAATATTCTTTTATTTGTGTCATTCAAATCACATGAGAAATATGGAGGGTTTGATATCAGCAAGTCAATATTTCCGAATTTTTCTCCAATCAATTGCGGTAAAGCCAATTCAAATCCATTTAATTCTAGTGTTTTAATTAAATTTCCAGAATTAGCTTTAATGATATTTTGTCGATCTATATCAACACCGATTAAACTTAAGTCCTTCCACCTTCTTCTCGCTGCATGTAATAAATCACCTGCTCCAAAGCCAAGGTCTAATGCTATCTTAGGGGAGCGAATGCTTAAGCTTTCGATCAAAACATCCCCATAGATATTTTGTGTATAGTATTGATTTAAATGCATCGACTTTATCTATATTTGTTATTAATAGCGTTACTAAAATTCATTGCTGTAAAAGTTAAACTAGGACTATATCTCACTATTATAAAATAGCCTAGAAACAACATTTTCATAAACACCAATCTACCAACTCACCCCAACTCCCCGTGATCACACCTGAAAATTGTAAATTGATGAGTAATCACTTGCATGGATGCAAGTTAAGCCGTGACTTCGCCATGGATGGCGAATACACGGCGCTTACGTTCACATCAATTTTTAACTTGAAGACACAGTGTGATCCTCGGGTGCGCCGTGGGATTCCAAAGGGCGGTCGGCGGCAGCTGCCCTTTGGTTGCCATCGCCAACGCGATATAAACTCGAATAGAGGTTATTAAATCCCTAAACTCTCACGTAAAACCTATTTTACAAGCTACGCTTTTAACGCCAGCAAGTTGCGCGTCTACAAGTAATAGCGCGATATAAAATCGCGACTACAAAACCACTTGTTTAAAGCGTGCGAACGTTCGCATGCTTTCATCAGCAATCATTACTTCGTAATCGGGGTTTTGAGCGATTAACTCATATTGCCCGTTTGGTAATTTATTAACTTTGCGCAGTAAATACTGGCCATCTCCGCTTATATCGTCTCGCTCTATCGCGACTATTTGGCCGCGAAGTGATCCGGCTCTATCGGAAGTTATAAGCTCAAGTAACAATAAGTCACCATCAAGTATTGGGTGTTTACCGCCATTCATAGAGTTGCCCGAAGCACGTGCTAAAAAATGCACGTTTGGATCAAGCTTGCCCGCGCCAAATGGCGCGTCCATTAATTCCATATCGCTTTCATCCCCAGTTTTAAAATGCCCACAGGCAATTTTAATATTGGGAAAGTACGGCAGTTTTAATGCGCTATTTTGCTCGTTTGCTGTATCGGCAAGATCTTTGAACGCTAATTGAGTTACATTGTCAGCTTTTTGCTCTGTATTTTGTTTCGTAGTTCGCGTTTTTACTTTTAGGCGCTGGTTGTATTTGGCTAAGGTGTACTCAACCAGCTCTAACACGGCGCTGTTTAGTAATTCGCGTTTTTCTGCGGGTACGTCAAACGTGGCTTTTACGGTGTTGTTTTGTAAGGTAAACCATTGTGTGCCGTCTTTATTTTTATTGGTATAGGCTTTAATTGGATTTTTACGCCAGTAGCTTTGCCATGTTTGGGAATCTGCAGCTGCTTGCTGCTCTTTAATAGGTAAATCATGTTGCTTTAAATTTGGATGGCGCGCTAAAACCTTTGCGCTCATGGCTGCAAGTTCTGCAACTGTTGGGGGGTTAGCAAAACCGTTTAAAGCGACATACGCCTCAAGCAAAATAGCTTTGAAGCATTTGTTCATACTGGTTGTTTGTATGCCTTTGTATAAAAAGTCGTAAAACGGTGCTAATTGCTTGGCACTTTGTTGTGCTTCATCATCAATATTTTGTGTTTTAGCAATTAGCTCAAACCAGCTTGTGTAATTACTGTTTACTTTTTTTATATCGCCATAGTGGTAGTAAAACTCACTTAACGTGGGTAAGTGCCCAAGTTGCTCAGCCAGCTGCGTTATATCTTCTAACGCCATAGTACGCTGTATTTTGGCTAGCTGCTGCCAAAAGTCGGTAACTTTTAAATCAATATTTATAAAGCAGCCATCTGCAAGGTTGGGCTTTTTAAGCTTTTTAACTACACCACTTGGCGTGGTTTCATGTAGTAATGCATAGGGTTTATTTAAAAAGCTGTGGTGGTTACCAATAAAATCGAGCACCACTAAATGTGTTTTACCTTCGAGGGTGCGTAAACCACGGCCTAATTGCTGTAAAAATAGTATTTTAGAGTCGCTTGGGCGCAGCATTAATATGGTATCAATACTTGGTAAATCAGTGCCTTCGTTAAATAGGTCAACAGTAAATAATACTTCAACTTGGCGCTGTTCTAATTGTTTAAGCGCCTCATTGCGGCGTACTTTTGATTGGCTATGCACTGATAGCGCTTTTACACCCGCTTTATTAAATGCAGCTGCCATATAATCAGCATGTTTGGTAGATATGCAAAAGCCTAATGTGCGCTGCTGCTTGTATTGCTGCCACTGTAAAAGTGCGTGGTCTGCTCGTTTTTGGGTCGCAAATTTGTTTTCTAGTGCTGTTGGGTCAAATCGACCATTACGCCACGGAATAGCTTGATAGTTTACGTTTTCATCCCAAATCCCGTAGTAATGAAATGGCACTAACGTTTTTTGATCTATCCCCTGTGTTAAATTTCGTTCAAACACTAAATTGTTGTCGCATAGCCCTAAAATATCAGCTTGGTCGGTACGTTCTGGTGTAGCTGTTAAACCAAGTAAAAACTGGGGTTCAAAGTAGTTTAAAAGCTGACGATATACACGCGCACTTGCATGGTGAAATTCGTCAACAATAATGTAATCAAACGCTGTTGGCGCAAATTGTTTTAAGTGATTACTACGACCAATGGTTTGAATAGAGGCAAATAAACACTCAGCGTTTTTGTCTCGCTGTTTACCATTATAAAACCCAGTTGATAAAGTAAGTAATTCAGAAAATGTACGCTGTGCTTGCAAAAGTATTTCTTCGCGATGTGCTACAAATAAAACACGTTTTGCTTTGAATTGTTTTACATCAAATGCACTTAACCATGTTTTACCCATACCCGTTGCTAAAACCACTAAGCCACGTTTGAAACCCTCAGCACGGGTTTGCGCTAGCGCATTAAGCGCTTCAATTTGAGCTGGCCTTGGTGTTTTAGCTTCATTTTTTTCAATAACTTGCTCAGCTGTATCGGTATGGTTTACCGATACAAGCTGCTGTATTTTACGCCTAGTGATGTAGCTATTAATCCACTCATGGCTTAGATGAGTAACAAATTTGTGATTAAAAATATTTTCAAAAGCTGTGCGTATACTTAAAAACTGCTTCGCTGCTTGGCTGGTTTTTGGCTGTGTATAATCATGTCTAAAATTCCACTCGTGCCCTTCGGTCAATGCGCTGGCACTAATATTACTCGAGCCAATAAAGGCGCAGCCATCAGTAATCTCGCTTTGGTCGTTTGTTTTGACAAAAATATACGACTTCATATGAAAACTTTGATTACTGTGCGTTTGATAAATACGCACATCGGCGCCCCGATCTACTAATGCCATGAGTTCTCTCAATGCATTAGGATGAGTAATATCGAGGTAGTCTGAGGTAAGTAGCTTAAGCGTTGCGCCGCTTTGTAACGCTTCGCTTAGTGGGTCGAACAAGAGTGCTAAGCCACTTGGCTGAATAAATGAAACTGTAATTTCAATCTCAGTGGCGTTGTTTATGGCATGCACAAGATTAGGTAATAACGGGTCATTATCACCCGTAATAAGTTGTTGGTTATTATTTTGCAGGTGTTGATGTTCGCTAAAACTATTCACTTATAATTTCGCTTTGCTATGCGTTATCAATGCATTTAGCCACACTTCGCTTTCACGCCCTGGGCGCTGATCAACACTTTGCCAGTGCTTAATTATGCTTAATTGCGTGTGTTGATTTAATAAACTACTTAATAACTGCTCGGTTAAATCGGTAAATTCACGGCCATTATGTTCGCGCTCTTGCGTGCCGTATTTAAACGATACATATAAAACGCCATTGGGTTTGAGTGCATTTTGCAGGTTTAAAAATACTTGAGGAAGCTCGGCCTTTGGCACATGTAACAAACTAGCGCAGCACCAAATGCCGTCGTATTTATTAACACACTCAAGCTCTTGAAAGGTTTTAACCTCTACTGGTTGTTGTAAGTAACTGCTTGCAAGCTCTGCAAATGCAGGGCTCGCATCAAAAGCCGACACACTAAAGCCTTGGCTTTTAAAATAGGCAGCATCGCGAGCTGAGCCACAACCTGCATCTAGCACATGGCCATTTTGGACAACATAAGGTAAAAACTCACGGTAAAGCGCCGACATATCAACATTAAGTGTTGAATCGCTAAAGGTTTGTGCATTTTGGTTATAATAATTTAGTGTGGTATTGGGCACTGCTTATACCGCTCCTTGGCTTTTGCGAGTTCGCAACGTTAATACTGCATTCATGTTTGTTTAATCTACAGGAACAAGCCGATAAATTAAAGAACTTATAAGTAGGTTTTTTTAGCTTAATACGCTGTTTGTATTGAATTTAGCAATAATTATCTCCTTAAAACCTTTACCCTCTCCTTTTTAGATACATTTTTTTACAACTTTAATGATTCCTTCACCATTATATTATTTTGCTAGGTTATACTGTTTTAATAACGTACAAAAAAGCTTACCTCAGAGACTTAATGAATAAATTAATAACCTTATTATTGTGTGTGTTGTTTAGTACCTCTTGGGGTGTGTTTGCCTGCGAAAGAACGCTTAGCGTTGGCGCGCATGATGCTTTTTGGCCGCCTTATGTAATGGGCATTAGCGGCCAGTTACAGGGTAAAGAGGTGGATGCGTTAACTATTATTTTTAAAGACTCGCCTTTTTGTTTTGAAATAAAAATGCTGCCTAACTCTAAACGGGCTTTTACCGAGCTGCGCCATGGCCGAATAGACATAGGCTGGGCGGCAAGTTACACCAGTGAGCGCGCTAAATATGCTCATTATACAAAGGCCTACCGCACCGAGGTAATGCGTTTATACGAAAACAAAAACAATCAACACAAGGTTAAAAACTTGGCTGATATTTTTAACCAAGGTTTAACCATAGGCGCTAACTTTGGTAGTTATTATGGCGAAGAGTTTGAGCAGTATAAAAAAAGCCATAAAAAACAAATAGAATACACCAGCGCAACCAGTAAGCGCTTTGAAATGCTTAATAAACAGCGTATAGATTACGCAATAGAAGACGAGCTAGTAGGCAATTATTTAAGTAAGCGTGGTAACAGCTTAATGAAGGCGCCTACCATACCCGCTATTAATAAAGACCAAATACACTTAATGCTGAGCAAAAGAACAGTTACGCCTGATGAGGTTAAAATTATTAACGCGCATATAACTAAAAATAAAGCGGCACTTAAGGCGCTGTTTGAATGAATGTTTTGAGCTGTACACGTGTATTTTTATTGGTGTGGTTAACGTGTTTGGGGTTATTTAGCGCTAAAGCCCAAGCATGCGATAAAACAATTAATGTAGGCACTAACGAGCGCTACTGGCCGCCGTATGTGGTACTAAAAAACAATACGTTAACGGGTGTTGAAATAGATATAATTAAAACCATTTTTAAAGACTCCCCTTTTTGTATAAATTTTACGTTATTACCTAACTCCTTACGCGCCTTAGAAGAGCTAAAACACGGCCGTGTAGATTTAATGTTTGCAGCAAGTAAAACCCGTGAGCGCCAAGCTTATGCCCACTTTAGTTTGCCTTATCGCGAAGAAGTAATGTTGTTGTATAAACATGCTGGCTCGGCAAATATTAGTTCATTAGAGCAGTTATTTAAAAAAGGCTTAACAGCCGGCGTTAATCGCGGCAGCTTTTTAGGGCACACGTTTAAAACGTTAAGCGATAAATATAACAAGCAAATAGTACTTACCAGCGATGCCGATAAACGCTTTGCTTTATTAAATAAAAAGCGGGTAGATTTTGTAGTAGACGATTCGTTAGTGGCGCACCATTTTGCTAATAAATACACGGCTATTTTACCCGTTGAGCAAGTAGCGCCTATTAACGTAAATAATGTGCATTTTATGATGAGCAAAAAAACGATTTCTTTAGAAGAAGTTAACACTATTAATGCGCATATTGTAAAAAATAAAGCGGCGCTTAAGGCGTTATTTAAGTAATAATACCAACCCACATTAATACTTAATCATTTTCAGGGGCTAAATGTGTCGCTATCTGCGTTAAAAAATTCTCATTTAGAACAACTAAATAGCGAATTTTTTGCCTTGCTATCAACACGTTTATCCATCCTCAAAATAGACCACTTAATTATGCGGATTGGTATAAAAGGACGTTTTATGAAGATGTTTCTGTTAGCGTTTATAGTTTTGGTGGCGCAATTTAATGCGCTGGCATGCACTAAAACGCTAAAAATGGGCACCAACGAAACCAACTGGGCGCCCTATTTAATTAAACAAGGCAATGCCTTTGTAGGCGCAGAGGTAGATACGGTTAACGCTGTTTTTAAAAATTCGCCTTTTTGTATTGAGTGGGTTTATTTTCCGAGCTTATCACGGGTTCAGCAAGAGCTAAAAACAGGCCATATTGATATTACCTTTGCGGCAAGTTATACAAAAGAGCGCGCCGAATACTCTTATTTTACTGATGTATATCGCGATGAAGTAATGCTGCTTTATAAGCATGAAAACGCTAAAGATGTAATTAATTTGGCGGCGCTTTTTGAACGTGGCTTTATTGTTGGCGTTAACAGAGGCAGCTTTTTTGGCGCTGAATTTGAAAAAATAAGAAAACACTACCCCAACCAAATAGTACTTACCGCGGATGCAAATACGCGCTTTGGTATGCTTAACAAAAAGCGAGTTGATTACGTGATTGACGACTCTGTTGTCGCAAAATATTTTGCTAAGCGCTACAACACCATTTTGCCGGTAAAAACGGCGCCAGCTATTAATGTTAATGGCGTACATTTTATGATGAGTAAACAGTCGGTCACGCTTGACGAAGTAGCTGTAATTAATGGCCTTATTAAAAATAATAAAGCGGCCATAGAGCGCATTTATAAACCCTATTAACCTACGGCTTTACACTTATATAGATTCATAGCCTAACGTGCTGCCATTTTAGGTATGTATCTTTTACCTTTCATTACCATGGGGGGATCTGTATAATTCGCCAGCTAATTTACCCTATTGCTTGGTCTTGTTTGTGGCGTTTTGCTGCAGTTGGCCCCTGTCAGTACTCATTCTAGGACTAACTTTTTGATCTCCACCGCAAATATTACGATGCAGTTTGGCGCAGAGCCGTTATTTGAAAACATTTCAGCTAAATTTGGTAACGGTAACCGTTACGGTTTAATTGGCGCTAACGGCTGTGGTAAGTCGACCTTCATGAAAATTTTAAGCGGTGCGCTTGTGCCAAGTGCGGGTAATGTGTCGATTACACCGGGGCTTAAAGTAGGTAACCTAAGCCAAGACCAGTTTGCGTTTGAACAATACAGCGTTGTAGATGCCGTAATTATGGGCGACGTAGAGCTTTGGAAAGTAAAGCAAGAGCGCGACCGTATTTACTCATTACCCGAAATGAGCGAAGAAGACGGCATGAAAGTAGCCAACCTTGAAAGCGTTTTTGCCGAAATGGACGGTTATACAGCCGAAAGCCGCGCTGAAGAAATACTATTAGAAGCGGGTATAGATAAAGAGTTTCATTATGGGTTAATGGCAAACGTTGCCCCAGGTTGGAAATTACGTGTGCTTTTAGCGCAGGCGCTGTTTGCAAACCCAGACATACTGCTACTTGATGAGCCAACCAATAACTTGGATATTCATACCATTACGTGGTTAGCTAATGAGCTTAATAAACGTAAATGCACCATGATTATTATTTCGCATGACCGCCACTTTTTAAACTCGGTATGTACTCACATGGCCGACATTGATTACGGTGAGCTGCGTATTTACCCAGGTAACTACGAAAAGTTTTTAGAAGCGGCAGGCTTACAGCGAGAGCAATTATTAGCCGAAAATGCTAAAAAGAGCGCCGAGATTGACGAGCTTCAAGACTTTGTTAACCGTTTTGGTGCTAACGCATCTAAAGCTAAACAAGCCAGTTCGCGTGCTAAAAAAATGGATAAAATTAAGCTTGATGAAGTAAAAGCGTCAAGCCGTATGAGCCCATCGTTAAGTTTTGACGAAGGCAAAAAAATGTATCGCCAAGCGCTTGAAGTAAATAAACTTGGCCACGGTTTTGATGGCGAAACATTATTTAGCGGCGGCGACTTTTTACTAGAAGCAGGCGCTAAGCTTGCGGTTATTGGCGAAAACGGTGTGGGTAAAACCACCTTTTTACGCTGTTTAGTAAACGAGCTTAAAAGTAATGAAGGCGAAATTAAATGGTCAGAAAACGCTAGCTTTGGCTACTGCCCGCAAGACAGCACAAAAGATTTTGATAACGATTTAACGTTATTTGATTGGATGTCGCAATGGCGTACAGCCAAGCATAACGATTTAATGGTTCGCGGCATGTTAGGACGTTTGTTGTTTACCGCCGACGATTCAAACAAAAAAGCGCGTAACTGTTCTGGTGGTGAAAAAAACCGTTTGTTGTTTGGTAAGCTAATGATGCAAGACGTAAACGTACTTGTAATGGACGAGCCAACCAACCACATGGATATGGAAGCCATTGAAGCGCTAAACAATGCACTTAAAGACTTTGCGGGTACGCTTATTTTTGTAAGCCACGACCGCGAGTTTGTATCATCTTTAGCAACACGTATTATTGATATTAAAGACAAGCAGGTCATTGATTTTCAGGGTACGTTTGACGAATACCTAGCAAGCATAGAAGAGAAAAAAATCGCTTAAGTTGTAGCAGCGATTTTATATCGCGTCTGCTTTAGGTTTAAGCTTTTAGGTTTAAGTTTTTAGGTTTCAAAAACTAAAAATAGAGCCTAAACCATTTTAAAAAGGTGCTGTTTAGCGCCTTTTTTTGTGGGTGTTTGAATAGGTGGGTGCGCATTGCTTTTGTTTAAAAGTGATTATGTCACCACCGAGAAGTGAATGAGAAGAGCAGGAGAAATTGCTCACCAATCCCCGTGTTTTCTCTGTGTAGCGCAAAGCGCATTTATGTCCTCGGTGGTGGTATTTAATTTACAATTAATGAAAAGCTGTACATCAACCCTGAACAAGCCCGGAGCCCACAATGTTAACATTAACACCAGAGCCATACCTTACCTTGTAGACCCACAGCTTGCTGGCATAATGAGCGATAGCGCGTAAATATTAAACCAATACAATCACAAAGAGGTGTAGAGGCGCTTCGCTTTAGAGAAGTAACAAGCATCTTGCGCGAGCAAGCTTCGCGCCTACAACTTTCACTCCTCATTTTCTCCTCATTTTTTTCTCTTTGTGCAATACATCGTTTGAATAATGAGATGCTTTGCCTTTCGTATGGACAAGCTTCGCGCTTACAAGCCAAATTAACCACCGAGAAGAACAGAAGAAGTGATTAACCAATCCCCGTCTGTGGTTGAATTAATGAGTAGCAGCGGCTTTATGCCGCGAAAAAATTTAATACCAAACGCGAGGTAAACTCCTGCTACGTGGTTAGTTCATAGTTTTTAGGCGCACATTGCTTTTGTTTAAAAGTGATTATGTCACCACCGAGAAGTGAAGAAGAAGAAGAGCAGAAGAAGCGATTAACCAATCCCCGTGTTTTCTCTGTGTAGCGCAAAGCGCCTCTGTGTCCTCGGTGGTGGTATTTAATTTACAATTAATGAAAAGCTGTACATCAACCCTGAACAAGCTCTGTGCCTACAGGCCACGAACTAAAATTTAGACAATAAAAAAGGGGAGCTATGTTGCTCCCCTTTGTGCCTATAATTTTGATTTATTTAAGATCAAATCTGTCGGCGTTCATTACTTTTACCCATGCATTTACGAAGTCATGTACAAAACGTTCATTGTTGTCGTCTTGTGCATAGAATTCGCTTAGTGCACGTAATATAGAGTTTGAACCAAACACTAAATCTATACGTGTTGCGGTCCATTTTATGGTGCCTGTTTTACGTTCAACAATGTTGTAAACACCTGGCTCAGACGGTTTCCAGTTATTGGCCATGTCGGTTAAGTTTACAAAAAAGTCGGTAGAAAGCGCACCTACGTTATCGGTAAATACGCCGTGTTTGCTGCCTGCGTAGTTTGTGCCTAATACGCGCATTCCGCCAAACAGTACGGTCATTTCTGGTGCGGTTAGGCCCATTAACTGGCTACGCTCTAAAAGTAGCTCTTCTGGCGATACGCTAAAATCGCCTTTAAGGTAGTTTCTAAAGCCGTCGTGTACTGGCTCTAACGGTTCGAACGACTCGGCATCGGTCATTTCGTCGGTTGCATCGCCGCGCCCTGGCGCAAACGGTACAGTTACATCAACACCAGCTTGTTTTGCAGCTTGCTCTACAGCAGCTGTGCCACCTAGTACTATTAAATCGGCAATACTGATAGGCTTAGCTAAACCTGCTTTAAATTTTTCAAGGGCGCTAAGTACGCTTGCTAAGCGCTCTGGCTCATTGCCTTGCCAATCTTTTTGCGGAGCTAAGCGAATACGCGCGCCATTTGCACCACCACGGCGGTCTGAGCCACGGTACGTACGTGCGCTATCCCATGCTGTAGTAATTAAATCAGTTGCGCTTACACCACAATCAAGAATTTGTGCTTTTAGCTCGCTAATTTCATCATCAGACAGGGTGTAGTCAACCGCTGGAATTGGGTCTTGCCAAATTAGGTCTTCGCTTGGTACATCTTTACCTAAGTAACACGCTTTAGGACCTAAGTCGCGGTGCGTAAGTTTAAACCACGCGCGGGCAAACACATCAGAAAAATACTCAAAGTCGTTGTTAAAACGTTCAATAATTTTACGGTAGATTGGGTCTACCTTCATGGCCATATCGGCGTCGGTCATCATTGGGTTTAAACGAATTGATGGGTCTTCTACATCTACCGGCTTATCTTCTTCTTTAATGTTTACAGGCTCCCATTGGTGCGCGCCTGCTGGGCTTTTAGTTAGTTCCCACTCGTAGTTTAATAGTAAGTGGCAGTAGCCGTTATCCCATTTTGTTGGATGGGTAGTCCACGCGCCTTCTAGGCCCGACGTTACGGTATTGCGACCAAAGCCGCCTTCTTTAGTGCTGTTCCAGCCTAGGCCTTGCTCGTGTACGTCGGCCGCTTCTGGCTCTGGGCCTAAGTGCTCAGCTTTACCGTTACCGTGGGTTTTACCTACCGTGTGACCGCCTACAGTAAGCGCTGCGGTTTCTTCGTCGTTCATTGCCATGCGAGCGAATGTTTCACGTACGTGCTGCGCGGTTTTTTGCGGATCGGGTATCCCATTTACGCCTTCTGGGTTTACGTAAATTAAGCCCATTTGTACTGCAGCTAATGGGTTTTCCATGGTGTCGGGTTTTTCTACGTTGTCGTAACGCTCATCACTCGGTGCTAGCCATTCTTTTTCTGCGCCCCAGTAAATGTCTTTTTCTGGATGCCAAATGTCTTCACGACCACCTGCAAAGCCATAAATTTTTAAGCCCATTGATTCGTATGCCATGTTACCGGCTAAAATAAATAGGTCGGCCCACGATAGTTTGTTACCGTATTTTTTCTTGATTGGCCACAATAGGCGGCGTGCTTTATCTAGGCTTGCGTTGTCTGGCCATGAATTTAGCGGCGAAAAACGCTGGTTACCGGTGCTTGCGCCACCACGACCGTCTGATAATCGGTACGTACCCGCAGAGTGCCATGCCATGCGGATCATTAAGCCGCCGTAATGGCCCCAATCGGCAGGCCACCAATCTTGGCTATCGGTCATAAAGGCTTTTAGGTCTGCTTTTACTGCGTCTAAATCGAGAGATTTGAATGCTTCGGCGTAGTCGAAGTCTGTGCCGTAGGGGTTTGATTTTGTGTCGTGCTGATGAAGTATGTCTAAATTTAGAGTATTTGGCCACCAATCTGTGTTTACTTTAGAAATAACTGAGTTACTACCGTGCATTACGGGACATTGACCCGATTTAGTGCTGCTCATTTTCAGCTCCTTACTTTAAATGAAGAGTTTAACTATTTTACTCAAGCCCTAGCGCTTACATTTAAAGTAACACGCTAAGGTGTATTAATTTTGTGCATAATTTTTATTTACTGCTCAAACAATATAGACCCCTAATATTACATTCACCAGCGTATTAACTTGAATTAAATCGATTGAAACCATTGGTTTAATGAATACAGTTTAAACACCACAATTAGTGTGATCGGATTAAATAGATAACGCGTAATGGTATGTGAAGGGTTTGAAAGTGGCTTTTAATTAAGCGCACATTGGAATACCCCCCTTCACCATGAAATTAAAGTTGTTTATAAAGGTGCATTACTAAGCCCAATGCACCTTTACTTTATAACTTATTGAAATCTATTTTGAATAATTAAGTAAATGTTCAGATTAACTTGATTATTATGACCACTCACTCCTGTTATTTCCCTGCGACAATTTATTGTTGTTTTAAGCAGTTTTGCCAGCCCACATTGGGCTGGCTTTTTTTTGCCTAAAATTTAGAATCCTTTAAGGCTGTGTGAACAGTTGTATGATTTTGTTAACTTGTTTAATGTTCAAAGCCAACACGCCCTAGTGCCAATAAGCCTTGCATGTTAAAGTGCGATTAGTCACTAATAATTAACTAGGCGTACCCATGCGTTTTTATATAACTATTCTATTTGTTTGTTTTGTTTCGCTTTTAAATACTGTTAATGCCCAAGAATCTGCTGCACCAACAGAAGAGCAACAGCAACAAGCGTTAGCGCAATTAAATGAGCCCATGTATAAACCGCTTTTAGAACGCTATATTCTTGATGAGTTAAAAGCCGTTCGCCAAGACCAACAACAATTACGCGAAGATGTAACAAAACAAGTTACACACGCCCAATTAGACACCGCCGACAGAGCGCTTATTTACACCACCGACACTATTAATAATGTGTTTTTTATTATTACTGCTACGGCCTCTATTTTGGTTTTAGTAGGCTGGAACTCGCTGCGCGATGTTAAAAATAAAGTAGAAGACATTGTAAATACGCGTGTCAGTGTGATCACTGACGAGTACGAAGATCGCTTAAAAATTCTTGAAGAAAAACTGCGTGTACGCTCAGAAGAAATACTCAGTAACCAAGAGCGTATATCGGTCACTAACGAGGTGCACTCGTTATGGATGCGCGCAAACCTAGAAAGCGACTTTGCAAACAAAATAGAAATATTTGACGAAATTTTAAAACGTAAACCAGAAGATGTAGAAGCCATTGCCTATAAAGCCGATGCATTATTAGAGCTAAACGAAACCGCTAAAGCCATTGAGTTATGTAACCAAGCCATTGATATAGATAGCGACTACGGCTATGCCTACTGGCAGCGTGCGTGTGCGTATGCACTTACACACAAACATGCCGATGCATTAGCCGATATAAAAATGGCCCTTGAATACTCGCCAAACTTACGTAATGAGCTACTACACGAAAGTGCATTTGCTAGCCTACACGACAACGACAGCTTTAATACCATAGTAGCGGGTAGCTAGAGTTTTGTGGGCGCGTTATTTGCGTAAAGTGCGAAGCCCACAATAGCAGTAGCAGCGGCTTTATGCCGTGAAAAAGTTTAATATAAAACGCGAGGTAAACTCGCTGCTACGTGGTTAGCCTATGCGTTCATTTTAAAGTGATTATGTCACCACCGAGAAGTGAAGGAGGAGAACAGAAGAAATTACTCACCAACCCCCATTGTTTCCTCTGTATCTCTGTGCCCTCTGTGGTGAAATTAATGAGTAGCAGCGGCTTTATGCCGCGAAAAAATTCAATATAAAACGCGAGGTAAACTCGCTGCTACGTGGTTAGTTCAAACTTTCGTTTAAAAGTGATTATGTCACCACCGAGAAGTGAAGGAGGAGAGCAGGAGAAGAACTGGAGAAATAAATCACCAATACCTGTGTTTTCTTTGTGTAGCGCGAAGCGCCTCTGTGCCCTCTGTGGTGAAATTAATGAGTAGCAGCGGCTTATGCCGCGAAAAAGTTTAATATAAAACGCGAGGTAAACTCGCTGCTACGTGGTTAGCTCATACTTTCGTTTAAAAGTGATTATGTCACCACCGAGAAGTGAAGGAGGAGAACAGGAGAAAAACTGGAGAAATAAATCACCAATACCTGTGTTTTCTCTGTGTAGCGCGAAGCGCCTCTGTGCCCTCTGTGGTGAAAAACAAGTTAAGCCAATTATTCACAAAGAGGTTAAGAGACGCTGCGCTTTTAGAGCTAGAGAATAAGTGATTTAATAAATGATCACATAAGTAAGAATTCGGTCTACAAAACAGTATTTGAATTTAGTGGTAGACGCGCACAGCTTTTGTTTAAAAGTGATTATCTCACCACAAAGAAGTAACTCACCAATGCCTGTTTTCTCTGTTTAGCGCGAAATGCCCTCTGTGGGGCAATTAATGAGAAAATACGCATCTCCCTGAGCAAACTAGGCGTCTACAGGCAAAATTAGCTACAGGGTAAAACTTGTATTCAGGTGTTTATAATTATCGTTTAAAGTATAAATCGATGGCTTTGGTGAGGAGTTCGTCGAGTTGCTCTTCGAAGGTATCTATATCAATTTCAAAATGGTTTAAATAGGCCTTGGCTTGCACTCGCGATAGGTTGCGGTTTTTTACGCTGTATTGACGCTCATCTTTTTGTTTGTCAAAACGTGGTAAAAACAAAAATTGCCCGTAATAAGGTGATTTAATATGCTTATTAGCATAACGACAAAAGTCTTCTATGTGATCTGCGCCCTGCGGCCCTAAACACCCTGGCTCAACGCGATACATTAAGCGAATTTTTTTGTCGTCTGCTAACTGCATAGTATGCCTTTTATAATTATCTAAAAAATAATACGCGGATTATTTTTCCGTCTTTTATTTGGTAGCTCGATACCAACTCAGAGCGTTTATCTACCACGTTTTCGTCTGTTGAACAGGTTTCTGATAGCTCGTGGTCTATTACTATGTCGCCGTGCACAATACGCTTTATTGGCGAGCTATTAATGCACTTTAATTTTTTAAACATTAAGCCATAACGGGCTATTAGTTTTTCTTTTCCTTTAAATAATAGCTCATTAGGAAAAATATAAAACTCTACATCTTCATCATACATACGAATAAATTGTTCAATATTACGTGCGTTATAGGCTTCTACTAATTGCTCTACAACAGCAAGCGACTCGCGAGATTGTTTAGCTTTAGCTTGCTGCTTAGCGGTTAATGCCTCTTTGGCTTGCGTTACCGCTTTTTCTGCCTCGGCCACAGCTGCTGCTTTTTCTACTTTGTTTTTTGGTTTTTCTACCGGTTTTGGGGTTTCGCTACCCAGTACTTTTGAGTCGTCAGGTTTAGTAGTATCTACTGTTGGCGTTTTAAGCTCAGGGGCTTGGTACTCAAGCGTGTTTAACTTTTCATCTTTTGCTTTTGTTGGTGAATTGCTGGCTTGAGTAGAGCTTGACGCTTGCTCGGTACTTTTTTGCTCTTCTTGAGTCTCTTCGGTTTGCTCTGCTGCATAACTGATCAGGGCAACAGTGGCAATAAGCGAGGCAAAAATAATAGATAACGATTTCATAACTTTCCTAATATGAACATATAACGCTGTTAATGCTGCAACATAACAAATTTGAGCGTTTTCGGGTAGCAATTAAATGATTGCTATACACTTTACCAATACTGCTCAACCGTTATGTGCCCTGGGTCTCTGCGACGATTTCGTTTAAAGTTTTTGTCTAAAAGTAACTGTGTGGTGTCTTTTACCATTTGTGGGTTACCGCAAATCATAAATTGCGCATTACTCGGGCTTGGGGTTTTAGAGGCTTTACTAAATAGCTCGCCGTTTTGAATTGCTGTAGTTATACGCCCTTTTAGGCCTTGCTGTGACTCCTCACGGCTTACAACCGGAATATAGTTAAGCTGTGTAGGGTGTGCGTTTATTAGGGTGTGTATTAGATTTTGATAGCTTAAATCGGCATTAAAACGTACGCCGTGCACTAAATTAATCTGTGTGTATTTTTGCCATACCTCTTGTTGCTGCAAAATAGATAAAAACGGCCCTATTGCAGTGCCTGTACCTAGCATCCATAACTGCTCGCTTGGCGGTATTTCGTCTAAGGTAAAAAAGCCCGTGGCACGTTGCTCTATTAATACAGTGTCGCCTGGTTTTAATTGCGCCAATCTAGGCGATAATAAGCCGCCCTCTACATTGATAAGGTAAAATTCTAAATCGGGGTTATTAGGCCCGTTTACATAAGAGTATGCCCGAGCAATTCGTTTATCGCCCTCCATAATCGAGAGCTTAGTAAACTGCCCCGCTTTAAATGGCTCTACGCTTGCGTTTACTACCAGGCTGAAAAGTGTATCGCTCCACCATGTTACTTTTTTTACGGTTGCATCTACCCAGTTAGACATTGTCAACTCCATAGCTTAACGGTTAAACAACAAAAACAATAAATGGTTGTAATTTATACACTAGCATTAACTTAGTAAGAGTGACACTGGGTGTAGCGATTTTTTAAACGTAATGCTTTTACTTTGGGTGTTATATTGGTTTGGTTAAAGAGATGAGTAGCAGCTTTATACTGCGAAAAAAATTAATACCAAACGCGAGGTGAACTCCAGCTATGCGGTTAGCTCGTGCTTTGTAGACGCGCGTTGTTTTCGTTCATGAGTGATTTTTTCACCACAGAGGAGTGAAGGAGAAGAGCAGGAGAAATGACTTACCAACCCCCATTGTTTCCTTTGTGTCTCTGTGCCCTCTGCGGTGCAATTAATGAGTAGCAGAGGCTTTATGCCGCGAAAAAATTAATACCAAACGCGAGGTGAACTCCAGCTACGCGGTTAGCTCGTGCTTTGTAGACGCGCGTTGTTTTCGTTCATGAGTGATTTTGTTACCACAGAGAAGTGAAGGAGAAGAGCAGGAGAAATGTTACCACCCCCATTGTTTCTTCTGTGTAGCGCTAAGCGCCTCTGTGTCCTCTGTGTCCTCTGTGGTGAAAAACAAGTTAAGCCAATTATTCACAAAGAGGTTAAGAGACGCTGCGCTTTTAGAGGTAGAGAATAAGTGATTTAAAAAGTGATAAGCCAATCCCCGAGCTCTCTGTGTAACGCTAAGCGCCTCTGTGTGCTTTGTAGTGGAATTCATGAGTAGCAGCGGCTTTATGCCGCGAAAAAAATTAATAGCAAACGCGAGTTTAACTCATGCTTTGAATGCGCGCATTGCTTTTGTTTAAAAGTGATTATGTCACCACCGAGGAGTGAAGGAAAAGAACAGGAAAAATGCCCCCCCATTGTTTCCTCTGTGTCCTCTGTCCTCTGTGGTGTAATCAATGAGTAGCAGCGGCCTTATGCCGCGAAAAAATTTAATACCATACGCGAGGTAAACTCGCTGCTACTCGACAAACCCTATTCTCTAGACACGTCTTAAAAGTGGTTATGTCACCACCGAGAAACCATAAGAAGTAATATAACCAGTCCCCATGTTTCTCTGTGTAGCGCAGAATGCTTTCTGTGGTTAAATTAATGAGAAAATACGCATCAACCCTTAGCAACCTAGGCATCTGCAATGTTTACATTAATCTTAGAGCTAACCCAACCCTATACAGCTTGCTGGCATTTTAAAAGCAACGCTTTTACCTAGGGGTTACATAATTCTTATTAAACTTTAATTAAACGAAGTAAATTTCTGTAAACTTATTTAGCTTTAACTATAAACAATAGATTAGGATTAACATTTCTCTAATGCATTAAACATTAGGTAAATATAAAGACAATAAGAATGGAGTTATTATAGAATGAGAGGGGCCATACGCTGTTAAATTATAACTGCAACTCCTGAAAAGTGTAAAACTTAAACAATCACTACAAGCACTATATAAACCAAATAAACATTATATAAATTAATTTATACTCACTTAAACAATAAAATTAAAGTTACTTTTATTAATATAAAAAGCAAAAACAGAAGTGATAAACAAAGTGTATGAAGACTATTTTGTAGAAAACTCAACTTCTACGTTTATATGCTCGCCTAGGCTAGAAAGATCTTTACTTACTAAATATTTGATTAATAGAAGAGTGTTTTTGAAGTCTATCTCACGAAATTTTAGCATATGTTTTACCATTAATTTAAAATAAACATAGCAATGAGAGTTGAAAGTTTTCTTTAAAATTTTTCTTTGCTCTGAATCTAATGGAATATTCTCTAAAATCATCGCTGTTGCCAGAGCTTTACTTCCCATAATGTTACATGAACCTACAAGGTCCCAGCTTATGTTCGAAAAAAACATATTTACACCCTTGCCGCATTTTGTGATGTCACAAGGGTAGTACGCAACTTTATCAGCATTAGAACACAACAATAGCCACATTAGTTCATCTTCACCTGCAAACCTTAGTTGGTCGCAAAATAATACCTCTGGAAATTTACTCAGCCTGTACATAACTGTCGATGTTTGCGATAAATATTTATTGTACATTGACTGGATAATAACAGGTGAATCTATTAAAAATTTAGACTCGCCTACTAAAAAGTGGCTTAAATCGCGCTCCATTTCAGGAATGTCAGTATTCCAATTAGAATCATAGAAGCCATCTCGATCTGTATTGCCAAAATAAAAGCTAGCACCCAAGTCGAAGGCCTCTAATGCTAAAGCGCTATGGCTTACACCCCATTGATCATCCGAGTCTAAAAATGCAACATAATCAACTATATTGCAAAGCTTAGTTTGAATATATTTTAATGCTGTATTTCTAGCTATAGCTGGTCCAGAATTAGTTTTGTGGTAAAGGCTAATTAAATGTATATTTTTTGGTAAAGTAGGCAGGAGTGCCAATTCTTCAGAAAGTGAAAGAGGAGAACAATCATCAACAATAACAACATAGTAAGTTATTTTACTTAAGCTTTCTTGCTCAATTATAGACTTGAGAGATTTTAACAATATTCCTTTATCTCGTTGATAAAATGGTATTACGACCCCTATACTATGCATAATAATTCCTATAAATCATCCATGTATTTAATCAATTCACTTAATTATTTGCACAAAGCCAAATTAATTATTTTTGTATGAACTAATTAATATTTTTATATTAAGTTTGTTATTTAAACCTTTAACGATTAAAAATAATACTAATTTTTAACCGTTGAAGCAATAAAACATTGCTAAAATAGCGATAGTTTTTAATTTATTGCTAGCAATCAGTAAAAAATGATTAGCTTAATAAGAATAAAAATTATTTTATATTTATTCTTATTAACTTTAATTTCGGTACAGCCACCCAATAAAGTAAGCAACTAAACTGAAAACTTACGAATAAAAGCTATTTTTCCCTATACTAACTACTAGCTAATTTATCCATTGCAGTTAACGGCATAATAGTAAAACCTTGGGGACTAAATACCTATAAATTATTTTCCCATTCTTACAAAGGGACACCATCATGAGCTTAGTGGTTATTTGGGGTATAATTTTAACCCACAGCCCCCTGCTGCTTGTAAATTTATAAAGATTATTAATAATACCTAGAATCAAATGGTCTATCAAAGAACTTCTTGGATAATTTTTTATAGGTTGCTCAAATTCCTTACTGTCAATAAGTATCTATTAGCTTAGTTGCTTGTATCCCCTCTTCTTTCCTCCTACAAACGTATATTAGAAGCTGCAAAGTTTTATTGTTACGCTTCAGCGAGTGTTAGGCATGACTGTGACAGACCTGAAGCGATACTTTTTACTATTAGTGGGCTTATACGATATAAATTTGTTGTGATGCTTACAATGCAATCATTGAAAAAGTGAAGATGCTCAGGCAAATGGTAGTAGTGCAAATCAACTCTGAGCAAGCTCTACGTTTACAATATCAACATTAACACCTAAGCTGAGCCTTCCCCAGTAGACGCAAAGCTTGCTGGCGTTTTAAAAGCAACGCTTTTACCCTAGTGTAAGCCCCTTTGCTAAAGCCATGAGGGACTACCCTTCTAGCGTGAGCAAGCTCAACGACTTGTATCTCTCATTGATAAATGATTACCTATCATTTATCACATCGAGTTCAATGAGCTTGCCTCGACGTCTACAAGTCAAGTTAGCGTCGGAGCTACCCCCTCCTGTAGATGTGCATTGCTTTTGTTTAAAAGTGATTATGTCACCACTGAGAACACCGAGAAGATAATGAGAAGTGATGAACCAAACCCGTGTTTTCTATATGTAGCGCAAAGCGCCTCTGTGTACTTTATGGTGGAGTTAATGAGTAGCAGCGGCTTTATGCCACGAAGAAATTAATACCAAACGCGAGGTAAACTCCAGCTACGCGGTTAGCTCGTGCTGCGCAGCTTGCTGGCGCTTTAAAAGCAGCGCTTTAAAAGCAGCGCTTTTATAGGTATAAAAAAAGCCGCATAAAATGCGGCTTTGGGGGTTTAGTCTCACTTCACTTTGGGCGTGTCTCCAAAACTTAGTGAATACGTTACCAAGGAACTGTTTGCTAATTTAATAAAATTGCGTTTATTAAATAGACTCTAAAGCAATTTTAACCATTTCGTTAAATGTGCTTTGGCGCTCATCTGCAGGTGTTGCTTCACCGGTGATCACGTGATCACTTACGGTAAATAGTGCCATTGCGTTAGCACCATACTCTGCAGCTACACCATATAAACCTGCTGTTTCCATATCTACAGCTAGTACACCTAGTTTATCTAGGTCTTTGTAGAATGTGTCGTCAGCTTGGTAGAAGGTATCGGTAGTAAATACGTTACCTACTTTTGCTTTAATGCCTAGGTCTTTAGCGGCGTTAACACCGTTTAAAAGTAGGTCAAAGTTAGCAATTGCTGAAAAATCGTAACCACGAACGCGTGCACGGTTTACGTTTGAGTCGGTGCTTGCGCCTTGTGCAAAAATTACGTCGCGAATTTTAATATCTGTACCAATACCACCACAGGTACCAATACGAATAATATTTTTAACGCCAAAGCTTACAATTAACTCACGCGCATAAATAGACATAGATGGTATGCCCATGCCCGAACCCATAATACTTACAGGTTTACCTTTGTATGTGCCTGTAAAGCCGTACATGTTACGTACGCCTGTTACTTGTACTGCATCATCTAAAAAGTTTTCAGCAATGTATTGTGCACGAAGCGGATCGCCCGGCATTAATACTGTTTCAGCGAAGTCACCAACGTTTGCACTAATATGCGGAGTACTCATTAATTGTTTTCCTTTTTATTTAGGCGCGTTTAGCTTATTTAAAAAGCCGTCACCGTATTCAAGTGCAGGTAAGTTAAACCACTGTGCAAGGGTTTGGCCTATATCTGCAAAGCTATTGCGCTCGCCAAGCGGGGTATTTTGCATGCCCGGTTGATAAGCTATAACTGGTACATATTCGCGGGTGTGCTCTGAACCTGGAAAGGTTGGGTCACAGCCGTGATCTGCAGTGATCATTAACACGTCATCTGCATTTAATTGGTTTAGTATAGTTGGTAAGTAATCGTCAAATTCTTTTAACGCTTTTGCATAACCAACTGGGTTGCGACGGTGGCCAAACTTTTCGTCAAAATCAACTAAATTGGTAAAAATTAAGCTGTTATCTGGCGCACTTGCTAATACTTCGCTGCTTTTTTCAAGCAAATTCATCAGCCCAGGGGCTTTGTGTTTTTGGGTAATGCCTTGGTGTGCATATATATCTGCAATTTTACCAATGCTTATTACTTCACCACCGTGTTTAGATAGCACATCTAATAGGGTCGGTGCTGGCGGCAATACTGAATAATCGCGACGATTACCAGTACGGGCAAAATCTGCGTTGCTTGTGCCTAAAAATGGCCTAGCAATAACACGGCCTATATTTAGTTTATCAAGTAGTTCACGGGCAATTTCACACACTTCGTAAAGGCGCTCAAGGCCAAAAGACTCTTCGTGTGCGGCAATTTGAAACACGCTATCTGCAGAGGTGTAACAAATTGGTTTGCCTGATTTTACGTGCTCTTCGCCTAGCTGCTCTAATATGGTAGTGCCTGATGCATGGCAGTTGCCTAAAATGCCAGGTATACCAGTAGCGGCTATAAATTCGTCTACAAATTCTTGTGGAAAACTCGGCTGTGTTTTAGGGAAGTAGCCCCAATCAAATAACACAGGTACGCCGGCCATTTCCCAGTGCCCTGATGGCGTATCTTTACCGCTTGAAAGCTCTTTTGCATAACCCCATGCACCTTGCGATGCTTGACGCTCAGAAACTAAACACGTTTCACCGCCCGCTGCCTCACAGGCATCGATTAAACCTAATTTAGATAAATTAGGTAACGATAACGCTTTACCCGTTTCGTCGTGGTATGCTTTTAATAAGTGGGCGAGTGTATTTGCTCCAACATCACCAAATTTGTCTGCATCGGGTGCTGCGCCTATACCTAGGCTGTCTGCCATTAAGATGATTGCTCTTGCCATGTTGACCTCACTTTGCTTCTAGGTGGTTACTTTATCCGCTGATCGAATTTTCCGTACAGGACATAAGTCCTGTTTCATAAAAGCTAAACATTATAAATTTGCGTTCTTAAGCAAAGCAAAAGAGATTATTCGTGTCTTTTTTGCTATTGTGATCAACCAAACAACTTTTCCTTTCTGTGTGGGTGAGAACTTTAGTGACACGAACTATTATAGCTATTGCTGGCGCATCAGCGTCGGGCAAATCTCTTTTTAGCCAAACTATTTACAATGAGTTGGTTAATGAGCTTGAACCAGGCGCTATCGCCATTATTGAAGAAGATGCTTATTACAAGGATCAGTCGCATTTGCCTATGGAACACCGTACGCAAACTAACTACGACCATCCTGATGCATTTGAACATGAGTTAATGCTTGAACATTTAACTCAGCTTCGTAGTGGTAACTCTGTCGAAGTACCTACTTATGATTATGCACAACACACACGAAGCGATGAAACTCGTCGCGTTGCTGCAGCTAAAATTTTAATAGTAGAAGGTATTTTATTATTAAGTGATAAAGCACTTAATAAAGAATTTGATATTAAGGTATTTATAGATACACCCCTTGATATTTGCTTAATGCGTCGTATGCAACGAGACATGGAAAAAAGAGGCAGAACATTACAATCTGTTGTTGAGCAATATCAAGCAACTGTTAGACCGATGTTTTATCAATTTATTGAGCCTTCAAAGCATAACGCTGATTTGGTTGTGACTCGAGGCGGAATGAACCGCGTTGCGATTGATATTATTAAAAGTAAAATTAAGTATTTACTACAAGAATAATAACGGGAAACATCTGTATGACAACATTTATGAGCTTAGTAGGCATGTTTGTACTACTAAGTATTGCTTTTGCGGCTTCGACTAATCGTAAAGCAATAAACTTACGCACCGTAGCGATAGCCTTTGCTATGCAAGTAGTTATTGGTGGGTTTGTACTGTTTTTTGAAGCAGGAAAAAATGTGTTAGCAAGTATGTCTAGTGCCGTCTCTTCGGTAATTAGCTTTGCAAACGACGGGATTGGGTTTTTATTTGGCCCACTTGCATCGCAAGATACACTCGGTTTTATTTTTGCTATTCAAGTTTTACCGGTCATTGTGTTTTTCTCAGCTCTTGTTGCTGTGCTTTATCACATTGGCATTATGGATTGGATAATTAAAATTCTGGGCGGCGGTTTACAAAAACTATTGAAAACCTCGCGCACAGAATCGCTCTCAGCAACGGCTAATATATTTGTAGGCCAAACTGAAGCACCCTTAATTGTTAAGCCGTTTATAGCAACCATGACTAAGTCTGAGTTGTTTGCAGTAATGGTAGGTGGCTTAGCCACGGTAGCAGGCTCTGTAATGGCAGGTTACGTAATTATTGGTGTAGAGCTTAAGTATTTAATTGCCGCCAGCTTTATGGCTGCACCAGGTGGTTTTTTAATGGCCAAAATGATTGTGCCAGAGACCGAAACACCTAAAGATACGCTTGCTGATTTAGACACCGATGAAGACAAGCCAGTTAATGTTATTGATGCAGCAGCATCAGGCGCAGCTAACGGCATGCATTTAGCGCTAAATGTGGGCGCAATGCTATTAGCTTTCGTAGCATTAATAGCGTTATTAAACGGTTTACTAGGCGGTATTGGTGGGTGGTTTGATTACCCTACTTTAACGCTACAAGAAATTTTAGGTTATGTATTTGCTCCTGTTGCATGGTTACTTGGCGTACCATGGGATGAGGCAATCATAGCAGGTAGTTTTATTGGTCAAAAGTTAGTAGTAAATGAATTTGTTGCTTACTTAGACTTTATAAATTATCGCGATACGTTAAGTGCGCACACTCAAGCAATTGTAACATTTGCGTTATGTGGGTTTGCTAATCTATCGTCGATAGCTATTTTACTAGGTGGATTAGGCGGTATGGCGCCTAGTCGGCGAAAGGATATCGCACGCTTAGGGCTCAGAGCAGTGTTAGCAGGATCTATGGCTAACCTTATGAGCGCAGCAATTGCTGGGTTTTTCCTCTCGCTAGCTTAGAAACTTAATGAGATGAACACCGGTGTTGCAAAACAAGAAGATAGTACTTTAAGGGGTTAAAGCACTATCTGACTTGAACGATACTTCACCAAGGGCCGCAAGGCCCTTTTATCGTTTTAGGGCCCTTATAAATATATTCTTCCTGTTAAAAACAACTTTCTCTTTCTTGCCTTTAAGTACATATACGCGCATGTCTTTTTATATTTTCGCGATAAATTTGTATTATTGAAAAGTGGTAAATTATAAATTTTAGGCCACACTTAGGTTTATCCTAATGTAACCTACTGTTTTATTGATGTTCTACCTTTAAGCACACTCATAAAATAGCCGCTGTTGATAAGTCGATTTATATAAATGCGTAAACTTTTATTAGTATTGTTGTTTGTTTTTTTAATAGCTACGCAAGCTCAGACCCTCTTTTAGTTGTCACGGAACTCTCGCCGCCCGATCAAATACTTGTTGATGGAAAAGTGACAGGCAAAGGCACTGAGTTTATAAGGGCTATTTTTGCAAAGGCTAACCTAACGCCCGACATACAAATGTATCCATGGGCGCGAGCATTTAGACTTGCCAGTACTATTCAAAACACCTTTATTTACACCATAGCGCGCACCAGAGGGCGAGAAAACAACTTTCATTGGATAGGCCCAGTTTCACATTTTGAGCTTGCTTTTGTTGCGCTTAAAGAGCGTGACGACATAATTATTAACAATACTGAGGAAGCAAAAAAATACAAAATAGCGATGCAACGTAACGACTTTTCTACTGATATATTAACCAACTTGGGTTTTGAAGTTGTGCTAACCACCGATATACAAAAATCGTATGCGTTACTGGTTGCCAAAAAAGTAGACTTAATTGTTGATGACCCCGAACTAATACATCAAATAAGTCAGTATTTGCCCACCCCTGACGCTGAATTTAAAGCCATATATAATGTAGAAGAACTCAAGGTAGATGCCTATTTGGCAGCAAATAAAAACACCGATATGCGCTATATAAACGCGCTACAAAAAGCCTTTTACACACTTAAAAATACCCAAGGGCTACCCTAGCACCGAAGCTAAACCTTGCTTATTTAAGCGCACTAATTAACGCTTAGTTACGTTAATTAGTGCCTAAGTAATAAAGTCTAAAATAGGGGCTTAGTGATTAATTATTGCTATATGGCGCTATGAACGAATCGAGACTGCGCTCTTGTTTTAGCACTTTAAAGGCACGTTGAAAGCGATCTACTATGTGCTGCGGCACCGCTTTATTAAACGCTAAATAATTATCTTTAAGGTCGTTACTTACAGGTAGCTCAGTAAGTTGCTCTACATCAAGTAAGCTCACGTTATAAGGCTTTAATTGGTTATAAATAACGTGTTCGGAGCCTAAAATAAGATCTATTTTATTGTTTATAAAAAGCTGAATATATTGTTGCTCTTCACCAAACGTCATTAAGTTTTGCCCATTTACAAACCCTATTTTTTTGACCAATGATTGATATATATCTCCCCTTACCATGCCTAACGAATAAAGAGTGGTGTCGTTAAGGGTATTTACAGTGACATCAGGACGGCTTTTTAACTTATAAAAATAAGTTCGTGCAGTAGTTAACGGGCCAAGCCAATTAAATAAAGGAATTCGGTTAGTATGTTGCGCCATTGAAAAAATGGCTGAATAAGGCTTTTTATGCACAAGCATTGCGGCACGCTTCCAAGGCATGACTTTAAAGTCGCACTCTACTTCTGCTTTAATACACAGTGCGTTGACTATATCGTAGTTAGCACCAACAAGTTGGCCGTGCTCGTTTATAAAATTATAAGGTGCAAACTGATCTGTATAAATAACTAACTTAAAATGGTTTGCATAAGTAAACGTGCTTAAGAAGAAACAAGCAATAAAAGGAAAGAGTTTTAGAATAACCGCACCACTACATTAATTTATATTATTAAATGATAGATGGCGCTATTTTACAGTCAAATTTTAGACACAAAAAAAGCGCCTTAAGCGCTTTTTTTATTTTTACTTTAAAAGTAAAAATTATAACGGAGTGATGTTATCCGCTTGAGGACCTTTTTGACCTTGTGAAAGAGTGAACTCTACACGTTGGCCTTCAG
>OLGU01000090.1_pt1 | contig 28249 bp, 22 predicted proteins | sample 1609281 | NCBI WGS metagenome assembly OLGU01 (sample SAMN05416705, study PRJEB24817) | seawater metagenome | isolation source: Sea water | place: Canada:Atlantic | collected 2013-07 | reverse complement strand
AAACTTGGGGTAATTCCCATAGTGAAGCACCATTTGCCCTGGATACAGGTATAAACTTGGGGTAATTCCCATAGTGAAGCACCATTTGCTCTGGATACAGGTATAAACTTGGGGTAATTCCCATAGTGAAGCACCATTTGCCCCGAAAGCAGGTATAAACTTGGGGTGATTCCCATAGTGAAGCATTATTTACCGCCAAATACAGGTACAAACTTGGGGTGATTCCCATAGCAACCTTCTAGTAGCCACTTAACACTAAAGTAAGTTGGGGTAATTCCCATAGTGAAGCATTATTTACCGCCAGATACAGGTACAAACTTGGGGTGATTCCCATAGCAACCTTCTAATAGCCACTTAACACTAAAGTAAGTTGGGGTAATTCCCATAGTGAAGCACTATTTGCCGCCAGATACAGGTACAAACTTGGGGTAATTCCCATAGTGATGCGCCATTTACCGGCATATACAGGTACAAACTTGGGGTAATTCCCATAGTGAAGCGTTATTTACCGCCAGATACAGGTACAAACTTGGGGTAATTCCCATAGTGGTGCGCCATTTGCCACGAAAGCAGGTATAAACTTGGGGTAATTCCCATAGAAATGCGCTATTTGGTGCCGAAAACAGCGCTTGGCCATGAGTTCTGTGTAATAGCAGTATAGTAAGTTGTACTTGAATAAAATTCCTAGACTTAACTATTTGTTTAGCATGTAAATTTAGGTCAGTAGCCTGAATTTCTATCTATGGCATTATGGTGGCATAAATAGTTAAAGGGCTAAAACGATGTCAGTAGCACAACAATTAAATTATGGTCTTGATGATATTCAAGATGCGATTACAAATAATGAAATTGAACTAAAACCAAATTTTAGTAATTGGGTAGAAAAAGCCATAGAAGCTTTCGATGCTAATGGCGAGCCTAACTATGTTGATTCTAAAGGGGAGTTAATTGAAGGCATTTACATTAATATGCCTAACGATTTGTACCATAGCCTTCCAGCTTTAAGTTCATCTCAACTTAAAGAGTTTAAAGAGTCTCCGCCTCATTACTTCCGTAGATACCTATCAGGTATTGAAGTTAAACGCACCCTCCAGACGCAGCGTACATTAGATGCGGGAACTTTAGGCCACGAGCTTATACTAGAGCCTGAAGACTTTCATAATAAATATTTCAGAGAGCTACTTCCAATAGATGAGCCTGATGCGCTTCATACTGAAGCGCAAATTAAAGCTGAACTTGAAAAACTCAACTTGAAAACAACAGGGTCAAAAGCGGTTAAAACAGAGCGGCTATTAAACAAGAACCCAAACGCAAAAGTTTTTGATGATTTACAGCGCATAAACCGTGAAAAACAGGGCGTGCAAAGCACCGCAGTAATAGAAGGCGAAGAGAAAACATTGTATGGGGGAAAACTTGGCGTTGATGGGCAGGTTTGGGATAGCGCTCTTCGTATTGTTAAATCTCTAAAGAATGAGCCTCAAGCAGATGCTTATATCAATTACGGTTTGCCAGAAGTAGCCATTATTGCACGTTGCCCACGCACAAACTTGCTATTAAAAGTAAAATTCGATTGGCTTAGGTTTGATGATGAAGCGGCAGATGTAAAAACAACGCGTTCAGCTAATCCAGATGACTTTTCACGTCAAATGCGCTCTTTGAAGTATGATCTTCAACAGGCTTTTTATACCTATGTTGCTAGCTTAGTCGGTATAAATATACGTAGATTCTTATTCGTTGCTATTGAATACGCTAGCGCTGACTATTGTCAGTTATTCAAAATAAAAGACACCCGTCTTGCTAAAGCCTTTGAGGATATGCACAAAGCAAAGGAAGAATTTGTTGAGTGTAAACGCACTGGCAAATGGTTAAGTAGATATAGTGGCTCCGTCATAGAGTTAGACTAGTAATTTACAACACGGTATTAGAGGCGCTGTAATTTTAGTTTTTATAGGGTCTCGATGTTAATATTTAACTTTAAAAGAAGGTACACATACATGAAAATTAAGATAACTACATTAACAATCGGACTAACTATTTTATCCGGTTGTTCTTCTAATAGCGACATGGCAGATAGACTTGAAGCACTGGAAAATCAACGCGCTGCCAATGAGGCTGCACAATTAGAAAAATCTACAGAAATACAGCAAAAAGAAATTGATGCTTTACCAGAATGGGTATTAACACCACCGGCTTCTGATTCAACGGGTTTTTATGGTGTTGGTATAGCACAATCAAAACAATTAAATCACTCGCGCCGCTCAGCTAGACTACAAGCTGAATTTGAGCTGGCTAAGCAAACTGGCCAGGAGCTTTCAGGTTCAGAGCGGTCATTTGAGCAAGGTGGTACCAGTGGAGATGTAAATACGCAAACAACATTTCTAATAGACCAAATTGTCGATTCTATACCGGTCGTTGGATACCAGATTGTCGATCAGAAATTAACAACTTTAAATGGGCAGTTTCATGCGTATACCTTGCTTAAGTTACCATACGAAGAATTCAACAAGGCTTTACAGCAATTAAAAAATAAAAGTAACAACGCGACGGTTCAAAAGCAGTTTGATGACCTTGAAAGGCGTCTAAGTAAACGCCGAGCTGAAAAAGAGAAGGCTGCTCAAGCAGAACACAACCGTGAAATTGAAATGATTAATACTCGGACTAACGCTTTAAAATCAGACACTGAAGTTAAAGCTGGCTCCAGCTCTACTAAGAGATAAATCGTATGATGTTTAAAAGCCATTTAGCTATAGCTGCTGGTGGCTATTTTGTTGCGTTAAGTTCACTGAGTAATCATTTTGAATACGTGACAACACCAATGCTGATGGGAGGACTATTGACCTTAATCGGTTGTATTTTCCCTGATATTGACCATAAAAATTCATTTATAGGTAAGAGGCTTAGATTTATATCAGCCCCCATAAGTTTTGTGTTTGGCCATAGGGGAATAACACATAGTTTGATGCCTCTAATATTCCTTATTATATTTTATGGCCACCAAACACCAGCTTGGCTAATGTGGATTTATTTTGGATATTTCATGCATCTTATTGGCGATTTCATCACTGATGCAGGCATTCCATTATTATATCCAATTACAAATAAGAGATTTAGATTTTTATTAGTGACTAAAACAAACTCTATTGGCGAGCCTATCTTGGTAGTAGTTTTTTTAGTTGCTTGTTTATTATGGGTATTTTTATGAATAAAAAAGCATTTGAAGCAGACAGCAATCCATTTGGTTCAGATCTTAATGAAGACTTAGGCCAGTTAATGTCATCTGGGCATTATCAACCAGGCGAAATAATTGAGAACGTAACTATGTTTGATGTTACTCAGTTAATTGAAGAGGTTGTACTAGATGAGGCCATTTATGATGATAATCGCTTGATTTACGACTTAGATTATTTTGATTTAGTAGTTAGACCTCTTGAGAATGTTACTAGCTGGAAAGGGGAGGAAACTGTAAGCAGCCTCTATTTTGAAAGCCGCGTTAAGAACCTTTCGTTTTACGATTATAAGTTACTATCAGAAATAAACTTGCGTTATAAGCTTTTAAAAGTATTCATTAACAATGAAAACCAATTATGTTTTTGCTTTCCTTTAATTTTAGAAGGCGTAACAACGGAGCACTTAATTGGCGCTATTCATTCGTACATGTCAGATTTACATAGCGCCAAAGCGATGATTAAAAATCTAGTATGCTTTCAAGACGCTCTCAGACTTCCAAAACACTAGCTTTATCCATTGTTTGGCGTGACGTAGAGCACGCCATAACAATATTCCAGCTTAGTAGCCAGTTTTATAATTTAGTTTAAATTAGAGGCCTATACACAGAATGAAAGGTATATTTTATGGCTAATATCAAATATTCAGATGAACAAATAGAATTCTTAAGCTCTAATATTAATAATTATAGCTTGTCAGAGCTAACTAATCTTTTTAATGTAACTTTTAAAACATTTAGATCTGAAAACGGAATAAAGAACACTTTAACTAGGTATAAAATTAAACGGCCAAAATCACCTGAAATTTGCAAAGAAGAATTAAAGAGGTTTTTCTTTGCCAATTTAAATTGCACAATGGATGAGCTCACTCGCAGGTACAATAAGCAGTTCGGTTGCAATTTGTGTTCGGCATCAGTCAGAACAAGGCGCCGAAAGTTTGTTGATAACGATGTTTCAGAAGAAGAGCCATCATTATCATTTACAGAATGCAACGACAATATAGTTCCACATGTACACGAAATAGCTTCAACTACTTGGGGATCACTTTTAAGCAAGCCATATACAAGCCAAAAAGTAGCATAACTTAAAAAACATCTACTAATGCATTTGATTCATTAAATACATAATGCTGATTACCATCAGCATTTATCTTAACTCAGCCGTTCAACGTTGAACGATTTTGTCTAAGTTGAGCATCACCAAGATTTAACTCTACCGTTCAACGTTGAACGATTTTGATAAGTTTACCTACCTAAAAGTTAATCTCTGCCGTTCAACGTTGAACGATTTGGTTAAGTTTACCCACCTAAAAGTTAATCTCTGCCGTTCAACGTTGAACGATTTTGTCTAAATAGGGCATCACAAAGGTTTGACTCTACCGTTCAACGTTGAACGATTTGGTCTAGTCAAGCAGCTTTATTATAGTCTTGTATTTTTTCGACACATAAAAAAAGGGCTAACGAAAAGTAGCCCTAGCGAGACAGATTTACAGTTAATTAATGCTGCTCAAAAGCTTCATGGCATTATTATTGACTTTATAGTTACTTCGAAAGGCTTGTTTAGCGCAGTCTAAATCAACTCCTGATATTTCATCTTTAGCTTCTGCGGGTGTGCTAATCCATCCCTTTAACCGGCCGAACTCCACATTTAGCCTAGCAATATAAGCCTGATTAAACTTGAAGTGAATGTTTCCGTTTAGATAGGGCCTAGCTGTGAACAATACCACTTTCTTGTCAGCAGTATGATCATAGTAGTGGAATGTTCTTAATTTCCCTGGTTGCCATTCTTCAACTGTACTTGAACGCTCCATACCAGCGGTATCAAAACCTAAGTTATGAGCTATTGTAATTAGGTCATCTATTTTAGCTGCCGATGGCTTAGAAAAACCGTTTACTCTTTCAAATGAATAACCACCGAAATTTGAGTAGGAACTTGTAACTATACGGTAATCAAGCGCAAACCTATCTAAACCTGAAGGCTTCCTATTATATTGCCATTCAGACCTACTGAACGTGCGTTGATTAGACTTGTACAAAGTAATATTGGACTCACCAATTAAACTTTCGTAAACAGAGATTAGCTGGGAGTCTATATATTTATTTACGTTTTTAATTGCCCACTCAGCTATTGCATAAGCATTTTCTCGCGTGAAATCGACGTTAACATTTTTCATTAGTAACGTCTGCATGTCTTCGCGTGTTGCAGAGCATAGCTTATCTGTTATTGGGCTAAACCGACTAAATAGCTCTTTCCAATATTTGTTTTTTAAAGATTTAATGCGAAGTTTAATTGCAGCATATATAGAATCAATGGATACGTTTAGTTCATCTAAAATACAGCCATCAACTCGCTCTAAACCCTTATAAGTTTCTATCAGCTTTTCCAGACTGGCATCATAGTGATTTACTAATGTACTTATAAGATCACCACCAGCAACAATTTCAAAGTTTTCTTCTTTAACCTTTGTTTTAAGAGATGCAGCCTTACGGGCAGCACTTCCAATCGCATCTATATTAAAGTTATCAGCGAACCATGTAGCAAAAGGGTCTACATCAACTGTAGCTCGACCACGAGCGTAAGAGCGATATTGAGATAAACTGATGTGTATAACATCTACCGTGCATCTAGCAGCTCTATCTGCAGCGCTATAATCTGAGCTGCCTAGGATAGTATAAGTTGCATTTCTGCGATCTAAAGCCTCACTTATAGATGCATTGTTTTTCCAACGTGAAGGCAGAATTAGATACACATCCGGGGCTAAAGATTCTGCAATAATTTTACATGCAAATTCAGCATACTGGCTAAAAGGGGGGTTATTGAAGATAATATTGCAGTCGATATCGACAAGTGTTTGGGCCATGAAATCAGTTCCTACAATCATAATGTCTGCAGGTAAAGCCCTTATAAGAGGTAGAGACTTCTCCATGGCATACTTTTCACCGTGTTTATGAGCTAAAGCGTTAAGCACTCGACCGTCCCCGACACCAATATCTAAAATCGAATAGGCCATATCAAATCTTAGGCTATCAATATGATTTTTTATTAGTGCAATGTCTGACTCTAATGTCGGATAAAACTCAAAATCACCATATTCTCTTACTTCTTTAATTAATTTAGCTATGCCCATTTTCGTGCCCTTGTGTTTAATTTCTTAAACACAATAAAACAATTGAACAATCACGCTACTGTTTGAAATTACCCAGCTTGATGCACAATACTATTTTTGGAGTATTCGATGGCAGCATCGATATGCTCACATTTTAATTTACCGCACGAACAAGAAAGGGGGCTTAAATTGATTGAATATAAGCGTTTATCTTGAATAATTGCAAAGCCCACCCCTTTAAAATACTTAATTAAATCTATTTTAAGTGAAGTTGGTTTATCAATCGTTATCACGTTGTCGGCTGTGTAACTATCTTCGGCCATGGAAGAACTTTCAGAAAGTGATGCAGCTACTTCGCTTTTACAATTTGAGCTGGTGACTGTCTTATTCTCCAAAGCTTGCTGGCTTAACTTATCCGCATATGAATTGTCGGCTCGTTTAATCCAACTTAAATGTATAACTTCGAATTCATAGCACAATTTCATGGCTCGTTTTTGAAGAAGGCGTAGGGCGTTATCATTACAATTCCACACACCATTTAGCTGATTAATGACTAATTTAGAATCGCCATACACCTTTACTTGAGTTACACCAAGCTCATGAGCTTTTTCAAGAGCGTAAATTAGTGCGTTATATTCTGCTTGGTTGTTAGTACCTTGCCCATTAAATATAGACAATTCAGCCACAACGTTATTTTGACTATCAAATATTACAGCTCCGCACCCAGTAGGACCAGGATTTGGATTACATGCGCCATCGAAGAATAATTTATACATAAGCTCCCCCTAGATTGAACTGGAGGATAGCACTACTAGCTTTTTTGACTATTGATTAGAAATTTAGTTGTTAGAGAGGTGGTTTTAGGTATCTCTAACTTTTGAGCTATAGCCAATGATAGTTAAAAATAGCACTTAGTCATTCAATTTAGAAGAGGATTAAAGTAATGCCTAGATCAATCATGAAGATACTTATTTTATTATTTGCGACGTCCATTATTAATTTTGCTTATGCCACAGAGTTTAAAGAGGGCGTTCATTACGATACTTATCCTTCTTCTAAGCTAACTAGCAAGCCAACATTTATAGAATACTTAAGTTTCTTTTGTCCAGCTTGTGAAAACCTAAATACATTCCAAGATGAAATTTATCGCTCCGTTCCAAAGGGGGTCATCAAGAGAAGGGTGAGTGTAGATATGATCAGAAAGACCACCCCAAAAGGTTTTACTGCACTTTCAAAAGCAATGGCCGTAAATGATGAGCTATACGATGAAATAGGCAATTCATTAGTTGATTTAATCTTTGTAGCTATCCACAAAGAAAAAGCAACAATCACACCCTCCCTGATTGAGAAATTAGTTAAGGCCGTAGATAAAAAATTTGAAGTGGACGTTTGGGGGCTATATATAAAACCCAAAACAGAAGAGGTGGCCAAATTCACTCAGACAAATCAAAGACTAATGGCTTCGCGTGGAATGCTATCTACGGTTCCTAGGATAATCATTAACGGTCGTCACGTAATAAAGTTTGATGGTTTAGACAAAAACAATTTTTTTAAAGAACTTCATGCACTCACTAAACATTTGGTAAATAAGGATTATGGTAATGGCAAATATAACAACTAACTTAGAAGATGTTAAATTCATAGAGGAGCAAATCATAAGCGACCCAGCTGCGAGCTATTGGTTAAAGCAACAAATTAAAGAAAGCTCTAATAGAGATATATTGGATGTTTTAAACGATGTAGATATTTTGCGTTCTATTTTATCTCTTCGTCATGAGGCTATAAAAATTTCTTCACAAAAAGGCTTATAAATCAAGGGCTTAAGTCCGATACTGTCTAGTATTGGACAAATTAGCTGTAAGCAACTGATTTTAAAGTGTTTTATCTGATACCCATAATTTAAAAATACTCCTTCTACATGCCGTGCTATAACAGTTGAAATGCTTCTAATTGCTTTGATTTAACGTGCAACCAAACTTAGTCAGTATTATCCATATCCATTCCTATATACTAAAAATATAAGCTATAATAAACTGCCGTATTAAAGAGGGGTTTCTAAAAGCTCGATTTTTTTAAAATCTCAGATTATCCTTTTGATTATATAGGTTTAAAATTATTTACTCCTTTTTTTGTTTGACTTGAAGCAAGCTTAAAATTTACGGTTTTTTAAAATGAAATATATAATTAAGACTACGGATAGTTTTATAAAAATTATAATTATGGAAACTAAAATAATATGAACACAGCCGTTTTACAAAAGTTACTAAGAGAACTTAAAAATCCTAATTCCTCTTCTCTATACATAGCCTTTAAAGATAAGTTATCCGAGTTTAAATTCGATAAAACTAAAGCATGTAACCAACAGTGGCTTGAAACTTGGCTAGAAACTAGACCAGGGAGCGCTATACGACTAATTGATGAAGGAGTGTATATAACGCTTTCAATCAGAGAAACTATATTAGAACAGCTGGTTTTGATTTTAGAAAAAAGGTTAAGCAAGACAGGTTCTAAGCCTAATGAAAATCCATCTAGTACAGTAGAGTTAATCACTCAGATAGAAATTGAAAGATGGTTTGAACTAGAACTAGATTGGCTGTTAACGCTACTATCAACAATCTATTGCAACGAAAATGAAATTGATAACCAGAGTATTAATCCGTTGATGAATGGTAGGTTTTCAATTTATGCCGCCAGTTACAATGATAGAGTTCAACTAACAACCGAAGCTATAGAGTATATGGATAGAGGAACTTTAAATCTGAGCAATATTGATAAACTTTTAGATTACTTTGGAGCATTTTTTCTTTTAACATTCTGTCAAGATGACATGCTAAAACAAAGAATTATTAATATTTGTGGTGACCTCTGAACCCCCTACTCTCACTCTGCATTCTTATATTGGTTAATTTCGCCCTGAGATTGAAAGTAAGATCTGCTTCGGCTTCATGGTTACTAAAGCTAATTTTTACTCTCGGCGTACCTTTACATGAGCTGGGGCACTACATTGCCTGTAAAGCCTTGTTTTTAAAGGTTACTAAAGCTCAATATTTTCCGAATTTTAAAGACCCAAAACAAATGGGCTTTGTTCAGTTTATACCACATAAGGGGCTTGTAGGAGCATTATCAAATATGCTGGTAGGGTTAGCACCTATGTTTTTAGGTGCTCTTGTGCTGTTCGTTATGTATGATCGCACGCCGGCTTCTGAGGCAGGTTTACAGGAGCATATTCTCATCGCATTTGCTTCTGTAATTATAATGCAGAGCATGCTCCCTTCTTGGCAAGATATTCAGATTTCACTAAAGGGGTTGTTTATCACGGTAGCTGTCGGTTTGTGCATTTATTATATCTTCCCACTCTCCGCCCAAATAAATTACATTGCTTCTCATGAAATCCCCTATTTTGTAGATTTAGTTATTCCGCATTTAATCCTCTTAACACTGTACCAGGCAACCGCCCTATTGGTTGTCACCCTATTATCATGTAGAAAAAGATAAGCTCAAATCACCCTTCACTCTTCTTAACTTGCAAATTGATTGCTTTATCCAAGTCATGTACAAATTGTTTCCAAACTCCAGAATATTCCTTTTTTAACGGGTTGTGATCTAAAGAGTTAACCATTTTAATTGTCAAAGTATTCAAATATTCATCCGCCTGCAGGTAGGTCAAACTTAGCTGCTCTAAGATTTTCGGATTTGGATGCGCAGCAAAACCTACCCACAATATAATACCTGCCGCATAGTCGGCCCCACTAAGCTCTATGTTGTCGAAAGGGTTTGATGTTGAAGTGAAATAGTTGTTTAGTAACATTTTCTTTATGGCCAGCACTTCGCTGTTTGAATGTTGGGGGGTTCTAATTATTTTTTCACACAAGTCTCTATATAATGGAGAGTTAATAGTTTTTATAGCACTATCTATATATACGTTCATAAGGTCTGCATTTCCTGTTCTGTAGGCTCTATAATCTCTAAGTCCTTAAATTTTACGTTTTCAAAACGCTCTAATAAGATAGGCTCATCGTTATCTTTTAAAGCCCAGACATTAGCCCCATTGACGATAAATGATAAAGCATAGTTTTTACTCTTAAATTGTAGGTGCTTAGCGTGTTTGTCTAACTGAATCTTAACCCCGTCACAGTTAGTCATATTAGAAAAAGACTCCTTAATTTCAGGGCTTACACGTTTAGATGTGAGCGTTCCGGTCATTGGTGATTGAGCCCCACCAACGGATAGGCCATTTTCAGAAAAGGTGTATTCGAGTAGACCATAGATTTTTATTCTTTTGTCACACTTTGCCGGGTTATGTACCCAGTGCCCCGTTATCTTTTTGAAATCTTGTTCACGTATATCTACAAATTGTAATTTTGTCGCCTTCTGTTCTTCATCAGTAAGTAGTGAGTCACAGCCTGACATTGATATACATAATATGGATGTAAAAATAAGTTTCTTTAACATTACAGTATTCACCTTTTCAAAAAATATATATTAACCCCCCTAAAATTCAGCATCAAAATTTAGAGCATGGGAATATACATGCTGTAATTTTTTGTTTGGTGTTAAATCCCTTGTAATATCGAATTACCGCCCTTCAAATAATTAAGAAATATGGATAAAAGCAAAAATATACTTAAACAACTAATCTCTGGCGATATGGTGTTTGAAGAGTTTATTGGTATGGAACTCCAGTTGGCTGAATCGGTGCAAAAGAGCTGTTATAGCAAACCAATTTTGCATGAAGAAACGCCCCTATCAATTCTATGTATGAATTTATATCAGGCTATTAAAGCTGAAAATCCAAGGCATGCTTCGTCTTTTAAAATCTCAAGTATTCAACAAAGCCCTTTATGCCAATATTGGTTTAATAGAGCACAGGATGCATTACAGAACTGTAGCTAGATTTTGCGTATGTGGTTTAATTACCGCAAGGAGAAGTTTACATGACAAATATAGATATATTTAAGAAGCACCCTGCCCTGTATTTACCTACATCTTTGGAAGATAACACAGAAGTAGTAGATAACTTAATGAACCTAAAAGCATGTGTTGGCCATGAAATAATTGTATATGGAACAGTCACTAGGAAAGGCACACATACAACTAGGCGAAACGTAAGATTTAGCAGTTATGAAATAAAGGACACATTAACGTTTGCTACTTTTGTCTTATTTGGCGATATAAACGATAGAATTACTGACGATAATCAACCACAGTATATAAAGGGAATAATTGAGCTAGAAAATGGCTTACTAAAAATCAATAAAGCTTCAATTGTAGACGAAAATAAAGCTGGCAAGCTTGTACCGATATATAGTGGCGTTAAAGGCAAGCTCAAAAAAGCTGACGTAAATGATGCAATGCTTACTTTGGACTTAAATAGTGAAATTGAAAAAGGCACTGAATTAATCCATAAAGAGTTAGAGCGGATATTTGGACCAATATACATAAGCATACTAGAAAAACTTGGTTTTGTGGGCTGTACGTCTATTGCCAATTTGTTTAAAAGTTGCCACAAGCCTAGCCAAGTTAATGAGTTTTATAGGTCGCTTGAGATGCTTAAACGCCTTAGCTCAGCTTTAATGGCAGGAGCAATTTTAAAAGAGCGAATAGTGTCGCCAGTATCAGCAGCAAAAGCCTCATCCAAAATAAATAATGAATTACTGACCAAATACGTCCCCTTCACTCTCACCGGTGAGCAATTTTATGTATGTACTAAAATTAATGAACGCCTTGCTAATGACGGGAATGCGCTAGATGGCTTGCTTATTGGTGATGTTGGAACGGGAAAAACAGTTATATTGGCCATGGCTGCGCGACAGGTTTTACTTTCACAGAGTAACAGCAAAGTTATCTTTCTTGCCCCAAACGTGTCTTTGTGCGAGCAACTTAGGAAAGAAGTTACTGCGATGATACCTGAAGTCCAAAGCGCATTGGTATGCGCAGACAAGAACAGTTATAGCGCATCAGCGCGTTTAATATTTGGTACTACCGCCCTACTCAATATGCAATTTGATAATGTGGAGTTATTAATAATTGATGAGCAACAGCAATTATCAGTAAAACAACGTCGCTTAATTAAATCAACGCATTACCTTGAGGCATCAGCAACTCCAATACCTAGATCTATGGCGCTAGCAAAGTACAGCTCTGAAAATGTATTTTTTCTTAAACAACAACATTTACCGAAAGAAATATATACGCGCGTAGTGCATAAAGAGCAAGGCACTGAACTTATGCATTCAATAAAAGAGACTCTATCTTTCGGTTGCAAAGTGCTCATTGTATGCCCTAAGCGCGATGGTGATGGAAATGCAAATAAAATGATTGATGCTGAATCACTGGCTAACAGTCTGAATTCTTATTTCCCTGGACTTGTACGCGTCTATCATTCAGCTCTTGACGAAAAAGAATGTGAAACAGTGTTGAATGAATTTAAAACTCACATACCAATTTTGATTTCAACATCGAAAATCCAAGTTGGCTTAACTATACCCGACTTACGGCATTGCATTGTGTATGGCGCTGAAAGGTTTGGCCTGACTACTTTACATCAGATTAGAGGACGCTTAGCGCGTACACCACCTCCTTACGGCATTAACTGGGGTAAGTTTGACTTGTTTTTACCAAATAAACCATCAGAAACAACAGAGCAAAGGTTGAACGTACTTACTCAAAGCTGTGATGGATTTTATATTTCAGAAAAAGATCTTGAACTACGTGGCGCGGGTGAGTTATTACGAACAGGTAATAAGCAGCATGGAACAACTGACTCGTTGATTAAGAATATTAGTATTGATTTAGATAGGCTAACTGCGGCTATACAGTATTTAGAAGCCTTCATGAAAGAGATGGAACAACCGCAAGTAATGGCCAGTTAAAATAGCCCACATTGACTGTGAATGCATCCATTTTATCAAACTCTGCACCAGGGCTGGTGGGTTTAACAGATCATTGAGGTGAACTTTGGTGATTGAACTAAAAAAATCTTTTATTTTAACTAAAAGAAAACCGCAATCTTTTTAAAAAGATGCGGTTATAAAATAGCTAATAACTGACATACTTATTGTCTTGTATTTTTTTTCAATGGAAAGCTATTACAGTTATTCATATCCTGACACATGCGATTAATATTTCTTAAAATTACATCAGATCCTAAACCTTCAAAGTTAGCGGTGTACTGCGCTAACATAAAATGACCAATGTTTAATGTTGTTGGCCAATCCAACTTAACAGCCATTGAGCCACCTTTGTGAAATACACTTGCAAACAAGCCATCATTTTGACGCTCAAAATTAAAGCCTTTATCTTTATTCTGACCATGGTTCATAAATTGACAAGAAGGAGCTATACCAAGAAACACTGCAATTACGATAGGCAATTCAGTGAGCATAACTTGTACACTGAGTTTGTCATTCCAATTATAACGCTTATCTTTAGGGTCATTAGGATTAATACGATTAGCCCCCTCAATCATTATCGTGTCAAAACTAAAGTTTCTACCTTGGCTTTTTCTAGTCTCACTTAACTTAAATTGTAAGGCAGCTCTCTTTGAGTAAACAGGAAACATGGTGTAATCACGTTCATTGTCCTCATTATGATTACGGCTCTGTGCTTCATTTTGAGATTGGGGATTCTCAACGTGAGCAGCGGGGTTGTGATTTACCGAGCTTTGATGCTGCGGGCGAGGGCGGCGCTGTTGTGCTGAGTTATTACCATTGTACCCATTGCTGTTAGGTTGATGATAATTACCTTCATATGCTTGTTGCTGCCTACTTTGATTATTATCAAATGAATGTGTTCTTGGCGCATGGTTAAAAGGATCTGATTGCATTACTCACTCCAAAAATGTCAGTTATCTTGAGAACATTTATATCAATTTTCTAATATCGCGCTACTGACTTGATTATGAGTACACGTTTTACATCGTTCCATAACAAAACTCAAAGATTACAGATGCACATTTAGGGTGCTGTAAAATTTTTATACATCCATTCACTTTATTAAACTGGTTTAAATTTGGGGATTTTAGGAAAACTCATGAAATCAGATAGAAAGTTACTAAGTAGGATGTTATTTGGTATGTGTGCGCTAATGGGGGCCACATACGCTAAAGCGGATATAGTTCAATACTCCTTTTCTCATTCTCAGAATGGGACAAATATGACCATACCTACACCTAGCTCGAAAGAATATTTAAGTGTTAGAAATTCGTTGTCGGTGTATTCATCAGCTGGGCTAGATAGAAAAATAAAAATAAAATTACTTAATAGTTCCGGTGAAGCTGTATCTTCAAAAGAAACTAGCATTATTAGCGCGTCTGATAGGTTTAATGTAGGTGACAAAAGTTATTTCGGCGGCATCGTTACTTTACCTAGTCCAAGTGATGGCAAGTACACAGTCGTTCAAGAAATTTTATCTGAAGACAATGTACTTGTTGAAACGTTTTCAAAAGAAATAATAATCGATACGGTTGCCCCAAGCTCTGACAACAATATAACGACTAGAGCTTCAGCTAGCTTTGGCAATATTACAAGCAGTGATGTGTGGAAGATAGGAACAGGCAGCACTGGTAATCACCATATCTCTTTAGCTAATATCGATGATAATAACAATGTGAGTAAGATTGTATTACGTGCTTTGAGAAGTAGTGGAGAGCAATATAAAGCCGTTACTTTAAATTATAATATTTCCACTAAAGCGATAGAGTATGATTATAATAATCTGCTACCGAACTCAAATTTAGATGAGCTACTTACTATAAAGGTAGATATTTACGATAACGCCCAGAACATACATTCCGTTACTCAAAAACTTTATTACGATAATTATTCCAACGCTCCTACAGAACCTTATGCAGTTTATGACCCTGATGCAAAAACAAGCGTAGTTCCTAATACGACTGGGTATGTCCGCTATAGCCCAGGAATGGTTGTAAAAACAAACCCTATCAAACTTATTTATAGATTAGATAGAGATAATTGGCATGAATTTAATGAAGCAGGCCTATCACTCGTAGCACGTTTCGGTGGTGTAAGCGTAGTTTACTCAGATTCCAATTATGCTTATGTAACCTTTAAATCCCCATATAAGAGTTTAGACTCAAATGATTTTAGGTGGTCTAACTTCGGTTCGTGGAGTGGGGGTGGTATTAAATATGACTTAACATTGCATCCAGATACGCCAAAGACACCTGCTTTACCAAGTAAAGAAGCTGAGTTCTACTTCTCTGATACGGGGTGGACTCACTGGCAGTCATATATAGTGGATAATTCACGACTACCATTATCAATAGAAAAAATGCGTATTTATGTTGAGCCTCGTAAATTTAATCAAAAAGCAAAATTTAAGGGTTTAACATGTCAAATACCAGCAGGCCAAACTTCATGTATTGTTGATTTTAACTTTAATCTTGAGGTTGGGACTACTGGGTATATTCACAATGAGATTAATTTAAGTAACTTAGATGGCACATTGATAGCCCAGCGCTCTTGGGCACAAACGGAGTGGAATGATAGATATTACCCTGTAATAACAACTAAATTTGATAGTAAAAACTCGACTTTAACAGCTAAGATATACCAAGAAGGGGAGGGGTCATACTTTAGTCGCCTTACCCTTGCAAATACATGGATTGAAGATAAAAAGGGCAAGCCATTTCAAGTAAAAGCTCAAAAAGTAAGTCAGAATGGTGAGCATTATGTTTATACATGGGATTTAAAAAATCTGCCTGAAGGTACTCATGACATTGTTGTAGCGGCAAAAGAAAATCATGGCCCTTTGACTAAAGAGTTCGCTTTGAAGTTTACCTCTGATAAATCAGCGCCTGTCGTGAAAATTGAGTTTGAAAATAACTCACCTACCATATCAAGCTTAGATCAGGTAGTAATAACAGCATATGATGCAAATTCTGATATAACATTAACAGATATACAGCTAGTGGACGGGCCAGCTAAGGAGGATGTGTTTCTTACCAGTCAATCTATAGGTTCCAATAAGTATGGATTGCTTTATCCGGTTCTTTTCCCCTCTGAAACGCAAAGTGGCAATTATACACTTAAAGTGAGTGCCATAGATGAACAAGGTAATTCAACGACAACAACTAAGACCTTTTTTTACGATCCGCCCCGCGTTCAATTGTCGGGTAATAGCTCACTGTTAACGTTACCAAGCATTAAGCAAAGTGTACGTCGCGCCAATGGTGATAGAACAATTTTATCAAATACGGTAAAGGTTAAAGGGGAAACAATAAGTGGTACATATCCATTATTTGCTACTCTAAGGAGCGATGCTGTAGGGAGCGTCGTAGTGCAGGGGGTAGTATTAAATCCGGGCGATACAAAAACCATTACTGAAAGTTATAACTTCAATTCCAATAACGCTAAATACAATTTAGACTTTTATCCAAGCGATACAACAACCAAGAACTCTGGCAGTTTGTTGATTGGCTCGACGGCTCCAAATACACCTGTTTTAGTTTTCGGCTATGACTTTAAAGAGCTAAAAACGGATATAACAGTCAACACTGAACCTTTTGCTATCATCGAGGCTATGACTTCGGAGGTAAAATTAGCATCAAGCAATCAATATTGTAAAACATTAACGCACGATATAAATATTGCAAAAGCAAGCAATGCGTTTGATGCACCAGTCTGTCTAGTTACCTACTCAATAAATGCAGTGAATAAAAAGCTATCTACGCAGAGTAACGCTGTAACATTTAGTGGTTATATGGACTCTCTTGCATATGAAAATATGAGTGCGCTTATTACTGCGTACTCTGGCACAAGCAAATACACTCTGGGTGAATATAAATACCAAATCAAACCTAAAGGCCCGGACGGACAAATTAAATCTCATTTAACTCAGGATATTTCAAAAATACTGCATAAAATTGAAATGATTGAGTTTTCTGCAGAGTTCGATACATTTACCGGTTGCTCTATCACTGGAGATAGAGGGATCGCAATGGAATATGCTTTTGATAAAAGCGTTAATAATGGCGAGACCAAATGCTACCTTGAGTGGACTGCATTACCTGATGGCGTGCAAAAAGTAGGCGCGAGTGTCACTGCAAAAGGTTACGCGAACGTTGTAGGTAACAACACTGTTTCGTGGAAATTATCTATATTCCATGATGGTGACCAAAGATTATTGATTTCCTCTGGCACGGCAGAAAGTAATGTTGTTATTCCTGAAAAACCTGAATTAATTAGTACGACCTTAAGTTATAGTAATGGGCGTCAAACTAAAGGAGTGGAGCACTTACTTAGAGATAGTAACGCTAAAGTAAAAAACATTCAGTTTGAAGTAACGCCGCGAGATTACGTTCAGGTAGTTAGCTTAAACGGTCTATCGTGCACCATTCCAAAGGGTATTGATGAGTGTCGTATAGCTGTGGATATAGGGCCATTAGGCGAACAGGATACTCAAATTACAGGTATGCTACCAATAGATACATTGATAGATTCGAGTATTCCGTATTTCCTTGCAAAGAGTGAGGGAAGCTTCAAGCATAAACTTGATTGGGATTACACACCTCCCAAATTGGTAAACGTACTAATCAATAACACCAAAGACAATTCAGTTATAACTGAGGAAGTCGATGGCCATGAAATAAAATTAAATGAGGACGAAGCTGCCTTAATTTTATATAGCCCGTTTACAAACCTAACTGAAGATGAAACTTGGAAATTAAGAAACCCTAATCTTCATATATCTTCTGATGAAACCATCACGTTTGAGCAAACTGTGCTTATTGACGACAATCACTTTTTCTTTGCCCACGATAAAATTAATATAGATGATGAAAATCGTATTCTTACTGACAAAGTTGAAGTGTACGGTAACTACATAGTCTACCGTTATAACTTTCAATCTTTACCAGATGGTGCTTTTACATTCGAGGTTGATTTGCGAGATGAATATGAAAATGGTCAAGACTATATACACGACACTTTCATCATGCAAAGAACCGCGCCTCAAATACAATTAAGCTACTTACGTGATAGAGCACGAATTGTTGACGGACTCTATTTTGCATCGGATTTCGGCGCAGTAACGAATCCGGGTTGGGATAGCAATAATACAATTATTGAAGCCACACTCGGCGGCGAAAAAATGACTTTAGTCGATGATCCTGCTGAGCCTAGAAAAAACGTAAAATTTTTTGCAGGTGAATTTGAAACATTAACACCCGGACAAGAATACCCTTTAATTATTAAGGCGAGAGATACCGCCGGTAACATTGGTACATTTGAGCAAACGCTAACTTATGCACCGTCATTCTTTAACATTAAATCAAGCACAGGCATAACTGAGCTGTACCAACATGTTCAGCGCGGTACGGCGTATATTTCACAAAGCAGGTATCTTTGTAACTATGTTGGCTCACAAGAAATGGCACGAGTAATTACCCGTGAAGCGCGTAAAGGTTGTTACGTTAAAATTGACAACTTACCTGATGGTATGAGCACCGTTTGGCAAGGATGGGCTCTTAAAGTAACAGGCTCTATACATCAACGGTCAGATAATGAAATTGAATATAGTGCTTATGTTGTAAACCCAGATGGTCAAGAAGTTAAAGTAAGCAATGAAACGTTTGCTTGGGATGTTAAACCGGCGCAAACAATGACTTTTGATATGTCACCAATCATAAAGTTAGATGAAACTGTATACGGAGTTATACCAGAGAACCCAGTGCTTGCTAGATATACACTTGAAAACGTGGCGGGTGAAGTAAATATAAACGTAACTCGTGGTAAATACTCTAATAGTGAGTTTATGGCACAGCGAAGTCATAAAGCTATATACGAATTATTAGGTGTTATTCGTGATGATGATGCTTCTAAGCGTAAAGTGTTTGAAAGATACCCTTTGAATATAGAGGCTTCATATAGCTTATCACCAGATAGAAAAGCGGGCACTTATGGTGAAGTAATCGTATTACCGTCACGAAGAGTCGCTTTAAATTTAACCATGGAAAGTAACGATGTCATATTAAGCACCGACGAGGTAAAAGTAACAGCACATATAGGGGCATGGAATTGGCAAGAAAAATTAAGTGATTATGATAAAGACACGATGGCTGAATGGGATGTTTATCTAGCCTATAAAGATAATAAGGGCGTAGAGCAGCGCATTTCTGATATAAAGAAAAATGACGCAAATGGACAAGTTATTTTCAATTTAAGTATTGAAGATATATTTAGAAAAAGCTCAGGCTTTTATGCTGTTGCGCAAGTTAAGTCGCCACACTCAGAATACACTCAAAAGTTAACATCTACTCCTATATTCATGCGTATTGTGCTAGGTACAGGTGTCAGTGGAAAACTAGCTAGTAACAAAGTTCGTGGAAAAGTACCGTTCACTACTTTGATACGTTATGACTATAACACTATTGAGGATATGGTTGCTGGTAACGACTCAGTTTGGCTTAAATCTAAGGACAATAAAACGTGGGAAGTCATGGAAGAGTACGCAGGACGAAGTGCTATCCCATTTTTGATGAGTGAAGCTGGTGATTACTATGTTAAAACAAAAGTAACTAATAAAAATACAAATGAGTCTACTACAACGGAAGCACTTAAAATCAGTGGTTATGATAAAGCGAGCTTAGTTATTAATGGGCCAACTCAAGTTTATGACGGGCAAGATATGAATTTGAAAATGGTTGATTATATAAATGAGCTAACCGATTACGATGGTATCGCCCAATGGTCACGCGATAATGGTGCTACATGGGTTGATGGTTCACCACAACAAACGTTGGTTGCTACGAGTGAGCAAGAAGTAATTTTAGGTCGTTTCAAGTATCACTCTTCTACAGCTGGAGCGGGCGATGATGCATGGGCTGTAGCAAGGTTCTATGTCAGACCAGTAGGCCCCAGAACGGTCATGGCACAGATAAAAGCGACGCACCTTGTTGAGTTAGGCGTACCAATTAAGGTAGAAGCGCAAGTTCTAAACCTTAATGGGGGTGTTGATTTACCGATAGTATATGAGTGGGTAAAGCCTAATGGACAGACTAGCGATGAGGTTATGTTTGAGTACACGCCTCAAGAAAGCGACCTTGATCCACAAGGAAGGTTAAACTTTTCACTTAAAGCCTGGGTTAAAGGTTATAAAGAGCAAACATTTAGAGAAACGCAGCGTAACTTAGAAACGTGGAAATATGAATTTCCTGACATGAACATTGCCGTTCGCAGCAATATCTTAGTTGCACCAGCAACAATTACAGGGATGATCGAAGTTAAGCGCACGTTTATGCCAGGCATTACTTATGAATATGAGTGGCTTGAAAATGACAGTATTGAAGCGAAATCACCAACTAGAATATACAGTGAATTATTAGTTAAGAAAGCTGGTGTTCATGAGTTACAAGCGAAGGTAACGGATAGCCGTGGTGCAAGTCGCATATTAAGTAAATACATAGATGTGTTAGAGCCAGATGAAACCATAGGTAAATTTATATACTTTCCATCTAATCGTTATAGTAGAGCGCCATTAGGACTAGTTACTAGGGCTCAAATGACTGGTGGCCATCCACGAGATTATATAATTGATTATAAATGGTACATTAACGGTGTTGAGCAGGAGACCTTACAGCCCCGCAGCCCGATGTTCCGCTTTGAAATTGAAGAGCCGGGGAACTATGAAATTAAATCTGTTGCAACAAGTCAGTATGGCCAAGTAACAGAGGTAGTAGAGAACTACACTGTTAATGCTAATTCATTGCCACAGTGTACAAGTGATCAATTAGAGCGCTCTGGAACCATTCTCATTACAGCAAATTGTAAAGATGAAGACGGTTATGTAATTGGTTATGACTGGTGGTTTAATGGTGAGTATGTTGGCCGTGGTGCGGCTTCAACGCAGCTTAGATTATCGGAGTATCCAACTATGAATATAACTTACGAGGCCATCGATGATGCTGGTGGTAGAACAAAAGGTTCATTTAGCTGGTAATTAGATAAACAACAAAAACCCCATTTGATGAAAATTAAATGGGGTTTTTTATGATTTTAAAAAAATTCTTAAATGAGTAATTACAGAGGCATTATTCATACTCTCTATTTTTTAACCTTTAACTTTTCATGTTCGATAATAGTGAAAATTTACAAGGTTGAGAAAAAATGAAAAAGCATATGCCGGCAATAATCGTTGCTACTTCATTCCTATTATATTTTATCTATTTTTCGAGTCGCTATACATTGGCGTATCCACCAGGGCAAAGCGCATGCCTAGATGCGTCTTTTTTTCTGATTGATAAGTGGGATACAGATATTGAACAAGGTGACTTAGCTTATTTTGAAATGAATGTTGAAAATCAGTTTTATCCTACTGGTCTGCGCTGGATAAAGAAAGTCGCAGCCATGCCAAATAGCAAAGTGTCGATTGAAGAGAATAAAGTTGTTGTAGATGAGGTAACTGAATTTTCACTTTCACTGCGCCACATTATTACCACGTTAAATTTATCGGGCAACAGCATAGGTGAAATCGAAGATTATACGAAAAATATCCAACTTAAAGATGATGAAGTATTCATGATTGGCGAGACCACTAACAGTTTTGATGGCCGATTTTGGGGGCCTTTAAAGATAGAACAAATAAAAGGTACAGCTTATGCGATTTTCTAAATTACTGACTCTTTTCATAGCACTTTCATGTGGTGCTCACGCCCAATCACCTGAGCAACAGGCCACTCAAGCAAAGCTAGAAGCTAAGAATGTGATCGACTCAATAGATTTGAATAATTCACCTTTTGAAATTCCAGAAAGCATGAAGGAAAAGTTCCGACAAGCAGCACAAAATAAGGGTGACTTTGCACTGCCTGATAGCAGTATGAAAGCTATGCAAGAACTAACTCCTGCGCAACGTAAGCAAATGAAAGTAGCAATAGATAATATAAAAGCTAAAGCTGAAGAAATGAAAGCGAAAGGATGGTTAGACCCTTTTGAAGAAAAAACAGTTAATAAACACGTTGAAAGATATAGGCAATCAGCTCAGTTATTGAGTGAGCAATCTACGAGTTCACTAGAGCGAGCATTACATGAACATGCCGGGTTAAGTAAGGAACAAGCAAGTCATTTTAATGCTAACTCTGAAATGCCTCAGTCACGCCAAAATGAAGCAAATGAAAAGGCAATATTTATTAGCTTTTCAATGGATGCGAAAACGATAAAGGACTTAATTTATTTAGCTAAAGATGAAGGGGCAGAGGTTTACATAAATGGGCTATACCCTGGCCATAAGATGATAAATGAAACCATGCTTCTCTTACGAAATATGGTAGCAGGTATAGAAGAGCCGCCAATTGTTCGTTTCAACCCAACGGCATTCAAAAAGTATGATGTGAATTCGGTTCCTACCATACTTTATAGAGAGCTTGATAAATACATTGTTGCATCAGGTGTTACTAGTTTTGACTGGTTGCAGAATGAATATAAAAATCAAAGTGAGAGTGTTAACTACGGTGTATCTGGACCAGTTAGCCAAGTCATAGAAAAAAGCATTATCGAAGAAATGAAAGAGCGTATGGCTAATTATGACTGGAAAGCCCAGCGTAAGCGCACAGTAGATAGTTTTTGGTCACGCCAAACTTATACTCCTTTACCTAGAGCCACCAGCACAGAAGAGTGGTTAATAGATCCAACAATCACCGCGTCTAAAGATGTAACTACACCGCGAGGTGAGCTTATAGCAAAGCAGGGTGCTGTAATGAACCCGCTAAAAGGGCATGGCGCCGGATTTACAACCTTAATTTTTAATGCCACAGACATAAAACAAGTTGAATGGGTATCAAGAAAGTTAAATGAAATAAACACAGTTGGACAATTAATGTTAATCACATCGGAAGTTAACAAACAAAAAGGCTGGAAACATATTGAAGCTCTTCAAAACCAGTTTAAGCAAAAAATATTCTTAATGCCTAAAGAATTAGCATCTCGATTCCAACTATCGGCATTACCAGCAATAGTGAAAACAGATTTACAAAAATCAATGCTACATGTAACGCAATTCAATATTAATGAGGAAAAATAATGAAGATTATACCAGCCCTATTTTTCGTTGCCGTTGGCATATGGGTAACTTATACGTACCCAGATATTGCAAAGCAGGCTTACTCATACATTGTTATAGGCGTTAACTGGGCTCTTACAATACTTAATGATTTAAGGGGGGCTTAATGTCATTCTTTAAAATTGAAAGTGACCTATTAAAAAAATTACCAATGTTCAAATTGATGAATGTCTTAGTATTCTTTTTAGTGGTTTTCACTGGCCAAGCTAGCGCGGAAGATGTAATTCCTAGCGGAGATAGTTCAGCTGAGGTTGATGCTTCATCGGCTGTTTGTGAGGATGCAAATCTTTTTACAAGTGTGTTTACTGGTATTTGCTGGGACTGTTTTTTAGATAACGTTTCATTACTTGGTGTTGGTAACCCACCAGATGGCGCAGCGCCAAGCTCGCCAGTTTGTGCATGTGAAGATAGGGCAGGCGTACCCCAATTAGGTTGGCCTTTAGCCTTTTGGCAACCACAACGCGTTATTGAGGTTACAACTATCCCTTGGTGTAGTGGCGGTCTTGGTGGCATCAGGCTTCAAAACAGCTATGAAGGTTTAGGGCACTCTAACGAGGTGCCGAAAGATGGCACACGTTCAACAAGCGGTTTTTACCAATATCACTATTATTCATACCCAATAATGGTAATGCTACAGATGTTCGTAATGCCTTCTTGTAGCTCGGAATATGTAGATTTTGATTTGATGTACCTCAGTGAAGTTGATCCATTATGGCACAATGATTTACTGGCCATACTACTCAATCCAGAGGCTATTATATTTTCCAACCCTATTGCACAAGCATACTGCTCATTAGATTGTGTACGTGCGACAGCAGATGCGCCAATAGAATCATCTTTTCCTTGTGCCGGTTGTGATGGGAACTTATACCCATTAACTGGTTTTGTGTACCCACAACCAGATCAAGTAGCCGCAACTTCTTTAATATCACAAAGAGCTATAGCGTCGTTACATCGAAAAGGCTTAGCGAGAAAAACGATGGGGCCTGATGCACAGTGCGAACCAACTTGGGCACCAATGACGCCGAGGTCACAATATAAATTCTCAATGCTATACCCTATCCCCGAAGCGAGTACATCTATCGTTCCTGATTTTGAGGTTGATGGAGAGCTTACAGGCCCAGACTCAATGACAGAGAAAGCGGGTGAAGGCGAAGAAATTGAGCCATATGACACATGCTGTCATCCTATGGGTATGTCAACAGCTCGTTGGTGTGTGCCGGTTGGTGGTAGGAAACGGCCGGGGAAAGATAAAACCTTTTTATATTTAATTTGGAATTACCGCGATTGTTGCGTAAGAGACTTACCAGGTGGTGGTAACTCTGGAGGTGAAGAGTAATGAAAGCTCATTTAAGCTTTTTTTGTTCCCTAATCATTTCTAGCATTATCATTAATTCTAGCGCGCTAACAGTAGGCATGATGTTGAGTTTTTACTCAACATCAAGCTTCGCGGCTGAAGATGAGGATAAGCTACTAAAGGAACTTGAAAATAAGTACAACATTTCTGATCCGTACCGGCATAAAAATTTAGAAAGTAATAAATACGATATTACTCCGCGAGCATCAAAGGACTTGAAAGACAAACTTGAGAATATGATCTTAAGGTCTAATAGCAATGAGCACACGCTTGATATTAAGGGTATGAACGAAGATGGCGCAGATATGACCTCTGCGCTTAAAAGTGCCAATATCGTAAGCTCAACGCAAACCATGCCCAGCATAAACCCAACCACCAATGAAGTAGATGTTAAACTCAATAGAGACAGGGCATTTGAAACATATCGCACGGAAGATGGTGAGATAAAAGTTCGACTCAAACCGGGCGCGAGCAATGAATTAAAGCCGGTTAGCGTATCAGCAGATCAACTTTATTCCTCTGAAATTAATCATGACCAAACAAACTGGGAGGGTGAGGGCACCTATGGTGATGAAGATGCCTTATATCAAGCAGGTCGAGATTCGAACGCTAGGCTGTCATCTAGCGCAAACAACACTACAGAAGCTGTAGCATATAGAACAATACTCGATAACGCCCAATCAGGTGCACAGCAAACAGTACCCGATGTGTTAATGACCCAAACTTATGCAACGCTAGATAATGTAGAGCAGACTGGCGCGGGATTTTTTGATTCTTGTGGCAGCACCACTGTAGCGAAAAGCGGTGAATTATACGCGCCAAACATTCAAGAAAAATTTTGTCAGCGATTACAAAAAGACAACCCCTTTCATTGTCAGGTTAAAAGAGCAGTGCCTGTTATTACAGATGCACTTCTTACCGTTGCGGGACAAGGGCGAACTATACTTACTGTTGAGTTTAATCTCCAAACTGGAGAAGTTAAGCCAATAGAGCCCACGGACTCGATTGCATTTGACTTTAATGTGGCCGCAAATGACGCTTTTAAAAATATGTGTGACACTGATCCAGACGCCACTTTTAGTCGGGTTAATTTAGACACATGGGAAGGGACTAGCCTTACGGGTAAAATTGATACATCAACTAGAATAAATGAGTTACAGGCACCAAGTTGTGCTAATGGCTTAGTTGGTATAATCAGCATCGAAGATAAAACTGATGAGTATAGCGATACCGAATGGATTCTAAATGCACAAGCAAGATACCGCTTTGTTGGCCAGTTAGGTGAAGATACTCAAATCCCCGAGGGTTGCTACGATGCCCTTTCTAATGACGTAAAGAAATCAAATGGGCTTACCTCTTTTCCTCCAGATCCAGTAACAGGCGAGTTTGAAATAGATGGAAATTGTACGTTTACAGGTTATACAACTATTCAAGGTGGGCTTCAGGGCTATGACGCTGAAATGCTTGCAGATATATTGCCATGGTACAGCGGTGATGTGGAAAATATCTCTTGGGAAGTAAACCTAGATGGTTATACATGCGACCCCTTTAAAGGTGAAAAAGTTTGTACTAATCAAGAGCAAGAAGATGGAACTGTAGTTGAAGTTTGTAGAACATGGGAGGAAATAAAGTCTTCGGGTGGAACCTGTGATGTTTACGAAGAAAAAGATGAATGTGTTGAAATTAAGACAGAATGTACAGACGGCTTTACTATTGATGGTTGGAATTACTGTGTAAATGAAACTGTTACATATGAATGTGACACTGGCCAAGACGTAGATTTTGAATATGAAACTACTGAATCAGCATGTGAAGGCATGCTGCCATGCTCCGGTGGTGAATGTAGCTGGGGAGAAAAGGAACAAAATGATAATTTCTTTCAAGCTGCTGCTATCGCTAATGTAATGGAGCAAATACCAGGCGAGGCATCATGTGAAATACCTGGAGACGTATCTACTTGTAGAATATTTGAAGGCGAAAGGCAATATTGCTCATGGGCTACCGCTTCAGATTGGGGGAATGATTGTTGCGAAGCACCAGAAGGTATCGACTTTCTTGATTACTTAAATATGACACAAATGATGCTCAAGTTTGAAAATCAGCAAATGGGTGGCGTGTTTTCAGAGCCAGCGGCTGAAGCAATTAACGGAGCATGGACAACAGTATCAGACGCTGTAACTTCAACTAATGCTTGGGAAAGCGTTAGCTCATTTTATACGAGTGCAGTAGAAACCGTTACTGGCAACGTTGCAACGACAGTGCCGGGAGCGGCAAGCAGTTCTGCCGGCGCTGCTGCATCCACTGTAGCAGAGGCGGGTTTAAGCCCTATGACGGAGTATATTTACCAACTTATTTATGATGCGTTACCAGAAGAGTTGGGTAAACTTTTGTTCTCAACAGCGGGGGCAACTGAGGCAGGAAGTGATGCAGTTGTAACTGGTTTAAGTGATGGGATGGCAAGCGCCGCTAATTTCTTGGGTGCGGTAATGTTTTGGTATTCTATGTATCAGTTAGCACAACTGGTTGGTTCTTTATTAACAGCATGTGATGAAGTTGATAGTGACACAGCACTTAAACTTGAAATGCGTCAATGCTATGCGGTGGAAGATAAATATTGCGCTAAAGAAGGCCTAGGAGTTTGCTATATGAAAAGGCAGGACTATTGTTGTTATGGCTCTATTTTAAGTCGAATAGTTATGGAGCAAGCTCATGTATTGCTGAGTAAAGATATGACAGAGTGCTCAGGGTTAACGCATGAGGAACTACAAGCACTAGACTTCAATCAAATAGATCTAAGTGAATGGATTGGCGTAATGATTGAGTCAAATTTAATTCCCGAGTCGAATCAAGATGATTTGAGCGCTGGTGGTAGGTATGAAAACACTGAATACAGAGAGACACCCACTGAAAGGACTCTACAAAGAACAAGCAATGCCGCTGAGGGAGCAAAGGCTATTAAGGAAAAAATGAACGAACCATTGGATTGTTCAAAGTACCCGCGTCCACAAATTTGTGAGTTCGGGTTTACCCTTGGTAGTGAGGAAGGCGGCTGATATTCGTTAGTATGAAAAATGCCAGCCTTAATAGGCTGGCAACTAGATGTGGGTGAACAATATAGATTCTAACCTTGGGGTGAAGCGATCACCCCAAGGTTAGAAACTTTATTGTTATGCATACTTAAAAGTGTAACATCTCCTTTAATGGTTAATATCTGCGGTTGTAAGGGTGAACTGAACTAAAGCATAGTTCTTATAGAGGTAGTACTTTCTGTGCTGATTGGAATCTAACAGAGGCGATGTTGCCAAACTCATTTCTGCCCCTTTTCGAGTTAGCAAATTGCATATTTTGCAAATTGGTTTTGCCCCAAGACGTGTTAACGTAATTACTCTATAGGTCGGCTTTGAGCGATAATCGGTCATTGATACTGGCTAAATATCGTCGTTAATAGATTGGTTAAACTGCTCTTTGCGCATATATTCATGAAAATGA
>OLGU01000069.1_pt1 | contig 31590 bp, 29 predicted proteins | sample 1609281 | NCBI WGS metagenome assembly OLGU01 (sample SAMN05416705, study PRJEB24817) | seawater metagenome | isolation source: Sea water | place: Canada:Atlantic | collected 2013-07 | reverse complement strand
CACCTCTCTATTCGTCGGCAGCGTCAGATGTGTATAAGAGACAGCAGTGTGGCAGAGCACGCCGGTGCAGATGGTATTACTATTCATTTGCGTGAAGACCGCCGCCATATTCAAGACCGCGATGTATACGTAATGGCTAAAACGATTCAAACGCGTATGAATCTTGAAACAGCGGTTACAGATGAAATGATTAACATTGCTCTTGAAGTAAAGCCTGAGTATGTATGTTTAGTACCTGAAAAACGTGAAGAGCTTACGACCGAAGGCGGCCTAGATGTGGCTGGTAATGTAGATAAAATTAAAGCGGCCACTAAAACACTAACTGATGCGGGTATTAAAGTGTCATTATTTATTGACGCCGATAAAGCACAGTTAGATGCAGCTAAAGCGTGTGGTGCACCGTATGTAGAAATTCATACCGGCGCGTATGCAGATGCCACTAATGATGAAGATTTACACAAAGAGCTTGAGCACATACGAGAGGGTGTAAAATACGCGGCGAGCTTAGGCTTAATTGTAAATGCAGGGCATGGCCTTCATTATCATAACGTAAAACCAATTGCTGCAATGCCTGAAATTTATGAGCTTAACATTGGCCACGCTATTATTGCGCGCGCAGCTATTGATGGCCTTGAAAAAGCAGTACGCGACATGAAACGCCTCATGATTGAGGCAAGGTTATAAATTTAACCCCATGGTGGCACCATTTCATAGAAATACTTAATTAAGTAAAATGGTATTAAAACCTGTTAAAAGCGCATTTACTGCGCTTTTTTATTACGTGTTTTTAGCGTTGATGCTCGGTAGCACTTGCATCTGCCATGAGGTTTTCCAGCTCATCCTGAAGCTCAAATAGTTCAGGCTCAACGTTATCTAGCACGCAATCACTTTTAAGTGAGGTTTCTATGGTTTCTGCCAGTGATTTAAGCTTAGGCACACCGGTATAACAGCACGCGCCATGGAATTTGTGGATAACACTTAATACCGTTTGGCAATCGTTTTGCTCAATAGCTTCGTTGAGCTGCGAGAGCGTCTCTGGCACACTTTGTAATAGCATATTGAGCATTTCCAGCGCCAGCTCACCTTTACCCCCTGCACGTTGTAGCGCAAGCGACCAATCTAAGCAGTTACTTTCAAATGGAGCTGGGCTTTGTGACGTTACACTTTTAATTTTGTCGCGGCTTACGGGCGATTGCGGACTATGATCGCATATAATTTGGCTCAGCATGTCCTCATCAATAGGCTTAGTTAGATAGCCTTTAAAGCCATCTTTTAATAGCTGCTCTTTTTCACTGTGCAGTGCATGCGCGGTTACCGCAATAATAGGTGTGTCTTCGTTTAAAGAAGACTCCTTAATAAGTTTACACGCGGTAATGCCATCCATAATCGGCATTTGTATGTCCATAAATATAACATCGTACTTATGGCTTTTACTTAAGCTGTATGCTTGTGAGCCATTGTAGGCCGTATCTATAAATTCAACTTGCTCTTTTAACAAGGTGCAAATAAGTTTTAAGTTTGCATCGTTGTCATCTACCACCAGTACTTTTAATGGCAATAATGTTTGGTCGCTTGGCTCAATATTTAAGGTTGGATGATCAAGGCGATAAGGCGCAGCCAGTACTTCACATAATTTACGATGATTAAGCGGCTTACTTAAGCACGCATCGGCGCCGCTGCCAATAAACGCTTCGCGCATATTATGCGATACCGTATTGAGCATAAGGTATAAATAATCGCACGACTCGCGAACCATATTCACATAGCTCTTAAGTCGCTGCATATCATCTACCGATGCCATATCACCAATAATACAAATATCGTATTTAAACATTTTATGTTTGATGGCGTCTAAAAACGCTGCTTCATTAAAACAGGCGGTTACAACCGCTTCCCACTCGTTTAATACAGAAAGCACTGAGTGGTGCGTATGCTCGTGTGGCTCTAGGTATAATATGCGTTTACCAATAAGTGATTTAGAAGGTAAGTCGTTACTAAAGGTATGATCAGGCAACCTAAACACACCATTAAAGGTAAAACAGGTGCCGCTTCCCGGGGCTGAATTTAGCGTTATTCGGCCATTCATAGCCTCTACAATATGTTTAGTAATAATGAGACCTAAACCAGTGCCGCCAAATTTACGGGTGATGGATGAATCTGCTTGGCCAAATGCAGTAAATAACGCATCTTGCTTATCCATTGGAATACCCACACCGGTATCGGTTACTGATACTAAAATAGAGGCGCGGTCTTCATCTAATAAGCGGTAGCTTATATCAACTTTTATAGAGCCTTTTTCAGTAAACTTAATGGCATTACTTAACAAGTTAATAAGGACTTGTTTAAGGCGAGTGGGGTCACCGGTTAAATCATCAGGCACTTGTGGGTTGATATAAATAGATAGCTCAAGTTGTTTTTCATGCGCCGACGGAGCTAATAATGTCATAACCTCGTTTACGCTATCGCGCAGTTGAAACTGGATTGATTCAAGCTCCATTGCGCCTGCTTCAAGTTTAGAAAAATCTAAAATGTCGCTAATAATTGTCAATAAACTATTGGCAGAAAGCTCTATGGTATCGAGGTAATCTTTTTGATGTTTATTTAAAGGTGTTTTATACAATTGGCGCGTAAAGCCAATAACCCCATTAAGCGGGGTGCGTAACTCGTGACTCATTTTAGCTAAAAAGTCGGACTTAACGCGGTTAGCATCTTGCGCCTCTTTTTTGGCCATGGTTAGCTGAATATTTGAGGTTTCGTATTGCTCTAGGGTTTCGCGGTAATCACTCGTGGCCTGATCAATATTTTTTTGCATTTCGTCTTTTTGCATAACCATAGTGTGGGCAATGGTATTAAGCCCTTCACGCAAAAGTTCAAATTCGCCCATCATGGTGTCGTTTAAACCCGTGTCTCTTTTACCTTCAACTAGTTTGTCGGTGGCAAGTACTAACTTATTAAGCGGGTTCATAAACATACGGCTAAGCTTAAGCGCTAAAATAGATGCCAATATTATTGAAAATAAAATAACAATGCCGCTAATTAAAACCGCTCGTTGCTGGCCTATAATCGCTTGGTCTTTATTAAGTTGTAAAATAACGGTGCCAAACGGGGTTTGAAAATCATTAATATCCCATTTTGATACCGGCGCAGAATGATTAAAAATTGGGGTGTAGAACGTGATTAACTCTTCTGATTTATTAATTTTTGTTGTGTGAAGATTTTCAATTTGTTCTTTTTGAGTTAGTTCATCAAACGAGCGATGATAGTTGCTGGTCATAATAAGCTGATTGCTGGTATCAAAAATAGCAATCGATTTAATGGTTGGGGAGTGCTTATTGTGTGTGTAACTAATCAGACGGTTGAGCAGCTTTTTATTTTTTTCAAGTAAAGGCTGCTCTAAAGCAATTGCTAAGGGTTCAGATATTGAGCTGCCTTGCTGATATAAAATTTCATCAAGCTCAATGTAACGATTTATTGTAAAATAGCCGCCAAGTAACAAACCAATGATCACTGTGGGGATCAAGGTTAAGGTTAAAACAGAATCACGTAAGCCTAATTTGGTCATAATGGAAGCGTTATTATCATTATTAGTATGGATCGAGTATATACGGTTCATCGGCTATTCTCAAAGCATCTGATTTGCTTATACGTAATACAAAATTTAAGGTAATGCCGCATGGCGCAAATTTTTAAAGCAAAGAAAAAACCACTTAAACAGCAAACACTCACACTTAATATTACGGCCATGGATCATCAAGGGCGGGGCGTTGCCAAACACAATAATAAAGTGTGCTTTGTAAGCGGCGCTTTAATGAATGAAAAAGTAACGGCAACCCTAATTGAAGATAAAGCCAAATACAGTAGTGCAAAGCTGGTTAAGGTTATTAATCCAAGCGATGCGCGCATGCAGCCTTTTTGTCAGCATTATAATCACTGTGGTGGTTGCCAGTTGCAGCACCTAGAAATAAATCAGCAAGTGGTTGAAAAGCAAAATGCAGTGACGCAATTGTTTCAAAAATTTGCCAAATTAAGCGACTTAAATTGGCAAGCGCCTCTTTTAAGTAAGCCCACTCATTACAGACGCAGTGCGCGTATTGCCGTAATGTATGATAAAGCCGCTAAAAAAATGCGAGTTGGGTATCGTGCGCCTAGCTCTAAAAATGTGATTAGTATTGAGCAATGTGATGTGCTTAGTGAGGCATTTACTAACGTATTTAGTATTTTTGAAACGCTTATTAATCAATATAAAGCGCTACACAGTATAAGTCATTTACAGTTGTGCCAAAACGAAGCTGGGAACTTTATTGTTATTCGCCATACTAAAGCGATACCAGATGAAGCCAAAAGCTACGTACAAGAAGCGGCAAACGCACAGCAATGGTTAATTACTTGGCAAGACAACAGCGATGTTATAGAGCAAGCTCATTTGCCTACGCCGTATTATTTTTTAGAAAAGTTTAAATTAAAATTTGAATTTGGCCTTGGTAATTTTATTCAAGTAAATGATGAAGTTAACCAAGCTATGTTAGCTCAGTCGGTAAATTGGCTTAACTTGCAAGGAAACGAGCAAGTATTGGATTTATTTTGTGGTATTGGTAACTTTTCGTTAGTGCTAGCCCAGCATGCTAAATCGGTTATTGGAGTAGAAGGGGTTGCATCGGCGGTTGCAATGGCGACGCAAAATGCGCAAACTAACTCTATCACTAATGCGCGCTTTCATTGTTTTGATTTAACGCAAAAAATTGAAACAGCACAATGGTTTAATAAGGCGCTAGACGTATTAGTATTAGACCCTTCTCGCACAGGTGCTATGGCTGTTTTAGAGCAACTACCTTTAAAGCAGTTTAAAACCATTTTATACGTCTCTTGCGATCCTGTTACTTTAGCCCGTGACAGTGCAATTATTTCGCAAGCAGGCTTTGAAGTTACTAAAATTGGGCTAATGAATATGTTTCCACATACAGGACACATAGAAACAATGGCGTTATTTCAACGGAGGTAAAGCGTTTTATGGTCGCTACACGTCAATCACATCAGCAGGACGACACAGGTGACTTTGCTACTAGCCTAAAACAGTTAGCGTTATCGCAAGAGAAAATAACGCTACTAAACAAAGCGCAAGCATTGTGTGTTACATGTGACAACCAAGCACGGCAAAACACGGCCATAGAAATGGTCGAGATTTTAGCCGAGCTAAATTTAGATGCAGAATCTCTCGCAACCGCGTATCTCACGCATTACTACTTAAATGACTTAGTAGACCTTGAAACCGTAGAAGCACAACTTGGCAAAAATGTAGCCATGCTTTTAACAGGGGTTGCGCAAATGGCTGCTATTAGTACTTTATCGCACCAAGGTAAAGGCACTATGCAGGTAGATAACATTCGTAAAATGTTACTTACCATGGTTGAAGATGTGCGCGCTGTGGTGATTAAACTTGCTGAGCAAGTGTGCCATTTACGCAATGTAAAAAATGGCGATGAAGAAGAGCGTGTTATTGCCGCTAAAGAAACCGCCGATATTTTTGCCCCGTTAGCAAACAGGTTAGGTATAGGCCAGCTTAAGTGGGAACTAGAAGATTTATCGTTTAGGTATTTACACCCCGACACCTATAAAAGCATTGCTAAACAACTTGATGACAAACGCCTTGCTCGTGAAGCCTATATGGAAGATATGGTTACGCAAGTAAAAGCTCGCCTAAGCGAAGCCGGTATTGAGGCGCAAGTGTATGGCCGCCCTAAGCACATTTACAGCATTTATAAAAAAATGCAGCAAAAAAACTACGAGTTTGATCAGCTGTTTGATATTAGAGCAATGCGAATTGTTGTAGAGCGCCTGCAAGATTGTTACGGCGCGCTAGGTATTGTGCACACTAATTGGCGCCACCTTAATAAAGAGTTTGACGACTACGTTGCTACACCTAAACAAAATGGCTATCAATCAATTCATACCGTGGTATTTGGCCCTGAAGGGAAAACCGTTGAAATACAAATACGCACCAGCGAAATGCACCAAGATGCAGAGCTAGGCGTAGCCGCGCACTGGATGTATAAAGAAGGCGCTTTACCTGGGCGTGGCTCAGGCTATGAGCAAAAAATTAGCTGGTTGCGCAAATTACTACAATGGCAAGAAGAAGTGGTTGATGGGGGCGATTTAGCCGAAGAGCTTAAAAACCAAGTTGTAGAAGACCGCGTTTATATATTTACCCCAAGCGGTGATATTATCGATTTACCTGTTGGTGCTACACCGCTTGATTTTGCTTACTACATTCACTCAAATGTAGGGCACCGCTGTATAGGGGCTAAAGTATTTGGCAAAATAGTGCCGTTTACACATCAGCTATCAACGGGCGATCAGGTAGAAATTCTCACGCAAAAGCAGCCTAATCCAAGCCGCGATTGGTTAAATCCATCGCTTGGTTATATTAAATCGTCGCGTGCAAGGGCTAAAATCCATCATTGGTTTAAACAGCTCGACCGCGATAAAAACTTAAGCGCCGGTAAAGAGATTCTAGATAACGAACTGCAAAAGCTAGATTTAACCTACAAAGATTTAGACCCAGCTATTAAGCGCTTTAATTTTAAAGAACTAGATGACTTAATGGTTGCCATTGGTGCCGGCGATGTTCGCTTAAACCAAATGCTTAACTTTGTCAGTGATCGTACTGAAGAAGAACCCGTTATTCGTTTTAAAGCGCCAAGTAAAGTAACTGGCGATAAAAACGGCATTGTGGTGGATGGCGTGGGCAGCTTAATGAGCCACGTTGCTAAGTGTTGTCGCCCAGTACCTGGCGATAAAATAATTGGCTATATTACACAAGGCCGTGGCATTGGGGTACACCGCGAAGATTGCGATTCATTTAACAACTTAAAAGAGCTGCACCCAGAGCGTGTTATATCGGTTAGTTGGTCAGATGAAATAAACGGCTCTTATGCGCTAAGTATAAAAATAGAAGCAAGCGATCGCTCAGGTTTAATTCGCGATATTAGCTCTGTACTGGCTAACGAAAAAGTAAATGTGATCAACATGAACGTTAATACTGTTGGGGCCGATCAGTTAGCGGTATTTACTATGCAAATAGAAGTGCATGATTTATCGGGCACAAACCGGGTTTTGTCTAAACTGCATCAAATTGAAGGTGTGCACAGTGCCAAGCGAAACCAATAAAATGGCAAACAGTAACGCACTTGAGCAACTACTCGATATTATGGCGTTGCTTCGCGATCCTACCGACGGTTGCCCGTGGGATCGCAAGCAAAATTTTAAATCGATTGTACCGCACACGCTAGAAGAAGCCTTTGAAGTGGCCGATTGCATAGAGTCGGGTAATTTAAACGAGCTTAAAAATGAGCTGGGTGATTTACTGTTTCAAATAGTTTTTTACGCACAACTTGCTAAAGAGCAGGAGCTATTTGATTTTAACGACGTGGTTAGTGAGCTAAATAGTAAACTTACCCGCCGTCACCCTCATGTTTTTAACACTAAGCAAGCATTAACCGACGAGCAATTAGCAAAGCAATGGCAAGCAATTAAAGCACAAGAGCGTGCAGCAAAAGTACAGCTAAGCAAAGCCTCACTTTGGCAAGATATACCCACCAATATGCCAAGCCTAACTAAAGCTAAAAAAATTCAGCAGCGTGTTGCCGCACTTGGTTTTGATTGGCTAAGCTACCACGGGGCACTTGATAAAGTAAGTGAAGAAGTACTTGAAGTAAAAGAAGCGCTTGAGCACGACCCTTCATCCGATCATACAGCAGAAGAAATAGGCGACTTATTATTTGCCACGGTAAATGTGGCTCGCCATGTTAAACGCGACCCAGAGCAACTACTCAGACAAGCCAACGATAAGTTCTCGGCGCGCTTTGAAAAAGTGCAAGGTTATTTAATTGCAAAAGGTAAAAGTTTAGAGCGCGCAACGCTTGACGAAATGGAAGAAGCATGGGAAGCCATTAAAAAAGCGAAATAAGATTAGCCCAGTACAACCTAATGTTAATCAACGAACATTTTTTGTGCGCGTAAACGCTATTTTTAGCTGGATTGCTCAACGCTGTTTTGGTACAATTTCGCCCCGTCTTGATGATATACCCAGAGTCTCTTTCTCGGGTGTTATATTCCTTTTAATTCCTGATATTCTAGGGTTCGCATGAGTACAAAATTTATCTTCGTTACTGGCGGGGTTGTTTCTTCGTTGGGTAAAGGTATTGCAGCAGCGTCATTGGCAGCTATTTTAGAGGCCCGCGGTTTAGATGTTACCATTTTAAAGCTGGATCCTTACATAAACGTTGACCCAGGCACAATGAGCCCAATTCAACACGGTGAAGTATACGTTACAGAAGACGGCGCCGAAACGGATCTTGATTTAGGTCACTACGAGCGTTTTATTCGTACCAAAATGACCAGCCGCAACAACTTCACACAAGGGCGAGTGTACGAAGATGTACTACGTCGTGAGCGCCGTGGTGAATACTTAGGTGCAACCATTCAGGTTATTCCACACATCACAAACGACATTAAGCAACGTGTATACGACGGTGCTGAAGGTCATGATATTGCGATTGTAGAAATTGGTGGCACAGTAGGTGATATTGAATCACAACCATTTATTGAAGCAATTCGTCAGTTAGGTACAGAAATTGGCCGCGAACGTGCGCTATTTATTCACCTAACGCTAGTGCCATTCTTAGGCCCTGCAGGCGAAGTGAAAACCAAACCAACACAGCACTCAGTTAAAGAGTTACGCTCTGTAGGTATTCAGCCAGATATTCTTATTTGTCGCTCAGACCGTAAATTGCCTAACAACGAACGTGCAAAAATTGCATTGTTCACAAACGTTGAAGAAAAAGCGGTTATTTCGCTTCCTGACGTAGACAGCATTTACAAAATTCCTGCGCTATTAAAATCACAAGAGCTAGATAACTTTGTATGTCGTCGTTTCCACCTTGACGCACCAGAAGCTGATTTAGTTGAATGGGAACAAGTACTTTATCAAGAGTCTAACCCGACTGGCGAAGTAACAATTGGTATGGTTGGTAAGTACATTGAACTACCAGATGCATACAAATCAGTTAACGAAGCACTAAAGCATGCGGGTCTTAAAAACCGTTTAACCATTAATATTGAATACGTTGACTCGCAAGACTTAGAAAGCAAAGGGGTAGAACTGCTTTCTCATCTAGACGCTATTTTAGTACCAGGTGGTTTTGGCGGCCGTGGTGTTGAAGGTAAAATTTTAGCAGCTAAGTATGCCCGTGAAAACAAAGTACCTTACCTAGGCATTTGTTTAGGTATGCAAGTAGCGCTTATTGAATATGCACGTAATGTTGCAGGTTTAACCGACGCTAACTCAACTGAGTTTAATATTCACTCAAAAGCGCCAGTAGTGGGCTTAATTACAGAGTGGTTAGATGCTGAGGGTAACATTGAGATACGTGATGAAAAATCTGATTTAGGTGGCACCATGCGTTTAGGCGCACAAAAATGTCACTTAACGCCGGGTTCTAAGGTGCACGAAGTGTACGGCAATACAGAAATTATTGAACGTCACCGTCATCGCTACGAAGTAAACAACAACTTTGTAGAGCAATTAGAGCAAGCAGGCTTAAGCTTTACCGGTTTATCAGAAGATAAAAAACTAGTAGAGATCATCGAAAATAAAGATCACCCATGGTTTATTGCCGCGCAATTCCACCCGGAATTTACGTCAACGCCACGTGATGGTCACCCGTTATTTGAAGGGTTTGTAGCAGCTGCTCATACTCACCAAAAAACGTCTTCGTAATTAAAAAAAGCCGTGCATATTGCACGGCTTTTTTGTCTAAAGGGCTGACTAAAAGATATAAAACGTAGTAAAGTTAGCTGAACTCACCATTTTGGGAATATAGAGGAATCAAGATGTCAGAAATCGTAAAAGTAATTGGTCGCGAAATTATGGACTCGCGTGGTAACCCTACTGTTGAAGCTGATGTATATTTAGCTGATGGTTCTTGGGGCCGCGCTGCCGCTCCTTCAGGTGCATCAACAGGTACTCGCGAAGCACTAGAGCTACGTGATGGTGACAAAGCCCGTTACTTAGGTAAAGGCGTATTAAACGCAGTTGGTTTTATTAACAACGAAATTGCGGATGCGCTTAAAGGCCAAAATGCATTAGAGCAAAGTGCTGTAGATAAAGTAATGCTAGATTTAGATGGCACCGAAAATAAAGAAAAACTAGGTGCAAATGCTATCTTAGCGGTATCACTAGCGACTGCAAAGGCCGCTGCACAATTTAAAAAAGTTGAGCTTTACGAGCACATCGCAGACCTAAACGGTACACCAGGTGTTTACTCAATGCCGTTACCTATGATGAACATCATCAACGGTGGTGAGCACGCAGATAACTCTGTAGATATTCAAGAATTTATGATCCAACCTGTTGGCGCTGAAAACTTCCGCGAAGGCCTACGTATGGGCGCTGAAGTATTCCACAGCCTTGCTAAAGTATTAAAAGCAGACGGCCACTCTACAGCGGTAGGTGATGAAGGTGGTTTTGCACCAAACCTTGCATCAAACGAAGCGGCACTTGCAGCTATTAAAACAGCTGTAGCAAACGCAGGTTACGAGCTAGGTAAAGATATTACACTGGCTATGGACTGTGCAGCCTCTGAGTTTTACGACAAAGAAGCAAACATTTACGATCTGAAAGGTGAAGGCAAAAAGTTCACTTCAGAAGAGTTTAACTACTTCTTAAAAGATTTAACTGAGCAATACCCAATTGTATCTATTGAAGATGGCTTAGATGAGTCAGATTGGGATGGCTTTTCACACCAAACTAAATTAATGGGCGATAAAATCCAATTAGTAGGCGATGATTTATTCGTAACTAACACTAAGATTTTAAAACGCGGTATTGATAACGGTATTGCTAACTCAATCCTAATTAAATTTAACCAAATTGGTTCACTAACTGAAACGTTAGCAGCAATCAAAATGGCTAAAGATGCAGGCTTTACAGTTGTTATTTCGCACCGTTCTGGCGAAACAGAAGATGCAACTATTGCTGATTTAGCGGTAGGTACTGCTGCAGGCCAAATTAAAACAGGTTCATTGAGCCGTTCTGATCGTGTTGCTAAGTACAACCAACTTCTTCGCATTGAAGAAGCGCTAGGTTCTAAAGCACCTTACAACGGTCTTAAAGAAGTTAAAGGTCAGTAATTCTATTTTATATAGAATCTTATTTTTAATTTTAGATGATAAAATCCTCGCTAATGCGGGGATTTTTTATGCCTGATAATTTATCAAAGAGATGAGAAGCTTTGTAGGCGTTAAGCTTGCTGACGCGCGCACGCAGTGCGAAAAAGGACATAATATTTTCTGCACAGCTCAGAGCTGAAACTGCTGCTTTAAAATAGCCCCTGTAAAACTGGTTTTTAAATAAAAACCACGCGGTAAGGTTTTTATTGTTTGCCCATTTGGGCCAATAGCATCGGTAACCACTTTGCTATTAGCGGCTTTTGGCCTAATTTGAATAGCATCCCCTAAATGGCCCGATATTTCATCAACTCGCCCAAGCGCTATTAACTCCATTTGTTCTTCCCAATCACGTTGTAGCAACGCATCTTGCTCAGGCGTAGGCTGCCATAAAAAACCACTGCCTATGGTTCTATCAAAAGGCGCAATATCGCGCTCACTCAATATAGGCAGCCATAAAACATGATTGAGTTTTTTACGCACAGCGCTTGAATGCCACGTCATGCCGGTTACGTTTACAAGGGGGGTAACCGACACAAAAGTGGTTTCTAAGGGTTTTCCTTTATACGAAATAGGCAGTGTTTTTAATTCAATGCCTAAATCTTCAAAGTCGGGGAGGGGTTTTGAGCCTGCAGTAGCGCCTAACACGTATTCAATAAGTTGCCCGGTCCAGCCTTTTTCGCGTAATAGGTCGTCAGGGGTTTTAAAGCTGTATTGAGAGGCTAATTGCCCTAATGTTAAACCAGCAATAGCGTTTACGCGTTGCATTAAGTCATTAATTGAATGGGGTTTTGTTGGTCGCATGCTACTCATTTACCTTGAATAATTAACAGCGCCATGATAGCAAAACCCCCGTAAGGTGGATATCTTTGCTTTTGGTTGTTTTTTATACGCACTGTGTTTGGCGTAATTTTGCTCACCCCAAAAAGTCACAGTTTAACTGTAAGTGACTGACTAGCTTTAATATTTTCAATTAACTCATTCAGCTTTAATTAAGTTAGCAAATTCTATATGGGATAAATACAACTATATAAACATGTTTATCCACAGAATCTGTGGAGAAAGCGAGTTTTTAGATCTGCTATTGTGGACTTGTTTGCAAAATAGCCTTGTTTATCAAAAGTTATACACAAGCTGTGAGTAAATAGCACGAAACATAATAATCAAGGCATAGCTTAGCTTTTTTTGCTAAAAGTTGCGTCAATTAAGGGTTATTTTATCCTTGTAATTACTCAGTGCTCATTTAAGGTTAAGTCGTTATGCACAGCGTAAATAGTAAACGTGCGATTAGGGCGTGATGACTTTGGGGATAATAGTGTTTGCCGAATTGCAGCTAATGTGGAACAATCATTAAAAATCGACTTACAAATGAGGCACTAAGGTGATTGATGCCGAAGGTTTTCGTGCCAATGTCGGAATTGTAATTTGCAATAATCAGGGGCAGGTTTTTTGGGCTAGACGTTACGGTCAACATTCTTGGCAATTTCCCCAAGGCGGTGTTGATGACGGAGAAACACCCGAACAAACCATGTACCGTGAATTACACGAAGAAGTAGGTTTGCGACCAGAAGATGTAGAAATAGTTGCAAGCTCAAAACATTGGTTACGCTATAAATTACCCAAGCGATTAATTCGCCGCGACTCTAGTCCGGTGTGTATTGGGCAAAAACAAAAATGGTTTTTATTAAAACTGCGTTGCAAAGATGAAGATGTAAACTTGCTTAAAACACATCATCCCGAGTTTGATGATTGGCGCTGGGTGAGTTATTGGTACCCAGTAAGGCAAGTGGTATCGTTTAAACGCGATGTATACAGACGGGTGATGAAAGAGTTTGCACCGTTTGCAATGCCTTTTAATAAAAGAGAACATCATAAAGAACAGTGGCGACACAAAAGGTAGTAGCATAATTATAAAATAAGGAGCAGGTAATGCTGGCAACACTTAGAACTATTGCTGAGTCTGTTTCGCAACAAGCGAATTTAGACAGTGCCTTAGTGTGCTTTGTGAAAATGGTTAAAGAGGCCATGAAAACCCAGTGCTGCTCTATTTATTTTGCCGACTACAGCCAAGATAACTTTGTACTTATGGCAACCGAAGGCCTTAACCCCGACGCCGTAGGTAAGTTTAGAATTGGCTTTACCGAAGGGCTTGTAGGTTTAGTGGCCCAGCGTGAAGAGCCCATTAATATAGCTTTTGCAAAATCTCATCCGCGTTTTAAGCTCTCCCCCGAAGTAAACGAAGAAGGTTACAATGCCTTTTTGTCTGTGCCTGTGGTGCATCAAAAAAAGGTATTGGGCGTTATTGTTGTACAACAAAAAATGGCGCGGGTTTTTAGCCAAGACGAAGAGTCGTTTTTAATTACCCTTTCAGCACAGCTAGCCTCACAACTTGCGCATGCTGAAATAAAAGAGCTTTTACGCCAAGACGAATCATCACACCAAACCTCAGTGCTCAAAGGGGTCTCGAGTGCCCCAGGTATTGGGATTGGCCAAGCCTTTGTGGTACTGCCCAAGCTTGATTTTAAATCTATAGAGCTAAAAAAAGATCCCGATAGCGCCGAGCAGCGCCGTTTGTTTACACAAGCCGTTGCTGCCACCCGCAAAGAATTTAATACCCTGTCTATGACCTTGAGTGACTCAATACCGCGAGAAGCACTCGCGGTATTTGATGTATACCAACAATTGCTTGATGCGAAAAGTTTAGGCCACAATGTTGAGGTACAGTTACAAGAGGGCTGGTGTGCAAAAAGCGCCTTAAAAATTGTTATTGAGCGGCTTATTTCGCAGTTTAATGCCATGCAAGACCCCTACATTAAAGAGCGCGCAGTTGATGTAAAAGACATAGGTTTAAGGGTATTACACCACCTTGTAAACACAGAGCACGCAGTAAAAGATTACCCACCCAATACCATATTAATTGCGAATACCTTAACGCCCGCCATGCTGGCTGAAGTACCTAACGGGCATTTAGCCGGTGTAGTGAGTGTGAATGGCTCAGCCAATAGCCATGCCTCTATATTAACCCGAGCGATGGGAATACCGGCTATTTGGGGGATTGAAGATTTACCCTTATTGCAATTTGATGCTAAACCAATGATTTTAGATGCCTTTGCAGGGCGTTTATATATTTCTCCTTCGCAAGTGTTACTCGATGAATACGCACAGCTAAAGCACCAAGATAAACTACTCAATAACCGCTTTTTAGCAGAGCAAAGTGCACAGTCGGTTACCTTAGATGGTGAGCAAATAAATTTAATGCTAAATGCAGGGCTTGAGCTTAATACCGAGCAAAGCAGTGCGCATATTTGCGATGGGGTAGGGCTTTATCGTACCGAAGCATGGTTTATGCAAAAGGGGCAATTTCCATCGCAAGCTGAGCAAGAAAACTGGTATAGGGAGGTGCTAAAAAGTTACCACCCAGCGCCAGTGGTTATGCGAACCCTAGATATTGGTGGCGACAAGGTTTTAGATTACTTTAATATCACCGAAGAAAATCCCTTTTTAGGGTGGCGCGGCATACGCATAAGCCTTGACCATCCAGAGCTGTTTTTAGATCAGCTCAAAGCTATGTTAAAAGCAAACATGGGCTTAGGTAATTTAAAAATAATGCTGCCTATGATCAGCGGTACAGAAGAGGTAGACGAAGCGCTCGCGTTATTTGAACAAGCTTATTTTGAACTGGCAGAAAAACACCCAGAGCAAAACTTGGAGCGCCCAGAAGTGGGCATTATGCTTGAAGTACCCTCAAGTATATTTATGCTCGACGAGTGGGCTAAAAAAGTCGATTTTTGTTCAGTAGGCAGTAACGATTTAACGCAATACTTACTTGCTGTCGATAGAGCAAATGCGCGCGTGGCTCAGTTATTTAACCCATATCACCCCGGTGTGTTAAGGGTATTAAATAAAGTAGCGAATGAATGTAATAAACACCGTTTACCCTTTAGTTTATGTGGCGAGCTAGGCGGCGAGCCAGAGGGCGCTATTTTACTCATTGCCATGGGTTATAGGCATTTAAGTATGAACATGTCGTCGTTAACTAAAGTAAAGTGGATTTTAAGGCGTTTAAATATTAACGATATGCAGCAATTACTCGCAGAGTGCTTAGTGCAATCGAACGCTAAACAGGTACTGCGCTTAACGCGCAATTTTATGATTGAACACCAATTAGGCGATCTGTTTTATACCGCCAAATAATGCAGCGCTTAAAGATGCTATTAACTTTATAATCCTTTAATATAGGCGCACGAAAAGGTATTTGAGAACACTATGTATGACTTAGCTTTACTCGTGGCCAGTTGTGCGCTACTTGGCTGTGTAGTTGGCTTTTTAGCTGGGCTATTAGGGATAGGCGGCGGTTTAATTATTGTGCCTGTTTTAAGTAGCTTATTACTGATGTTTGACGTTACTTCACCTGATCACATATTAGTTATTTCTATTGCAACATCGCTTGCCTCTATTTTATTCACTTCTACTTCTTCAGTCTTGGCTCATCATAAAAATGATAATGTGCCGTGGCAAATTGCACCGTGGGTTATGTCGGGTGTAGGCTTAGGCGCGTTAATAAGTGGCTTTGCCGCAAGTTTAATACCCGAACAGGCATTACGCAACGTGTTTGCAATAAGTGTTGTATTTATTGCAGGCAGAATGGTGTTGGCATCACGTAGTAAATCGCTTAAAGAAAAACCGCTACCAAAAGGGATTATTTTAGGGAGCATTTCAGCCCTTATGGGCGCGCTTTCTGGTTTAATAGGTATTGGTGGCGGCGCACTTATTGCCCCTATGCTTAATTACTTTTCAGTTGATATGAAAAAAGCGATAGGCTGTGCATCAGCGAGCGGTATTGTTATCGCGCTATTTGGCTCTATTGGTTATATAAGCGCAGGCTGGCAGGTAACCGATTTAGCCCATGGGTTCGCAGGGTTTGTATACTTACCTGCATTATTTGGTATTGTAATAACATCGTGGTTTGTGGCGCCCTTAGGGGCTAAAGCAACTCATTATTTACCTGTTAATATAATAAAGAAAATTTTCGCGGTGTTGCTTGTGCTCATCGCACTTAAAATGGTTTTTAGCTAAAGGTTTATTTATGGCACTTGAGTTTCCTCAAATCGATCCAATAATTTTTTCTGTTGGACCGCTAAGCGTACGTTGGTACGGTTTAATGTATTTAATTGGTTTTGCATTTGCGATGTGGTTTGCTAATCGTCAAGCCGAAAAACCAAACTCTGGCTGGACTAAAGAGCAAGTTAGCGACTTGCTTTTTTACGGCATGCTAGGGGTTATTTTAGGCGGCAGAATTGGCTATGTATTGTTTTATCAGTTTAGCTACTTTTTAGAAAATCCATTATATTTATTTAGAATTGACCAAGGCGGTATGTCGTTCCACGGCGGAACATTAGGGGTTATTACCGCTATTATACTATTTGCCAAAACCCGCAAAAAATCACTATTTGCAGTGGGAGATTTTGTGGTGCCGCTGGTTCCGGTAGGCTTATTAGCAGGGCGTATTGGTAACTTTATAAATGGCGAGTTATGGGGCCGCGTAAGCGATGTGCCATGGGCAATGGTATTTCCAACGGGTGGGCCGCTTGCGCGTCACCCATCGCAGTTATACGAAGCCTTTTTTGAAGGGCTAGTCCTGTTTTTAATTTTATTATGGTTTATCAAAAAGCCTCGCCCTGCAGGCAGTGTAGCCGGTGTATTTTTATTAGGGTACGGCGTATTTAGATTTTGTATTGAATATTTCCGCCAACCAGATGCGCAGCTTGGTCTATTTGCCGATTTTATCTCAATGGGTCAAATACTCTCGTTACCTATGATAATTGGTGGCCTAGGGCTATTAATTTGGGCGTACAAAAAACCGCAACCTGTAACCGCAGCAAAGGCATAGTAAGAACAGATCATGAAACAATATTTAAAATTATGTCAGCGCATCGTTGACGAAGGTGTATGGGTAGAAAACAAACGCACAGGCACGCGTTGCTTAACCGTTATTAATGCCGACTTAGAATACGATGTAGGTAATAATAAATTTCCTATGATCACCACTCGTAAAAGTTACTACAAAGCTGCTATAGCAGAGCTTTTAGGTTATTTACGAGGGTACGATAGCGCAGCGCAATTTCGCGATATAGGCTGTAAAACCTGGGATGCAAACGCAAATGATAATAACGCATGGCTAAATAACCCTAACCGCAAAGGCGAGGACGACATGGGCCGCGTTTATGGCGTGCAAGGGCGTAATTGGCAGCGCCCAGATGGCTCAACGCTCGATCAGCTTGCTAAAGTAATAAATAACTTAAAAAACGGGATTGATGACAGAGGTGAAATAATTACCTTTTATAATCCTGGTGAGTTTGAGCTTGGTTGCTTGCGCCCATGTATGCACACGCATACGTTTTCGCTGCTTGGCGACACGCTATATTTAACATCCTATCAGCGCAGTTGCGATGTGCCGCTGGGCCTTAATTTTAATCAAATTCAGTGTTTTGTATTACTGGCATTGGTAGCGCAAATTACCGGCCATAAAGCAGGTAAGGCGTATCATAAAATTGCTAATGCGCATATTTACGAAAACCAGTTACCGTTAATGCGCGATGTGCAGTTAACACGTGAGCCATTTGACTCACCGCAATTAAATATTAACCCAAACATAAAATCACTAGAAGATATAGAAACATGGGTAACACGAGACGATTTTGAAGTAGTAGGCTATCAATGCCACGAACCAATCCAATATCCGTTTTCAGTATAATAAGATTAAGGAGAACAAGATGAAAGCAGTGATCCCAGTAGCAGGCCTTGGAACGCGTATGTTACCTGCCACAAAAGCTATCCCTAAAGAGATGCTCCCTGTGGTAGACCGCCCGCTTATTCAATATGTAGTAAATGAAGCGGTAGCAGCAGGCGTTAAAGAGATTGTACTTGTAACGCACTCAAGTAAAAACTCTATCGAAAACCATTTTGATACCAGCTTTGAGTTAGAAGCCACGCTTGAAAAACGCGTAAAGCGGCAATTACTTGCCGAAGTACAGGCAATTTGCCCTAAAGATGTGACCATTATTCACGTACGCCAAGGCGAAGCCAAAGGCTTAGGCCACGCAATTAACTGTGCAGCGCCAATTATTGGCAACGAACCCTTTGTGGTTATTTTGCCAGATGTAATTGTTGATGACGTAGAGAGCGACCTTAAAAAAGACAACCTAGCAGAGATGATCGCCCGTTTTGAAGAAACTAAGCACAGCCAAATTATGGTTGAGCCAGTACCAATGGACGAAGTAGACAAATTTGGTGTTGTTGATTTAGGTGACGTAGAGCTTCACCAAGGTGAAAGCTCGCCAATTATTAACATGGTAGAAAAACCGCCAGTAGATGAAGCACCTTCAAACCTATCGGTAGTAGGGCGTTATGTATTAAGCGAAAACATCTGGCCACTGCTTGCTAAAACGCCGCAAGGGGCTGGCAACGAAATTCAACTTACAGATGCAATTGCCATGCTAATGCAGCAAGAAAAAGTAGACGCGTACGCAATGAAAGGCCGCAGCCACGATTGCGGTAGTAAAATAGGCTACTTAAAAGCAACGATAGAGTTTGCTCTGCGCCGCGACGAGTTTGCAGATGATTTAAAAACATTTATTAAATCGTTAATTTAGGTTTTATTAAATTACCCACCAAGGCGCCTGTTTAGGCGCCTTTTTTAGTGCTAAATTATTAATACAAAAATAGGTATGGGTTTACTTAATTTTAACCACGCCAGTAATAAAGATGGTCTACGCTTAATTATGTTCTGAATTTGACTTGCGTTATATAGCAACATAACGTAATTTATATTGTAAAGTTTATGTTAATTGGCATCAAAGTTGTATTAAAAGCCAAACTCACGGAAGGGTCATGTTAATTTTATCTATGCAGGTAAATTAGCGTGCGGGAGCAAAAATCGCTCATTGTTTAAATTGCTAAGTTAAACGCTTTCTTGTGAGAATGTTTAACTGAAATGTAAGTGCACAGGCACTGCTTTCAGGATAACGGGTACATGCTTAAATTAAAAAAATACTATAAACACTTTTTTGTATGCCTTTTTACGCTTACGTTTGGCACGGCGTGCTCTATTACGCCTACTGCTAAACCTGCTGTTGATAATGAAATACCTAACACCACGCCCGATTACGTATCGATAACTGCACTAGAGCTTGCGCAATTAAAAGATGCCGCAATGCAATGGCAGCAAGCACGCGCCGGTATAGAGCGTATTTTAAAGCTTGAAAAAGAAATTACTTACCTGGTTAATCATATAGATATAATAAACTCTAAAGCTATTGCACAATCTAATGCAAGCCCTGCCTACAGCAGCCGTTACACTCGCACGCCTTCGCGCTCAACCATTAACAAGCCGCGTCGTCAGCAAACTTACAAAGCCGCTAACAATAACCAAAAGCAAACTCTAAAGCTTAATACCCCTAAACATGTATTTGCATTACAAGTTGCCTCGGTTGATTCTAAGCAGGATGTAGCCAAGGCCTGGCAAGAACTAAATACCAAAGCAGCGCCACTATTTAGAGATAAAATATTAACTAACGTAGAAACCGCAAAAATAAATGATAAAACCTTTTATCGCTTAAAGCTTGGCTCCTATAAAAACCTTAAAAATGCCAAAGCCGACTGTGAAGTATTTAAAATGTATAAGCTCGACTGCATTGTAAGTAACTACACCGATAAGCCAATTAAACTTTAATAGTGATACCAACCCGCAATAATAAATAATCATTTTACGGGGCTAATCGAGTTGCGTTCTGCGTTAATAAATCTCGTTTAGAACAACTAAATAGCGAATTTTTTGTCTAGCTATCAATACGTTTTACTATCCTCAAAATAGATTACTTAATTAAGCTAATTGGTATAAAAGCGCAATAGGCCGTAGCACGCGTGACTTGCTAAGCGATGATTGGCTGTTAAAATAGCGCCCACTCTTACCCAAATTAACAACATACTTATGCTGCACTACAAGGATTTTTTAGCCACATTAGTTTTAGGCTTTGCATTAGCAAACAGTGCTCACGCACTAGCAACGGCCCAAAAGCAGGCGGTGCTCATTAAAAAAGATGACTTAGCCGTACTCAAAGAGTCAGCGCAGCAGTGGCAACAAACCAAGCCTCAACTAGAAAGACTGTTAAAGCTAGAAAGTGAATTACAGCGCACAGTAGATAAATTAAAACAACTTAACGCGCAGCCAAAACCACAGCAAACTAACCACTTAGCTGTTGTGAATACAAATGCGCTGTTTGCTGTGCAAGTGGGGGCATATAAAAATAAAGCGGTACTTGAAGCGGCTATAAAGCAATTTCAATCGGCCTCAAATAAGCTTGAAGTAAATACCGAGCAAGTATTGATTGACCAGCACACCTTTTATAGATTAAAGCTTGGTGCGTTTAAAACAAAAGAAGCAGCAAAGGATGCATGTAAGAAGTCTTTAATAAAAATTAATAACTGCTTTGTAACCTACTACGTCAAAACGCCTCAAAGTTAATTAACCTGAACTCTGGTTAAGAGCCTTACTAGCATATTGAACTATCTTGATACTTAAATTTATTATCTCTAGCCAGAGATTTTCAATGAAAACAAGGCGAATTTACGCGTCAATAGCTGGCCTATTGCAAGTAAATTTAACGCAGTTAGCACTGAAAATAGCTGCTAGAGATAGGTTTATTATCCAGAGTTTAGGTTAATTAGGCATAATAATTGCTTTATCCTCGGTATGTTTTAAAGAGGACGGCAACTATGCGCCTTTTACTGCCTTTAGTATTGTTAAATTTAACTGCTTGCAACTTGGTCCCGCCCCCAGAGCCGAGTGTGCCTACTGACGCGCCAAAAGCAGCAATGGCCCCCTATACCGTTAACGAGTATGTAGCAAATCTAGCCTCGCAGCTTAACCATGTAAATGGCGCTTTAAATGCCAATGCGCGCATTGGTGTGAGTAGCTTTTTTTATGCGGATGCTTTAGATACTAAGCTAGTAGCAGGGCAGGCTTCGGGTTTGAGCTTACAAATTCAAGAAAGCTTATTAACGCAATTTACCCAGCTTGGCTATCATACCGTTGAGTACCGCCTAGGTAATAACCTTATATTAGCGCAAAACGCAGACAGCATATTAAGCCGCGACTTAAGTAAATTACGCAATCGCCAAAATATTGACTTAGTCATCACCGGCACTGTAACGCGCCAACAGCATGCTTACATAGTTAATGCACGACTCGTTAATATTGAAAACAAGCAAGTACTGTCGGCAGGCAGCACAGAGATCCCTATAAATGTAATGTGGGGAAACGAAAAAATTCAGCAGCGTGACGGCTCTTTGTACCGCAGCGAATATTAATCAGGAGCACACCATGAGAAACCTATTAATTACCCTATGCTTGCCATTAAGCTTTGGCTGTTCGCAAATGTTAAATTCGCTACATTCAGAGCCAGAGCAGGTTGAGCAAGACAATGCAGCCCAGCTTGTTTCAGAGCAACGTGCGGTAAAAGCACCTGCACCAAATGAAGCGTTATTTCAGTCTAATTTAAACAAGCAAAGTAACTACACCAAAAGTGCCCCCGCAAAACGCAAAAATATAAACCATTATGTGCGCGGGATAATGCAAGACATGGTCGAAAACCTTCAATACGTAAACGACAAAACGCCACTTGCCGTTTCTAGCTTTGTATTTTTAGATGATGACTACAGCGATGGAAGCCTGTTAGGTAACCAAATAGCCGAAAGCTTTATGCATGAACTGCATAGTTTTGGAGTACCGGTTATCGATTTTAAAACCACCGATTATATGCGAGTAACCCCCGCAGGCGACTTTGTATTTAGCCGCGACTACCTAGAGCTAAACCAAGATCAAAACTTTAATTACGTATTAGCAGGAACACTTGTGAGCCACCAAGGTGGCGTACTGGTAAATGCTCGAATAGTGGGCATTAAAAGTAAAGCGGTAGTGGGCAGTGCGCAAGGGTTTATCCCTCAATCAGTGGTTGATGCGCTAAACAGTAGCTATCGCACCGACGGAATTATGCTTAAACAAGCCAGCGAGTGAGGTTGACCATGTTTTACAAACTATCTGCTATAGCGGGGCTAACGGCAACGTTAGCATTAACTGGCTGTTCAATAACGCAAAATAATGAGCATAACGAAAGCATAAACACGCGCTCAGATTACACCGTGGTAACGCAAAGTAGCCAACCAAAGCCTATGTATGCCAACCAATCTGTGCAGCAGCAAAGTGAGTACGACACAGCAAGGCAGTTTACACCGCTTAAACACCACAAAACGCTGGCAAACTATGTAGAGCAAATGGCGCTGGATTTAGTCGATACGCTTGAAGCCGAAGCGCCCGATAACAACAGCATCAACATAGCGGTTACCACCATTGTAGATTTAGACGCATCGCTTAATAAAAGTAATCAGTTGGGTAATCAATTAGCAGAGACATTTATTCATCAGCTGCAAAAATTTGGCTACGGCGTGGTAGATTTTAAAACCATGGACAACATTGATGTGTCAAACAGAGGCGACTTCGTGTTATCTCGCGATATAGAAAAGCTAAGCGAAAGCAGCATGGCTAACTATGTATTAGCAGGTACGTTAATTTACCGCCCAAATGGCGTAGCAGTAAACACCCGCGTTATAAATGTTCACAGCAAACATATTGTAGCAAGCAGCCGTAAACTAATACCGCTGTACGTGTTAAACAGAGAAGATATATATTTATCAAGCAATTAAGTTAATTATAGCTTGATATGAAAAACAAGATGCCGTTATAATTTTTGTAAGCTGTAAGCTGTAAGCTGTAAGCTGTAAGCTCGATGCGGCCTCTTAGTTAAATGGATATAACGGCCCCCTCCTAAGGGGCAGTTACAGGTTCGATTCCTGTAGGGGCTACCAATTCATGTTTTCCATAGTAATTCATATTAGTTCATATTGACTCGTATCAAGTCAACTTCCCTTCTTATCTCTTGTATTTAAAGGTTTTGATAGTATCTCCTGAACGAACTTAAACGTTCATGATGGCTTTCTATATTCCATATCTTTAGTTACACTCATAGTTACACCGAATCGTTTTGTCGATTTTGATGTAACTAAAACCGCTGTAATTCAGTTAAGCGGATGAAAATTAAAGGAAGAATGCGGATCGTGATTTTAGTATCCCATTTTAAGGGTTGGCTACCTGTTCGATAGTGGAGTGAAACGTGCCTAGATTAACAACCCCTTTGAATGATACGCAGATAAAAAATGCGAAACCAAAAGCAAGTGAATACCTGTTGTCGGATGGTGGCGGGTTAGGTTTGCGTATAAAAAAGAATGGCTCTAAAACGTGGCTGTTTAATTACTACCGTCCGCACATCAAAAAGCGAGCTCAAATAAGTTTTGGTGTTTACCCTGCGGTACCATTAGCAGCGGCTAGAAAAAAACGTGATGAGGCAAGGGCGTTACTTGCTGATGATATTGACCCTAAAGAATACAGGGAAGAAATTCAGAGTACCAAAGCAACTGAGGCAAAGAATACCTTTGAAGCAGTAGCAACTGAATGGCTAAAGCTAAAAACAGTAAAAGTAAGTGAGCGGCACTCATTTAACATTTTACGAGGATTTGAAATACATGTTTATCCCGCGCTTGGTAAAGTGCCGATAAGTAAATTATCCGCACAGTTAACCATTGAAACGCTGCGCCCTTTAGAGGCAGCGAATAAGCTCGATATGCTAGGCCGCTTATGCCAGCGTATTAATGAAGTGATGGATTATGCGGTTAATACTGGGCGTATGCCGATCAATCATCTTCACAGTATCGCTAAAGCGTTTGATACTGTTAAGCATACGAATATGCCTACAGTAGCCCCTGAACAACTGCCAATGCTTTTAGCAACCGTTAACGATGCTCGTTTAAAGCTTATTACTAAATGCTTATTTGAGTGGCAGTTACATACAATGGCTAGGCCGTCAGAGGCAGCGGGGGCAATGTGGAATGAAATTGATTTTGATAATCGAGTGTGGAATATACCTGCTGAGCGTATGAAAAAGCGCAAACCGCAAGCAATCCCTTTAACTCCGCAAGTATTAACCCTATTAGAGTATTTAAAACCTATTAGCGGCCATCGTGATTTTATATTCCCTTCTGATAACAACCCACGTACCCACCTAAGCCGAGAGACATTAGGCGCAGCGCTCAGGCGTATGGGCTTACAAGGCAAACAGACAGCCCACGGCTTACGCGCACTAGCTAGTACCACTTTAAACGCACAAGGTTTTGACTCTGATTTAATTGAGGCAGCACTAGCGCACGTTGATAAAAACCAAGTACGCGCAGCCTACAACCGAACCGACTATTTAGAGCGCAGACGTAAAATGATGTGCTGGTGGTCTGATCATATTGAAGCGGCTAGCAAAGGTGATTACTCGGTCACTGGTAGCCAACATTTAAAAGTAGTTTAAGGATTAGCTAATGGACGAATTTGTAACTTTTAATGCTGCTTTGGCTTTGATTTCTTCTAATAAAGAAACAGATATAAATGTAAAAGCGATTGAATTAATCGACCTTTATTTGAATGGTGATATTGATTTATATATCGAGCTAAGCGGCAAGCGTGGAAAGCGGAGTTTTCCATATAGCCCACTACCGCAAGCGTATAACCCGTTAGATGATTTGCTTCGTCTTTTAGAGGATGGAAAGGGAGAGGATGGGGGGCTGGTCGGGTATGTACCAAATGAGCTTATTGAAAAGTCTTTTGTAAGTAGTGTCGAGGGAATGCCCAGGCATCGAATTAAGCACTCATATGATTATGAATGCTCATATTTATCAGAAGATGAGCTTTATAAGTTAGAGGGCGTTTTTAGAGTTCCCCTGGACGAAGGGAGTTATTACTTAGAGCGTTTTAAAAAAGTTCTATTTTATGGTGAGGGAGATGATGAGTTAAGTAAGAGAGGTATTGATCTGCCAATGGGCGGGATTGGTAGAGTTGCCTCATTAGACGGACAAATATGGACGTTATATTGCCATGAAACGCATAAATCCAACATGCTTAACCTAAAAGATGCTGAGCCGCATCCAGATATAATATTTCCTGATATTAATGTGTTTTTGCTGAGGCGTGATCAGGTTGTATCGGTTGATAAAGTAAATTCAGAGGTTGTTAAACGACCTAATGCGGCAAAAAGAAATCAGGATACTCGTAATCAGATACTAGAGGCCGCTCTATACGAGTTGGCAAATAATTACAAAGAGTGTTTGAAAAGTGGCGTAGTTATGGCTTCAAAAGTAGTAGAGGCTTTTACCTTAAATCATAAAGCTCATTGGCCTGATGGTTGTGGAGTTGATAAGGAGACAGGGAGAATTAAAGACGTTCCTTTAAGTGATGAAAGGATGATTAGACTTGTTAGAGGCGCAATTAAAAAGAAAAATTGAAATTTAATTATTATATATCAGAGTATTAGGTTAGCTAACAGTTAACTAACGTTAGCTGACAGGAAATTTATTTTTAACCTCTTAATATTCGCCTTGACCCAATAAAATAGAAGGTGAAAGGCGATGACAGATAGAATTTTAAAATTAAATGATGTTGTGGAAATTACTGGCGCTAGCGTATCTACGATTAACCGCTGGGAAAAGGCGGGTAAGTTCCCTGCTAGAAAAAAGCTAGGTATTAAGGCTATGGGCTGGCTTGCTAGTGATATTCAAAAATGGATGGAAAGCTTACCCGGTGCTAATGAAGTGAAAGGGGCGGCCTAGTGAAAGGGAGCAGCGGCAAAAAAGCCGCCACTCAAGCCAATTCAGCAGCCAATGATAATAGCCCAAAAAAGCCGAGAACGCAGCCAAAGAAAGAGCGAGCATTTATTTATATTCTACAGCACCCCAAAGGCGCTACAGAAAACGATATTTTGCGTAACGTTGGCCTATCCAGTGGTAGGAACTACTTCACGCAGTTAGAGCGCTTGCATGGTTTTGAGTTAACGCGAGTGAATGATGAGAACCCAGACGGTATAGGTACTCACCTTAGATATAGCTTTTCATCACCAAAAATAGCAGCGGCAATTTTGAAAGAGATTAACGCGAGCCGAATAAGGCGAAAAGCAGCAGTATTAAGCAAGGAGCAAGAGGCGGAGTTGCTCGCGCCTTTTAATCGTTTGCCATAAGTAATTACTAAAGTATTGCCACTACTGGCTATTAAAAATTTAATTAATAAGGAACAGGATAATGACTACAAACAATATGAAACAGGATGCGAGCATTTCGGCGGATAACTTTGACTATCTTGACAGAGTAGTAAGTCAGGTACATAGCCTAACAGTGTTTATTACTGCTAATGATAACTACAAGTCTATGACAGAGACCACATTAGCAAACTTACTTTGGACGGTTAGCGATCGCATAGGGGGAGTTTTAACGGATAGCGTTGATATGTATTTTGGTGAAATTCCTAGAGAACAATTGAAATTTGAGCAGCTTTTAATTCAGGCTAAAACGGTGCTGGACGCTTTGCGTAATAGTGAGGGGTTTGGCGGATTGCTTGGAGGTCATCTGAGTAATGTAATTTGGCTGGTGGATGGTCTGCTTGAGGATGCTATAAAAGAATTAGGCAAAATGTCTACTCGTTCTGATGAACAGGCCGCTTAATAAAAATATGCGCCACCAGCATATTAAATCAACTTTGAATTATCCCTTGGTAGTGATCGTGGCCAAGGGAAGCCCACCTAAGAAAATAGCCTAAAAAACCTATGTACCAGTATTTTTATGTAAGCGAATACTATCGCTGTGTGCTTTGTCGTTTATGGCTTTTTGTTAGTGAAACAATATGAACACTCAAAGTCGGTTTTTTACCCTCGAAAAAAGGCTATTTTTGAAGATGCGCCCCAGTAGAGGCGTTATAGCTATGGATAGTAGCTACTAACAATTAACTGGGTATTTAATAATATCTACGGCTCATGAATGACTAACCAACTAACCATAAATAACAATGATAAAGGGTATGAACACATTTTTGTCCACGGTGAAAAGGGCTGGTGGGTAAACGCTGGAAAAAGCGGTTTAATGGTTAAGCCTATGCGAGCTATGCTAGACCAAATTGAGGCCATGTTGAGTAGCCATAGCCGTGTAATGTTAATTCGTTTTGATTTGCGTATGGAGTCGTACACGCCAGATAACAAAATCATCACTGTATTTAACCGTAGGCTGTTTAAATGGGTTAAGGCTCAATATGGGGTTAGTCGTATTGGTTTTGTATGGTGTAGAGAGCTTGAGAGGGCAAAACGTCAACATTACCACTATGCGCTTATGCTAGATGCGTCAAAAGTTAACTATCCAAACAGCATAACCAAGAAGGTTTTACAGATATGGGGCGAGCTTAACGGTTCGGCTTATGTACCAAAAAATTGTTATTACATCATGAAGCGCGATTGCTTGGAGTCACAGCAAGAGGCTATTTACCGTATATCTTATTTAGCTAAAGCGCGTGGGAAGGGCTACAAAGCTACTCAGGCTAAAAATTACGGTGCTAGTAGGATAAAGCCAAGGGCTAATGAGTTTTGAAATGCTTTGCTACGTTAAGAATAATTAAGCTATATTTAGCTGTTACTACAATTAAATGGAATTAATAAAATGAAAAAATTAAGTGTTGTGTTGCTTAGCTTGGCTCTTCCAGCTTGTGCGGGTCATGAGTTTATAAAAACAGGCGAGAGTCAAAATTATACAGCTAAGAATGAAGATTGCGGTGTAACAATATTTAGGGCCCCACCAAGAGGTAAGCAATACCAAGAGCTAGGTATTTGTATGGCATCGGCACCTGGAGGCGGAATAATATCTGATAATACACCGGACGCTATAAGAGAATTACAAAAGTGCGCTTGCTTGCAAGGAGCTGACGCGATTGTGTTAAGTGGCATAAGTGAGGCGGGTGCTGTTGGTTTTGTTACAGGCCCATCTCAACAGAAAGTTAAAGCAACGGGTATAGCCATAAAGTACAGAGAGTAGGAAAAGCTGAGCATGCAATAATACTTTGACGCCCTTAATTAATTTAAGGGCGTTTTTTGTTGTTTTTAACTAATTTAAAGCGGAACAGTGCGGAACAAATGGCGGAACAATTAAAATTTTAAGTGGTTGTTTTTTATTTGGTAGTTATTTAATTCGGAACAAATGAGGGTGTAAATAAACGATTTGCTCTTTTGGTAATGAGTAGAGCTTAAGTGCGCACTAGTAAAATGCGCACTCATAAATTATTAACCACATGATCCCCTAGGCTATTTGTTGTTTAAGCTGGGTGATAACTACGTCAATTTACGATTTAATGCGCAGCTTTAAGTATTTATAGTCACAGTATCAATAAAGCTAACTAGTTTAGGTGAGTCTTGTTGCTGGGCTTTGCCCTGTCTCAAAGGCGTTGTCGTAGTTTAGATTGGTGTTGTTTGTTGCGTTGTAAGTGATCACGTTGGTGTCTTTAACGTCTATTTCAGGCATCTTATTGTTGCTGTAGTAACTGCCAGCGGCACCAGCCAGCGCACCAGCAGCGCCTAGTACTGAGTCAGTATTTTTTCTGCTGTTGCTAGCATCGTTAATGGCTTTTTTCTGTGAGCTTACCGCTATATCACTAAGCGTTGCTGTTGCCTCTTGTGATTGCCCTTGACCCATTGCCATTACATTGCTCATTTTGCCTATGTAACGCTCTTGGCCGGCCACTTGTGATCGTGACTTAGCATCGCTTGTTACTGACGCTTCATTGTCTGTTATATCGCTAAGTCCTTGCTTGAATTTGCCGCTATTTGGGTTTATACCGCTGGATTCCATGCTTGCTAGTGTATTGTTAGTGCCTTCTGAGAATGACTTTTTATAACCAAGGTTAGTATTCTCGGCTATATCATCGTAAACACTTGCGTCATTGGCTTGCTTAGCATCATCGATAACCATGTTTTCAAATGGCACAATGTTATCTTGGTAGTAGCCCCATTCCTCGGCATATACTTTTGCTAGCTCTTTTTCATATTCGGTTTCTTTAACGTCACCACTGGACTTACCCATAACAGATCCTTAGTAATATTTAATGTGCGGATTTAAAGTGAGCCAGCAACAAAGCCAACCGCTGCCCCAATAGCAGTGCCCCAGCCTGGCATTATTTGTGTTCCAATCATTGCGCCTGAACCGGCGCCACTAAGTTGGGCGCTTTTCTGCTGCTGATCTAAATTATTATTTTTCATTTCACGGTTTTGCTCTAAATCTGACAGGGTTTTTAATGATCCTGTCGCTTTATTCTTAGTGCTTTGCCCCGCTTGCATAATTGAATAGCTCATAAGTCAGCCTCGATGATATTGAGTGATATTTAAGAGGTAGTTTACTGATGTATGGATATTATGCAATTTGATAGTTTTAGCCCTTCCTTGGCTTGTACGTGGCTATGTATGCAAATACAAATATTGCGGCAGAGAAAGAGGCCGATGTGATTATAAGGTCAATATACTGACTTCCGTGGTCTCCAATAATTATGAATAGAACAAATGAAGTCAGGCCAATTGATAATGATCTTTTTAACGGTTTTTTCAATCTTACTCGAGAGTTATCAATTTCAATTTGTTCTAGCCTTATTTCGGCCTGTGTAGGCTTGGCTTTGTAAGGTGGGTATAGGAACTGCCTAGTTAAAGCGAATATCTCCAAAGGTAAGAACGCAACTATAAACGCTCCGACAATTAACCCAACTACACCATGCTCTTGTTTAAGATATTCGAATACAGAAAGCTTACTTTTGCCAGCTACAAAATTTGTGGGGTTGGTTTCGCTATAAACGATGTATAGCTGGGTGCCAACCCTTACTTCTTCACCGAAGTCTATTAGCCCTTTGTGTCCACTAAAAGCTATGAGGTGGTCATAGTACCTATTAGTACGGCCTTTGCGTCCGCTTGATTCACTGTATTGATATGCTATTACTCTAGCTGTGGTTACTTTCCCGTTTTGTGCCAGGTCATAACTTTTTAGGATGCTGCCTGATGAGTACCAAATGACCAGTATCAGAAATGATGAGTAGGCGGCTATCTTAAATATTAATTTAATTCGTTCCATGAATAATTGTCCTTTTTTATTGGTGGCTCAATAATTCCACTTCTAATGTGAGGTGTAAATAATATTAGCAAAGTGGTGACAAAAAGTTTTAGTTACACTGGTAGTTACATCGGAAGTCTTTTGTTTTTATTAAGTTGTTAATTTTCATGTGCTTGCTGGTTTGGTTTGGTGTTTGTAGGGGCTACCAACCAAAAAAAGCTAATGCAATATTAGTAACTCTTTTGTGCCTGCGTAGGTCGGATAAGCGAAGCGCCACCCGACACAGTAAAATACCTTACCAATTATTATCAATATTTTATGCGGTCGAGTGGCTGGGTAGTGCCAATAACAGCCATTAGTTAGTCTGATAGTAAAAACTGCTATCAGAAACTTTTTGAACAATATCGAATTCCAAACCTATATGGCTATAATCACCAGAAGTTGGAATAGTTGATTTATGGTTAATTACGATTCCCCAATGGTTATCGCTTATACCTCCAAAGATTATGTTGAGACTCTCTTCGTTTACTCTCGTGATTGCAGCAACATTATACTTAGCCATCACCTCTCTCAGAGCCTTAGTAACTTCAGATAATGCCAACATTTTGGGAGCTTCTTCAGGCTTGGATAGCCTATAGTCACCTGACGGGATAAATCCTGCTTGTTTGGATGGGTAGTAGGTAATAAGCTGCGTTGGACTATAAAACGTGTTATTTATGCGAAAAACATGTGGTGCCGTTTGCTGGACAATATAAAAATTTGTATTTTGTCTCAACATTTCAACTTCACTCTTTGAATCCACTAAAAACTGCTTTACCAGCTCAATTCGCTCTTTTTTACATCTTTGCTCCTTGCATATTGAGATGTTTGGCAAATTAGAAAGTTGCTTCTTATTGATATTCAGGAACCTACTTCCTAATACCCCAAAATTAAAATTTGCAAAGGCTTGCTTGTCATTATTGACGAAATTCGTTGGGCGAACATCCAACAGACTAAATGGAAAGAATGAAGGAAGGTATGCTAGCTGTTTATCCGTTTGAGGAAGCATCTTGTCCGCATGTTTAAGCAGCTCTCTGTACTCGCTATCAATGTCTTCGTTGAAATAGGATGGCATATTTCCATAAGCAGACGTCGCAATGATTAAACTGCAACACAATAAAAAAGTTCTCATCATTTGTTATTTCAAATCCCTATAAAATAAAGAGTCATTATGTAGTGGCATAGTTAATTTGGCCACCCATTAAGAAAGAAATGTTATGCTAATAAGCATACAAATTTGGGTGAAAAAATGACGAAATTAAAACGCGCAACGTATTC
>OLGU01000067.1_pt1 | contig 31723 bp, 31 predicted proteins | sample 1609281 | NCBI WGS metagenome assembly OLGU01 (sample SAMN05416705, study PRJEB24817) | seawater metagenome | isolation source: Sea water | place: Canada:Atlantic | collected 2013-07 | reverse complement strand
TACTTTCATGAGAACTGACTCCTAAATAGGTGTCTACTTTTATGGAGTCAGATCAAGAAATTAAAAGAGCCAAACTCGGTAATTTGTAGTGGTTCGGCACTTGCTAAGTTTGGCTAATCTCGCGATAGATTGTACTTTTTCATTTTTTCAACAAGCGTTGTACGCCTTACACCTAATATTTCTGCGGCGCGCGCAACAACGTAATCAAAACGCTCTAACGCTTGGGTAATTAAGCTTATTTCAAGCTCTGCTAAATAATCTTTAAGCTCTATACCCTCTTCGGGTAATACGCCAGATCCCGGTTGGCTAAATTCAGGCTCAGGTTCATTATCATAATCGCTAAAACCTGAGCTAAAAATATCGTTAAAGGCATCTTTTTCAAGTAGCTCTTCAGGGTACTCTGGCTCGTATGCGTCTACCTCGATGTAGCGATATTTATTGGGTAAATCGGGTACATCCACTACTTTTTCAGGGAACATAATCACCATGCGCTCCACTAAATTAGCAAGCTCTCGAATATTACCAGGCCAAGCATGCTCTTTTAGGCTCTCTACCGCGCGCTCTGTAAATTTAGCCGACGTACCACTTTGCTCATTCACACGACGCATTAACTCTTTAAGTAATAAAGGTATGTCGTCTGCACGCTCATTAAGAGACGGGTTTTCAATAGGAAACACGTTTAAACGGTAATATAAATCTTCCCTAAAGCTGCCCTTTTCAATCATTTCCTCAAGGTTGCGATGAGTAGCGGCAATCACCCGTACATCTGCTTGAATAGCTTTTGTGCCACCTACACGCTCGTAGCTGCGCTCTTGTAATACCCGCAATAGCTTAACTTGCATTTGCAGCGGCATATCGCCAATTTCATCTAAAAATAGCGTACCGCCTTGAGCTAATTCAAAGCGCCCTTTACGTGCAGAAATAGCGCCGGTAAACGCCCCTTTTTCATGACCGAATAACTCGCTTTCGAGCAACTCTCCAGGAATGGCGCCACAGTTTACTGGTACAAACGGCCCAGTATTGCGTTTAGATAATAAATGGACGTTACGCGCAACCACCTCTTTACCTGTACCCGACTCACCTAAAATAAGCACGTTTGCATCGGTTTTAGCCACCTGCTCAATTAAAAAGCGTACGTTTTTAACTGCGTCTGTTTCCCCTACTAAACCATCAAATGTTTTGTGTGGTTTATGCTGCTTGTGGCTACCAGGCAACATACGTTGGTACTGTTGGCAGTCGTGTAATAACTGTGTGGTCACTTCGTGATTAAACGGCTCACAAATTAAGCCCACTACATTAGCAATACTTAATAAGGGCTTGAGTGTTTCACCAATCAGTAAAAAAGGTAGGGTTGGAAAACGCTTAATTAAGCTTTCATGATCTAAGCTTTGTAATGCACCTAAAATAACAATGCATTCTTGCTGTTGATACTTACTAGATACTTGCTCAAAATCACTTTCATCAAGTAACTGCACAGCTTCCCCAATAAAGGTAAGCGATGCATTTAATCCTATTGCACGGTTATTATTATTATCTAAAATCAAGATCATAGTTAGCGAGCCATAATTTCACTAATTTATTTTATTAGCTAAATTGTAAGCGAGATCTGTATGGATGCAAGTAATAGCGGCGGTTTTTTGACATAAACGCCAAAAAATAGACACTTAGCAATAAAACTTAATACTAAAGAATTAAAGTAAATCTAAGATGGATTCGGCGGAGCGATTAGCCTGCCCACGCAAGTTAATGGATACTTGCGATAAAATACCATTAGCTACTTGATCAGAAACAGCTTTTGCAAAGTCAGTACCTTCTATTCTGCTTTGGCTCGCCGCAATATTCTCTCGCTGATTACCTAAACCTTTTATCGTTCTCGCGAAGGTATTTTAAAAAGAGCCTAGCTCAGCTTTTTAGCTGTTAACTCCCTCTGCTGCTTGGTCGCTAATATCAATAGCAGATTAAACCCCTTCTTGCGTAGAAGTATCGTTCCCCGCAATAGCTGATGCAATACTGCCACCAGAAAGCGTTACTGATTGTGTAGTGCTGGCACCCGGGCCTACATGAAACGACACAGATTGACCATCAAATAAAGGTTTACCACCGAATGAGGGATTTTCGTATGTTTCTGAAATCTGCGTTTGCAATTGCGACACTTCTTCTTGCAGTGCGGCCCTATCATTATCTATGAGCGCACCATTACCCGCTTGAATAGACAGCTCTCGAATTCGAGAAACGGCATCATTCACTCCGGATAGATTTGACTCTGTCACTTGTGAATAAGAAATCCCATCGTAAGCATTATTAATTGCTTGGCTGTAGCCATCATATTGCGATGTTAATCTATCAATAATTTGCAGTGCAGCGGCATCATCTGCAGCTGAGTTTACTTTTTTGCCTGTAGCAAATTGTACAGCAAGTTTATTAGATGTTTGCTGAGCTTGATTTAAAAAACTAGTTGAAGATGATTGAATTTTCATAGCAGGCTCTGACACTCTGATTGATTAAATTTTAACTTAATTTGCCAATTTTTACACTTTGTACCATGTTTAAACTAAATTAACTTGGCATCACACTTGCTAACTTACTCTGTTACTATGTAAAGTATTGAGAAATGTGTCAAAATTCTCACAATGCGTACTTAACTTTTATAAATAGCTACGCCAATGATAAATAACTTGGATAACATTATGTTCGACAACAAAACAATTTTAATCACCGGTGGTACCGGGTCATTCGGCAAAAAGTACGTAAAGACATTGCTTGAACGATACAATCCTAAAAAAATCATTATATTCTCTCGTGATGAGCTAAAACAATTTGAAATGCAACAGGACTTTGATCAACCTTGTATGCGTTACTTTATCGGTGATGTACGTGATAAAGACCGCTTGCGCCGCGCAATGCGCGGTGTTAACTATGTGATTCACGCTGCTGCATTAAAGCAAGTCCCGGCTGCAGAATATAACCCGATGGAATGTATTAAAACTAACATCAACGGGGCTGAAAATGTGATTGATGCTGCCTTAGATAATAATGTTGAAAAAGTAATTGCACTATCAACTGACAAAGCGGCAAACCCTATTAATTTGTATGGTGCTACTAAGTTAGCCTCTGATAAACTCTTTGTTGCGGCTAACAATATTGCCGGTGGTCACAAAACAACGTTTTCGGTTGTGCGCTATGGGAATGTCGTGTGTTCTCGAGGCTCGGTCGTTCCTATATTTCAAAAGTTTATCGACCAAGGTCGCGACTACATTCCAATCACTCATGAAGAGATGACTCGTTTTTGGGTCAGCCTCCAACAAGGTGTTGATTTTGTTTTGACTAACTTTGAACGAATGTTAGGCGGCGAAATTTTTGTACCCAAAATCCCTTCAATTCGCATTGTTGATCTTGCCAAAGCCATGGCCCCTGACTTACCAATTAAGATTATCGGTATTCGCCCAGGTGAAAAGTTATATGAGGTCATGTGCCCTGCCGACTTATGTTTTGAAACGTACGAGTACAACGACCACTTTGTTATTGCTCCAGGCATAAAGTTTAGCAGCAGAAGCAACGATTTTACTGAAAATGCAATTGGCGAAAAAGGTAAAAAAGTAGCGCAAGGTTTTGAATATAATTCGCTAGATAACCCTGATTATATGAGTATTGAGGAAATTAAAAACTTCAATGTCCAAGCGTTGCTGTAAAAATGATTATGACAAACAAGGTAATTCCTTACGGCAAGCAAAGTATTTCTGATGATGATATCAATGCCGTAATTGAGGTATTAAAGTCTGACTGGTTAACACAAGGGCCTGCAGTCCCGGCATTTGAAAGTGCCATTGCAGAGTATTGTGTTGCTAATTACGCCTGCGCTACTAACAGCGCCACTTCAGCCTTACATATTGCTTGTCTTGCTTTAGGTGTTGATAAAAGTGACATCGTATGGACGTCGCCAATTTCATTTGTCGCATCGAGTAACTGCGCGCTTTACTGTGGAGCAAGTGTCGATTTTGTTGATATCGACCTTGAAACAGGCAATATGTCTGTTGTCGCCCTTAAAAAAAAATTAACCATTGCCAAACAAAACAAGCGACTCCCTAAAGTCGTGATACCTGTTCATTTAGCTGGGCAATCATGCGATATGGAAGCAATCAATGAACTTGCCGAAGAGTATGGCTTTAAGGTTATTGAAGATGCCTCGCATGCTATTGGCGCAAAGTATAAAAACAAACCTGTTGGCAGCTGCGAGTACTCAGATATTACAGTTTTTAGCTTTCATCCAGTCAAGATAATCACATCAGCTGAAGGGGGGATGGCGGTTACCAACTGTAAAGCACTTGATAAAAAGATGAAACGCCTGCGTAGCCATGGTATTACTAATCAGCCTGATGAAATGACAGAGCCAAGTCATGGTCCTTGGTATTACCAACAAATTGGACTTGGCTTTAACTATAGAATGACTGAATTGCAAGCTGCATTAGGACTTAGTCAGTTAAAACAATTAGATAACTTTATTTCTTTTAGGAACCAAATAGCTGAATATTTTGATAGTTACTTTACTAGTCAAGGGCTTGAGCCGTTAAAACAGAGGTCTGATAGTTACAGCAGTTACCATTTATATATCTTGAAAATTAACTTTGAGACCCAGCAACAACAAGCTCAGATGGTGACACAGCTAAGAGATCAAGGCGTTCAAGCTCACCTTCACTATATCCCTATTTTTTTACAGCCTTACTATCAAGAACTTGGGTTCAATAAGTGTGACTTCTCGCAAAGCATGCAGTATTACCAACAAGCAATGACAATTCCACTGCATCCGTCTTTGTCATCACAAGATATTGAATATATTAAACAGACCGTACTCAAAACCCATCAGCAATTAATTTGAAAACTCCATTAATAGGTTTTTACCGTCCCATAGGTAATTGAACGTTAACCCTGTACCGAGTGGTGTCACTCTCAGGACTTGGGAAGATAACTTTTCAAGCTCCGAAGCAGTTGCGCCATAACAAGAGACAGTTTGCAATTTAGCATTTGCCGTAAAATCAAAATTTTCCATTTCAAAGCTTAGTAAGAGTCCACCGCCTTTGTGATCAGCTAAAATAGCTAAATCAAACGGGGCAGCTTCACAAATTAAGCCCGCAGTAGATTTAAAAATGTTTTCAACACTAAATTGATGCATCAATAATAATCGCTGAAAGTTATATAAACGATTATATTGAGCGGTCTGTGAAAATGCTTCATCACTCTGCTGTACTTTGTCCTTTAAAGATTGCCAGAATAACGCTTGTAAGGGCTTGCTTGTATTATGCCACAAAACAGCTTTTATAGAGGAGCAAGCTTGTTGTGAGAAAGGTACATAATCACGCGTAAAGCGTATGGCTGCATCTTCTATTTCAGCTTCACTTTCAAGGTGCAAAACGGCAACGGAGAAACGATCTGGAAAGCAAATCTGGTTTGTTATGGGTGACTGCTGGTTAATCTTCGAAATAGCGTCATCACCGCCCCAAATTACCCGCATATCGCATAGTCCACTAAAATAACGTGTTAGCTCTTCAGCTGAACTTGGGTAAGAAACAATACAAATCAAAGCATTAAGTACTGATTGAGGACGTTGACTTAAAAAGAGCTTTAGTGAATCAATTAGCTGATAAGCCTCATCCCCACTTCGATCACTAATGCGCACTATGTTACTGTTACCACAAAGAATACTAAGGATTAAGCTGTAAAAATAAACGGTATCAACATTTGCCGGGGTAATATGAAAGATAAGCCCTTTAGGTGATGAGTGAGCAAAGCTTTTAAAATCGCTCTTCATTGCCAATATGTTACTTTTACGGCACCAAAAGCCCAACGCCGAATGAGCATTAGAGTGCTGTGCTTTTAAAAAAAAATTCGAAAAAGCAGTTATTTCATTTATGACATCGTCCCTAAATGCTGTGTCTAAACAACTCAAGTTACCAGGGTTACCAAATAAAAACTCTACTTTAGGATCATCAACTAAAGGTATCACTGCAACCCCTCACCTGTGACTTCGCCAAACGGCCAAGCACTGAAAAATATTTACCTAAGCGACCACAAGCACAATCATCTTCACCGTGGATCACTCCTAGATCCTCGGTCAATAATCGATGACCTGGGTAACTCTTTGGCAAAACCGAATTAAGAAGAATCACTCCCGCTTGACTATAGCCAAGAGGCTCAGTTGTTGCGGCATCAACAACACTGATATCTGACCAAACAGGTGCGTGTAAATGACCATGTTCACACTCAATATAAATGGTTCCAGTTTGTTCAACCATACCGTAATAATCATGCGCGCTGATATCACCAAGAGATTGAGCTATTTGCTGCTTAAAAACATTATTGCTTACCGCTGATTGGTGCATTTTTTTCCAGCCACCACCATGAAGTAGCATGCCTTTTGTAAACGAATAGCGTTTCCCCATTTGCATCAGCTGTTGAATAAACTGCTGCCAAACAATAAAAGTAAAGCCAAACATAAAAACCGGGATGTCTTTATACTTCTCAAAAAATTGCTCAATGACTTCAATATTTAATGTCATGTCATCATTTAACGCAAAATGTGGATCGCGACCAAAAAACAACATGCCTTGAATACCAGCTGCGCGGGCGGACATACCAGCCTTCTTTTGTATGCTTGCCTTTGCATCAATAACAAGCATTGGAAGCCGTTGCTTCCCTAGCCAGTGCTGTAATGTTTTAGTTAAAACTCGGCTTTGTAACTGCGCAGTTTCAGAATCTAACGTTATTTTAGAGGTAGGTCCTTGCGTGCCTGATGAGGTTAGCAAACGATGTTGAGCCTCGGCTGTAATACTGGTTAACAAAAACTCTTTAAATAATGGTACAGTCAAAGGCGATATTTGCTCGTTGCCTTGCTGTAACCTCTGATACAAGCCACAATGCTGAAGATGGTAGTTATCTAAAAAGCTTAATTGCGATGCTAGAAAGGCATGCTTTTGCGCTTTGTTTAAGCCATAAGTTGGTAACTCTAGGAGTTGCTCATTGCTTAAGTGCATGGTAATCCACCTTTGAGTTACTTAATCTTGGGATCGCTTCGAGAACGACTGTTTGTATTAAGCGACTATGGCACTTAAGCTTAATGGCTAATTGTTTAATTACTTCCGCTTCGATATGTTGCTCTGAATAAACAACTATTTCATCTTCACTAGCAACACACACCACTTCAAATTGGCACAAAGCGTTGAGCCACGATTGCAATTCATCAAGATTAATACGACGCCCAGCTATTTTACAGATGCGCTTAGAGCGCCCGACAATTTGATATAAACCCGATGGTGATTGTATTGCAATATCGCCAGTATAGAGCAAAGGAATATCTACGAAATAACTCAGCTCTTCTAGTGTTTCACTATAACCGCCAAATATATTGCCACCACGCACACACAGCTCTCCTTGGCTATTAAACTGCTCAACTCGTTTACCTTCTGAGTCAAGAAGCTGCAGCTCAACACCGGGGATCCCTTTACCAATAAAACCAATTTGACTACTAAAATACTTTGCGGGTAAATAAGCTATGCGCGCTGTTGCTTCGGTTTGCCCATACATAACAAAAGAATCAATGTTATTGTTGAGCGTGTAATCACTTAATAATTGCCAATCACGTGTAAGTAACTTACCACCAGCTTGTGCCATATAACGAACATTGCCAAGCGGCATTTTTTCAAGACCCAGCCTAATAAGCAATTGATAACTCAGTGGCACACCATAAAAGCTGGTCACCTTATAGTGCTTAAAATTATGCCAAAAGTCAGCCGACATAGGACTATCTGATTGCAACACAATACTCGCTCCCATTGCTAAATGGGTATGCAAAATAGACAAACCAAACGAATAGGATAATGGCAAAAAGGTCATTACCACATCATCTTTGATTATCGGTAAAAACTGATTTATTGAAGCGCAATTTGCAGCTAAATTAGTTTTACTTAACTTTACCAACTTAGGCGAGCCTGTTGAACCACTGGTTGATAGTAACAAACTTAGTTCAGCAGCTAATTGATGTGTGTAATCACTTAATGAGTGAATTTTATTTCCCTCAATAAGCAGATTAACTTTATAGTGCTCTAGTAGCTCATTTCTGTCGTTTTCAGCAAGGGTAGCATCAATTAATAACACAACATGAGATTGTCTAAGAGCTGCTAAGTAAAAAATGACAAAATCGAGAGTTGATTGAGCAACTAAAGCAATTAAACATCGCTCAAGTGGCAATAGCCTTTCAACCTTCTGCACTTGAGCTTCTAGCTCATTGTAATCTATACAACGGCTTTTGTAATAAAGCTTTGCATTAGGGTTTTTATTATCTAATTGCCAAAACTCACCATGCATATTACAACCTTAAACCACCATCAACAGCGATATTTTGTGCAGTGATATAACGACTTTCATCAGCTAATAAAAAGCGAACTAAATTAGCGACTTCCCTTGCTGTTCCTACGCGTTTTAGTGCTGATTTTTCAGCAAGTTGCTGCTTTTTGGCATCTTCGTAGTGAGCAAGCAAAGGAGTGTCTATTACTCCAGGGCTTACACAGTTAACGCGTACATTAAATGTACCAAGCTCTTGAGCAAGACTTTTAACCAATCCGTTCATTGCTGATTTCATACTTGCATAAACTACTTGCCCACTACTTCCTTGCTCAGCCACAACAGAGCTTATCAGCACTAAACTGCCCTGTTTCGCTCTAAGCATCATTTTACTGGCACTTTGACAAAGCATTAGTGCAGATTTTAAATGGACAGTGTATTGCTCATCAATTTGCTCTTCTCGTACCATCATCAATGGCGCTTCAAGCATACTGCCTGCAAAATGGACTAGCCCTGACAATGGGCATTTTTGTTGATGCAAATAAGCAAATATTTTCTTTATTTCAGCAGGAATAGACAAATCTGCGGTAAAAATAATAACATCTGCACTTGGGTAGTCCGCTTTGAGCGCTTGTTGCGCTGTTTGTAAACGTTGTTCGTCCCGTGCTACCAATAGTAGTTTTGAGTCATCCTCTAGCAGTCGCTTTGCCACCGCAAAGCCAATACCGCTGCTACCACCAGTGATCAATACTCGGCTACTAGTATCAGTCAAATGACACCCCATATTTTGATAGAATTTGTTTGGCTTTTAAAAACGAACTCATATCAATAATATCATCCGTATCAAGCATAATATCAAATTGCGCTTCTAATTCTGCCACCAGCATCATATGGCTCATAGAGTCCCATTTTGGATGCTCTGAATAGCTTAAATGGTCACATACTTCGTCTCGTTCGATTTCTAATACGCTAACAAACGCATATGTCAGTATATTAAGTGACATATTAACCTCGGTTTAAAAATGATTTAAGTTTAGGCGTTGCATGAAAATAGTCGTCATCAGTTAACGAAATACTGACTAACGCCTGGTTTGTAGGGTGGTCTGCCAATTGGTAGCCAAGTTGTTGATTATAGCGGATAGCTGCTGTATTTTCTCGCCTTACTTCTGAATATAACTCTTTAATATTTAACTCGTTAAAAAGGTAATCAATCAATGCAAGCGAAGGCGCAAAGGCAATTAAATTACTCAAAAAATGAGTATCACTGATATAAATACCAATTTCAGCGCGGTTTACGTTTTCAATAGGCTGATCTGACTTAACATTAATAACGCCTATTGACTGCTCTTTGTAATAGATAACAAAATGGTGCTGGCAATCATCATCCAACATATTCCTAAACCAAATTTGGTGGGCATCCCATGAGATAGATTGTTGGTTAGTCATTTGCAGACGCACATGTGACAAGTTGCGCCACTGCCAAACACGCTCACAATCTTGCTCGGTTACTCGCTCTAACTTTACAGCATAATTTTCGATGTGCATTTTATTCACCTAAGCGCTTTTGATGTACATGTAAATTAAGCTGCGCAATAGCTGGATGCTGTGCTAAAAAAGCCATGATATCTTGACTGCTTGCACTTAAAATATTACCTGGGTAAGCAGCAACAAGCGCTTCAAACATGCTAAGATCGGCAGGCTCATCAATACATAGCCTCGCAGCACTACTGATATTAGCCAACGCTTTAAAGTGACCACATTTGAATAACTCAGGATGCTGATAGATGTACGGCGTAACGTGCTCACACTCATAGTCTTTATTAGCCTGTTTAGCTGCATATCTTAGTGCTGCAACTGACATAATTTCTGCGTCAAATCCACGAATAAGGTTGCCCGTAATCAGGCTTGTGTAGTCATCACCTTGTGCTAAGTGATTACCAACTAACTCATCAATCAGTTTGCCATCAACTAATGGGCAATCAGCCGTCAAACGAATAATGCGATCCTCGTTATCTAATGCTAATTCATCTGCTGCTGCGTTAAAACGAAGCAGTACATTATCTTTGCTCCCTCTGATAACTCTAACACCTCGTTGCTTGCAAAAAGCGACTATCTTATTGTCATTATCGCTCGTTGCAATAACATGCTCAACTAATTTTGTTGCTTGAGCAACACGCCTAATGTGGTAATCAAGGAGTGACTTGCCCCCAACGTGTAACAATACTTTTGCGGGTAATCGTGTTGAATCTAATCGTGCTTGTGAGCAAGCAATAATTTTCATGATTTAAAATACTCAAACTTCATTGGCGTACCCTTAGCTAAAGAATGGCTAGCCGGTTTTCCAATTAATTCATCTAAATGGCGCGGGTGTAAACCTAAACCAGGGCGTACTGAGCGTACATTTTGTTCGGTAAATAACTCACCGGCTTTAATATCTTGCGCAACGTACAGTGAGCGTCTAAAAGGCGCGTTATCTTGTTCGCTTTTTGCTAAACGATAATTAGGTACACCTAAGCTCATATGAGTGTCTTGCACACGATTAACTAAGGTTGTAAATTGTTCTTCATCTAAAGAAAAAGCCGCGTCAACACTGGTTATATCGCCTTTTACTTTAAAATGCTTTTCGATTACGCATGCTCCCAGAGCTGTTGCCGTAATAGCTGCCGTATCGGCTAAGCTGTGATCGCTTAAACCCACTGGCACACCAAGCTGAGCTTTTAAATCAAGTAGTGTTTTTAAATTACAATCATCAATGGGCGTTGGATAACCGCTAACACAATGTAACACTACCAACTGAGTCCCCCCCGCATCGGCGACAGCCGCAACCGCTTCTTTAATTTCATCTAATGTCGCCATTCCCGTAGACATAATTATGGGCTTTTGGGTACTGGCGGCATATTTAATCAAACCGATGTCGGTTAACTCAAAAGACGCTATTTTGTATGCAGGGCAATTTAAGTCTTCCAATAAATCAACCGCAGTTTTGTCAAAAGGTGATGAAAACAAAGTGATATTATTCTCTTTTGCTTTTGCAAACAAAGCTTCATGCCATTCCCAAGGTGTGTGCGCTTCTTGATATAAATCATATAGAGTACGCCCCTTCCACAGGTTTTCTTTCACGATGAATTCTGGGCCATCATGATCTAACGTAATGGTATCTGGTTTGTAAGTCTGGATTTTTAGCGCATCAACCCCCGTCTTCGCTGCAACATCTATTAATTTAAGTGCATGCGCTAAACTCCCTCCGTGGTTACCTGACAACTCAGCAATAATATAAGGAGACGTGTCCGCATTTATTACGCGACCATCAATTTTAATACATTGGTTAAAATAAGGAGAGATAAGCTCAGGCATACATATTTTCACTTCTAAGATTATTTATTGCGCTGACAATCCTCTTAGCAGCACAGCCATCTATAGACGAAATTGCATGAGAAGATAGTTGTTGTTTAAGTGTTGAATTACCAATTAATGCAAATAGCTTCTGTAAAATTAATAACTCTGAATTAATGGTATGGCGAATATCTACAGATAGATAAGCCTTATTGTTCAACTCAGATAATAATGCCTGTTTTTGGTTATCAGCCACAATTAACGCTAATGTTGGTACACCTATCGCCATAAGCTCGTATAAACTACTTCCAGCTGTGCTAATAGCAACTTCAACTGAGGCCATCACTGGGGCAACCTGCTGACAATTTATATATAACTTACATTTACTATGAGATCTAAGCGCTTCCAAGGCTTTTAAGTTCTCTTCAATCATACTATCGGTTGCCAAAACATGAACTTGCCCAACCCGATCATCATTTAACAATACTTGTGCAAGTGATGCAGATAACATTTTTACATCACTGCCACCTAAACAAATTAATACGGAGTGTGGGGTACGTTTTTTTCGACTATAACTTACACAGAACTCTTCTCTTAATAGTCGATATTCCACACCTTGTAATTTAATTTTGGCGTGCAGCTGACTTAACTGGACGTCACTAGGGTTAATCACCATATCCAGTCTTGGAAGGTCACTATAAACAGCGTCATCAAACAACACTAAAGTATCTACTTTATCCCTTAAAATCTGATAATCAGCAATTTTTAATTGGTAATCATCAATTATAAGAATTGGTAATGCAGGTATATCATCAACACCTATGGAGTTTAGCTTAATAACCTCAACACCCAGTGCATGCAATCGTGCATGTATTTGTGTAACTATTTCATGACAATAAATAAGCACTGGCTGATTTTGTTTCTTTGCATATTCAATTAGCGCTAGTTGACGCATAACATGTCCAAAACCACGCTCGCTCGATGCATTTGCATAAATTGCTAATGTATTTTTTGATGGCTTACTCATAGGATACGACACTTTTTAATCATAGTGCTCATAGCTCACCACTTTGCTACCCTCACTCCCAATGTTACAGTTTACAAATATCAGATCTGATAAGCTGGCTTTTATTTTATCATGGGTATGAGGAGGTGCATAAAACATCATAAAGCCTCCACCACCTGCGCCTAGTAATTTCCCGCCTAAAGCGCCCGCCTCAATACCTCGACTATAAATTTCATCTATAGACACATTAGATACACCATCGGCCAACTCTCTTTTTAACTGCCATGCATCATTTAGCATATAACCCACTGTATTAAAATCTGGCTCTTTTGATTGTAATATACTCCTAGCTTCAATTGCCATTTGATGTAAAGTATGTAACTGACTAGATTTTTTTAAAACGTTTTTAATCTTTTTAATTGCAATCGTTTCTGCAATTCTTGTGAAGCCAGTAAAAAAAAGCAAAATATGATCGTTTAAAACTGCATGATTGCCAGGGCGCATTATTAATTTAGATACATTGATTTTTCCATTCTGGCCAAATTCAATAAAATTGGTGCCTCCGTATGCGGCCCATATTTGATCTTGCGATCCGACCTTTTCACCCACAATATCTTGCTCAATACGTATTGCTTCGTTGCCTAATAATTCTGCGCTGGAAATTTTACCGTCTAATGCCCGCATTGCATTTATTAAACCAACCGTAAAAGCCGAGCTTGAACCAAGTCCTGAGCGTGCCGGCAAATCACTGAAATGATGAACCTCAATTCCATAGTCTACTGGGTACTCGGTCATGACTCCTTTTACCGCTGGGTGCTGTATTTCTGCGGGCTCACACACGTTTTCTATTTTAGAGTAAACAATACGGTGTTTATGTTCAAAAAATGGGGGCAACTTTCTGACACTCAAATAACAGTATTTATCTATCGTTGTACCAACCGCCGCTCCACCATGGCGCAAATACCATGCGGGGTAGTCCGTCCCCCCGCCAAACAAAGACACTCTAAAGGGGGTTCTTGTTATTATCATTGTTATATCCAAAATATTTCTGTGCTTGCTGGTAACTAGCTGGAGTACCGAAATCCAAAAAATTAGTACCTATATTAATACATTTTATAGAAGGCATTCTGACTACTGCTAAATACTCTTTTTCAAATGAGCTTATTTGTTGCTGCTGTAACTGCTCTATATGTAATTTTCCTAAGTAATACCAGCCCGCATTAATTTCACCCACGCTACGCTGGGCACTTTTTTCGTTAAACGCGCGTAATAAATTATGTTCATCTTTTTGTACGGCACCATATCGACCACAATCGTCCACTTGTGTCGTTAAAATACCACCGCCAATCATTTGACTTTGTTTAACAAAACGCTGCACATCAAACTCAATAAATGTATCGCCATTACAAATTAAAGCCCCGTTTTCAGATTCACTGCTTATCTCTTTTAGTCCTTGCTGAATTGCCAAGGCTGTACCGTTTTGTTCTACTTCGACATGCCATGTAATAGTTAACGAATACTGACATTGCGCTAACCAATTAATAACTTGATCGGCTTTATAGCCTAAACAAAAATGAATACGCTGCAAGTTATGGGCCACACACCAATCAAGTAAGTGATCAATAAAAGGGCGCTGATCTATTAACGCGAGTATTTTGGGTCGATCGTTAACCACACTGCGCAACCGAGTCCCCTTACCGCCTGCGAGCACTAATAATGGAGGTAAAGTCATGACTGTACGGTTATTTCCAGTTTATTATTCAATTGCTCGACTAACTTACGTTTTAACCGTGTTTTCGCCATATCTTGAATATGATGTTTCGTTTCCTCACCAAACTTTGCTTCAATAAACGCTAAGTATGCTTCATCTTCAAAATAAGCATGAAATGCATTATCTCGGAACGCGAGTACCTCAGCGGCACTAATATGATTAGTTGGCAAAGGCTGGCAATCATAGCTATGTTGTGAAAAACCCGACCATTGTGCTGGTAATTGCCAGCCTAGCCTTTTCGCATCAACATAAAGCGGCGAGCCCGGGTAAGCCATAGCCGAGTAAAAGTTGATAAACTCACACTGTAATTCTTTGGCAAGTGACAGGGTTTGCGCCATAGCGGCTGAGTCATCATCTGGTAGTCCGAAAATAAAGTTACCCATCACATTAATATCTGCGTTTTGTATTTGCTTCACGATATTTTTAATGTCAGCCTGCGAAAACGATTTTTTAGCCCCATCTCGCACTACATCACTACCCGATTCTATGCCTAACGCTAACCAACGTATCCCTGCTTTTCGTAGTAAAGTTAATGTGTTTTCTCGAACGGTATCTACCCGCGCATAGGCCCATATATTCAGCTCGTTAGCAAAAGGCAGCTCGGCAAGCATTTCACAAATAGGAATGTAGTGATTTCTTTTTAAAACAAACATTTCGTCAATAATTTTAAATGTTTTAACACCATACTCATAATATAAGTGAGTGACTTCTTCTACCACAGATTTGGGGCTGCGAGTACGATACTTATTGGTATCAAATGGCGCATTAATACAGCAAAAAACACATTTGTAAGGACAACCGAGCGTGGTGTAGATGGAGGCATATGGTTGTCTAGATTCAAGCTCTCCAAAACATTGCCAATTATGTGCACGGTATTTTTCCATTGGTAGTAAATGCCACACATTTCCGTGTAAATCTTTGTCTAAGTCATCTGAGATTTTTGCTTTGGGCCCAAATACCTGTTCGCCGTCATTCGTTATATAAACCAACCCCTTGACTTCATTTAAGGGTTGCTCATTGGCTAAAGCATGCCAGAGTTCATACGCGGTGATTGTTCCCTCTCCTTGGCAGGCAAAATCAACTTGGGTTCTTTCAAGTGTTTCAAGTGGTAAGGCAGAGACATGGCCGCCAACTAATAAAGTTTGAATAGCGGGATTAAAGGCTTTTATTTCATCTATCAACTGAGAAGCCCCTACCATAACTTGAGTTGATGCCGATGGTTGATGACCAAATGCTACCACCACGACAAGTAAAGGCGTATCTTCACAAATTTTTATTGCGGCATTACGCGCCCCAAGCCCTTCGGCTTCTGTATCTAAAATTGATACTGGCGCGGCTTTATCGATCAAGTATCCAGCAATTAATCGAGTCCAAAGTGGGGGTTCTATCGCGGTTAAGGTTTGCCCTAATGATTGATATATTACATCTCGACCACCGGGGTTTACCACGACAATCTGATTAGACTTTTTCAAGCGAGCTCCTTAACCTTATTTATATATTATCTTATCGGTCTATAAACAAAAAACTTTAACGATTTGTGTTATTGTATTAAACACACTTTAAGTATAATAACATGTGTTAATCATACTGCTAACTAATTGGCAAAAAACGTTTAATCATTCAAATAGTACACATTGGCACATATTTTTCATAGTAAAACTAAACCTATTCAGACAAGAGCGCAGAATGAAAATAAACCTTGTTTATGGTAATCATTGGAACTTTGGTATTGGTGTCGGGGATACATTTCGTTATCTAAGTTTAGCAATATCACAAGCTGGCTATGATGTAATTACTTCACGAGAGCCTGTTATTAACAGAATAAATATTTACTTAGAAAACTTCGATACTGATTATGTTGCTAAGCTTAAACAGCTTAAACACGCGGGTGGTCAATATATTATTATTGCAACCGAATTTCTCACAGGTGATACTTTCAATGATTTTGAAAAGACACTCGATATTTCATATTATTCCGACCGTGAATACTGGAAAAAACGCTACCAGGCATTCAGTGCGCTTGTTAATGATGCCACTGCTATCTGGCACTTCAGTGACTTAGCAGCCACCGATTACGAAAAGCAGCTAGATCGCACAGTAGGCTATGTCCCGCACCATTACGTTAAGAATTTTGCTACTGTGCAACATAGATCCGATGCCCAAAAAGACATCGATTTTTTATTCACCGGGTCAATCACCAACTACAGAAAAAAAATACTACAAGGGTTGAGTAATTTGAATTTTAAGATTGAAATTTCAAGCTCGTTAACTGCACCGTTTCATCGTGATGATTTAATCGCGAGAAGTAAGTTTTGTTTAAATATCCCCCAATTTAAGCAGTGGCCCTATCCTTCCCAGTCACGTTATTTCTATCATCTTATTAATCGCTCACCGATCATCACACCGGCATTACCCTATAAATCGGATCTTGAAGAATACACACTAGAGTCAACAGTATCAATACTTGAGTACTGCCAAGCACTTTACGAGCAGGCAAATTACACCCAATTAGCAAATAACACCTTTCATCAATTTAAGCGTGATACAAATGCTAGCATTGCGCTTGCCTCTTTATTGAAAAAGGTAAAATTATGATTCAACAAATTCTCGTCTCTGGTCAACCTAGAACAGGTTACGCCCTGTTCAATACAATCGTACATAAACTGTTATTATGCAGTGCACAGCTTGCTCAAAAGGCAACGCAATGTGATGCTCAAGCGCTATTCAAACAAACAGGGGTAGACCTGTATCATGGCTATAAAAAGGCATTAAATGATAACGGTTTTGATGAGAGCCAAATTATTATAAATGGCGAATTTAAAACCTTGTGTGGTGGACCGCAATGGTTTGATGAACATGGAAATATGTATGTTAGAAAATATATTGGTATCGTCGGGCATGGGGATATTCTTTTAACTCATAAAATTCCATCAGTCATGAAGTTTTACTACGATACAATTCATTCTCATGATAAACCAACCAACTTATTAAACACGGCTAAAAATACTATTAACTTCGCCACTATTAGAAACCCTTTAGGCATTTTTAATTCGGCAAATCATTCCATTAATGCGTTATCAAGTGAGTATTTACAACGATTCAAACCTGATATTTCCCAAACCCTTGTTCGCGAAGAAATGTCGATTTATAAATTTTCTGATCTAAAGCTATGTGAGGGTTTAATAAAACATCAAAAAAATTATTGGGACGAATTTATTGATCTCCAACAACAATTTAACATCATCAAATGGGAAGATTTGATCACACACCCAATAAGTACGTTAACTGAGATTGCTGCCCAGCTTAATATTCAGTTAGACCCATCTACATTATCGACAATTTGGCACTCAATGGACCACGTTAATACCATGCTTTATCACCAACATAATTATCGTCAAAACAAAGGCATCATTGGTGATTGGAAAAATAATTTAGTTAACGAACATATCGCGTTATTTGAAAAACTTGGGTTTAATGATATTTTACAATCTTTGGGCTACCAGCCATTAAGCTACATGAACCCAAAAGATTACAACACTAAACAGCAAACCATTGCGCATAACATAGCCCACAATCACACTGCGCATTTAGTTGATAAAGATTTTGCCACTTTTTGCTTTAACAAATCGAATATTGATGCCAGTGCCTATAACTTTTACGCCGGCGATTGGGTTGATAATACAAAAATTGAAAGGGCAACATTTATTAACTCCGCTTTGCTAGACGCCTTAGTCGAACAATCAAATAATGTCCTTAATTCTTTACCAACAGGGCACATCAAAGCCGTTTATGAAAATAATTCGAGTTTTGAGAAAATGCAGCAACGCATTTTAAACTCTCTGCAAAATAACGAGCCCATCGCCTTATGGGGCCTATCATATGACTTTGTGCATTTAGTAAATAATCTACAAATTGATTTAAATAAATACCCCAATTTGTATTTATATGATCATCTTGAAGCAGGATTGATTTTACAATCAAAACACGTTCTCCCAAGCTCACAATTGCATAAGTTCAAAGGCACTATTTTTGCTATTGTACAGCACAGCCAAGCTATAGAAAGTATGACTAAGTTTGCGCAAGCACATGGGTTTATAGATAAGCTGATAACCAAAGAGCACTTAGTATGAATCACTTTTCGGTCGTTAGTTACGGCTATTCAGCCAGTCGCTGGTTAGCGTATGCCTTATCACTTAATCCAGATGCGTTTGTCTCTCACGGTACTTATGAAATCAACTCGCTTTACTTATGTAGCGATGAAAAAGAAAGAGAAAATGAAAAGTCGGGTGAGCGATTAGATCCATTAACACGTGGACGCGCAGACTTAGCACTAAAAAGTTTAACTATAGATGCGCTTTATCAAAAATATAAGCAGTATGCGCCTAATAAACTTGCTTACGGTAATGTACACACCTATGTGCCTCGTGAGCTGTTTTACAAAGAGAACTGGCAAGCTTTAGGGCTGAACATATTTCACCTTACACGTCATCCTATCGATTTTTTACAAAGTCATACTGCCGGCGTAATTCAAGCTGAACAGGTATCAGAGCTACATCAACACTATAGCCAATTTTTCGAGCTATTTAAGTCGCGATTTCCTCATGTTATTCAGCAACCTTGGTTTGACGAAACTCACAGCCACCAACGCGCTTTTATATTGAGTTGCTACACACTCTTTAATCTAGCACAGGATCTAAGGCGATATGGTGGCTTTATGAAATCCATAAAAATGGAAGAGTTAACCCAATCACCTTTACATCTTCACAGCACTTGTGAAGCGCTCACTGGCCTAGAATATTCAATAAATGAGCTCACAACTTGGAGTAATAAGGGGAAACTAAATCAACATCAAGTTGGTAAAACATCCAATCGCGAATTATCCACTGAACAGATAACCATTTTACAAACTATTATCTCTGAAGAACTGTATAGTCATTTAGCGTCATTAAATTACCCATTGCCTAAGTTAACGCATTATTACCCAGAATATGATTAAACGTTATACACACTAGGTGTATTTCAGGCGCTCTTTTACAACTATGCGAGTTTAATCAAAATAGTTTCGGTCCATGTTTTGGCTAATTTAACTGAATCAACACCCTGAATGGGGGTATGGCTTACCAATTGTAATTCGATACCCTTTATTAACTCTGCTGGGTCAGAAAAATACTCAATTGCAAAAGGCCCGTTTAATTTATTAAATACTTTCGTTTCACTATTTTCTTGTTCAAACAATATGCATCCGCATTGAACAGCCTCTCTTACTTTGCCTTTACATTGTTTTCTAAAACCATAGGTTTGGGTGTTAATCACAATTTTAGTTTGACGTAATAAAGCGGCGTATTCGGTAATCGCAATCGGATCTTTTTGCTCACCCGACACCCCGCCAATATGTTTAAACCGCTTGCCAAAAGCCTGCCTAAGCAACTCTATCCAGGCTTGCCTTTCTCCAACAACACTACCAAATAGCGCTATTTCTATATTTTTATCTATCGCTTCATCATAATAAAATAGGGAAGGATCAAACCAAGTAGGGTGAAAAATGACTCGCTCAACATGTTGGTGTCGCTCATAAGGTGCCTGCCTTCGATGCATTCGCTCGAGCCGACTTGCATTTGAGTTTTCAATCACAAGATCGGCATATTCAAGTACATCGCGTTCATAATTCAAATAACCTGCAGCTTCATTTTTTTCATCGTAGTCCCACCAAATGGTGATCACTTTCAATTTAGGTAGCTGAGCTTTTAACCCTAAAAAAAATGATTTAGGAATATTTTCGTTTATATGCGTAGGGGTATGAACGAGGAGTTCAGGTTGAAACGATTTTACACGAGAGGCTAACTCGTGGCACCACGTTTCTAGTGCACTTGCCATATATTGCTTGTCATACAATTTAAAAATAACAAGGTTCTGCTTTTGCTGATCAAGCTCAGTCGCAATGTTCTCTTCGTAGGCCCGACTCGAAATAAGTACATTAGAGCTATAGTGCTTGATTTTAGCAGGAGAAATAACGGGTACCCCCTTCAGTATTTGCCCCCACAATGCGGTATTTTTATCAGCAATGGCTACTATGTTTAATTGATTGAAGTACGGCCAATATTGTGTGGTATGCGCCCCTGCCCCATAAATAACAAGAGGCTGTTTTTCTATGTGTTCAAAACACTGAGATACTGAGTGCTTAATTAATTCTATACTGTCCTTTTCTTGCCAACCAAACGCATAGGTTTGATGTTCGCCTAACAAGCCTGATTGAACCATAGGCTCTCGAACCTCTAGCCTGCCGGCAGAGTCTTCGTACGATTTACTCTCAAATAAATGAATTGCAAAGAATGTTTTGAGAGCGCTTAACATTGTTTTAAATAGCTCTGATAGGTTTGTTCAAGGCCGATTAAAAATGGTGTACTAGGTAACCAAGTACTTTGCTTACACTGTGTGCTATCCAGCGCTTTATGGGGCATACCGTCGGGCTTGGTTGAATCCCACTCCAGCTTTCCTTCATAGCCAACTACATGGGCAATTGTTTCGCCCAACACTTTAATTGAGCACACTTCTCCACCGCATAAGTTTACCGGCTCGGGTTTTTCATAATGCTCAACAAAATGCAACATCCCCTGTGCGGCATCATCAATATATAAAAACTCTCTTGTAGGCGCACCTGTTCCCCATAGGGTTACGGAGCTTAATTGCTGACATTTTGCTTGATGAAAACGATTCATTAAAGCAGGAATAACATGACCTCGTTCATCATCAAAATGATCTCCAGGGCCAAACAGGCTGGTAGGAACTAAAGTAAAATACTTTAAGCTATACTGGAGAGCATAATACTCTGTAAGTTTTGTTGCTGCGACCTTAGCAATAGCATACGCTTCATTTGTGGGTTCAAACGGGCCCGATAATAAACTCGACTCTTTAATTGGCTGTGTTGCAAGCCTTGGATAATAGCAATTTGACGCCAAATTCATTAGCCGTTCAACGCCAAACTCTGCACTTGCGCGAATTAATTGGGTCGACATCATTAGGTTTTCATATAAAAATTCTACCGGTTTTGTCCTATTAGCTTCAATTCCACCCACTTTTGCAGCGGCATTTAACACTACATCGGGTCTATTTTCTGCCATGTAATCATGTAAATCAGCCTGACTCGTTAAATCGAGTTGAGCTTTACTTGGTGTTAATAAGTCAACATCATAATTTGACAGTACTCGCTTTAGGGCTTGGCCAACTAAGCCAGTGTGCCCCGCGAGAAACACCCGCTTCCCTGCTAAAGAGTAAAACTTAGACATTACTGTATTTACTATTTGAAATCATGCGATAGCCTTTGATTAGCTCAGTAATACCTGCATCTAAAGAATATTTTGGCATAAAACCTGTCGCCTCAATTTTGTCATTCGACACAATATAGTCTCGTTTGTCTGGGTCTTCACCAATAGGGGCTTCTAAAAAGGTAAAGCCCGAAACTTGCTTTTGGATCCGCTGACATAATTCTAATTTTGATAAATTCGCATCAGATAATCCTACATTAAACGCTTCCCCTTTCATGCAGTCAAAATTATCAATCCCATGTATGAACGCGCGGGTGACATCTCTTACATGAATATAATTTCGTTTAAAATGAGACTCAAACAAAACTAATGCGCGGTCTTTGACCGCACGATAAACAAAATCGTTTACCAATAAATCTAACCGCATTCTAGGGGCAAAACCAAACACTGTTGCTAATCGAAAGCTGATTGATGCCTCGCGAGAAAGTACTGCTTCTTCGGCTTCAACTTTAGTTTTTCCGTATAAACTAATTGGCCTTAGCGGAGTGTCTTCTGTACAAAATTTACCTTGCTCTCCAATACCATACCCACTATTAGTGATAGGCATTAACATACGCTGCTGCTTTGACAATATTTCACTTAACATTATTACTGCATCGCGGTTAATCGTCTCTGTACCAATTTTATCTCGTGAACATAACGGAGCCCCCACTAATGCCGCTAATGGGATCACAACGTCTGCTGTTTTTGTTAGGCGCACCATTGTCGCTTTATCTCGGCAATCTCCTCGTTCAACTGTAAAATTAGGATTCACGCAACAAGCATTTAGTGCGTCTTGGCCAAACATAAAACTATCCAACACTGTAACTTTATGACCTAGACCAAGTAGTTCGGGTACTAAAATGGACCCAAGATAACCTGCGCCGCCGGTAATCAATATATTTAAAGACATTTAATTTCTATACCTTCGCTGATTCATTTAAAACACGATAAAGCGTATTGAGTTCATTTGTTAAATCAAATGGATGGTTGCCGACAAAAAATCCATAGTCATGTGCAATGTTTGCATTTTTTATCTCGCCGTATTCAGAATAATCATAATACTTAATGACATCATGACGTAAAAAGTTACCCCCTGTGATTATCCTAAAACCAATCTTTGCGTCAGTTAATGCTGCAAAAATTTCACTTCGATTTAAGTTTAATGCAGGGTTTAAAATTATGGTAAAGCAAAAAGATGAGCTTTCACCATTCTCTTTTTGAATTATAAATCGTTCGTCGTTGGCAAATAACTTTTGAAACAGTGCCAAATTTTTACGTCTAGCAGCAGTGAACTCAGGCAGCTTTTTCAGCTGCGCAAGTCCAGCAGCAGCATTAAGCTCAGTTGGCCTAACATTGTAACCTGGTAAAATAAAACGATATGCTTCAAACAGCTCTGCTTGCTGAGGTTTAAAAAGTGAAGAGTCTTCAGGTAAATCACGTGTCCAGCCATGTGCACGAAGGCATCGACATAACTCATATAACTCATCATCGTCAGTTAATATCATCCCCCCTTCCATAGTCGATATATGATGAGAAAAGAAAAAACTAAACGTGTTTAAATCACCATAAGTACCTGCTTTCTTACCATTGAGTTCAGCATCCATCGACTCGCAATTATCTTCCATAAAATAAATGCCGTGATTATCTGCAATTTCTCGCATCGAATCGAGTGCAGCTGGGTTACCTAAAATGCTTACTCCTAATATCATTTTGGTATTTTCAGTAATTGCGGATTCAATTTGATTCGGGTCAATATTTAATGTTTCTAACTCTATATCAACAAAACGTACTTTAAGACCATATTGCTGTAGCGGGTGATATGTTGTAGCCCAACTAAGTGCGGGAACAATCACTTCATCTCCTCTTTTCAATGGCCTCTCTTTTTTAAAAAATAGTGCAGCAACAGATATCAGATTCGCTGATGAGCCTGAATTAACCATAATTGCATACTTTTTATTATGATAACTTGCAAATTCTCGCTCAAACTGTTCGACAGTTTTCCCCATTGTGAAAAAACCGGAATCAATCACTTTTTGCAATGCGGATAATTCTTCATCACCCCAAGATGGGGCCGCCAGTTCATACGACATATTAGAAAGGTCCTTTAAATTCTTTTTGATAAGCCATTTCACAGTCTTCTAGCTTCGGTTGCCAAGAGTTCGTTGGTTCAATCAATTTAACTGCATTAATAGCAATCTCATTTACATTCGGATAAAACGCATTTTCTAATGTTGGAGATGTTGGACATGTAGTATTAGCAAAACCCATACGCTTCACTTTTACTTTATCTTTAACTATCTCGCTTTCAGCAACTCTTGCCAAAATCTCTGCAGATAACCCACAATTCAACCACGCATTATCTACGACTAAAATATGTTTGGTTTTTGCCACTGACTGCTCAATTGTTTGGTGATCGAGGGGAGAAATTGTAACAGGGTCTATTACTTCAACACTTAAACCTTTTTCTTCTAATAAGTTAGCTGCTCGTAATACCTCAGGTACCATACTTGAGATACCAACTAGCGTTATATCGTGACCTTGTTTGATGACTCGAGCTTTTCCTATTTCAACTTCATACGGTTCCTGAGGCACATAAGCTCGAGACTGATATAACAAGCGGTGTTCCATGATTATAACAGGGTTATTGTCTTTAACGGCACTCATGGTTAAGCCTTTCGCATCATAAGCATTTGAAGGCGCCACCACCTTTAACCCTGGAATATGAGCGAACATTGCATGTAAACCTTGTGAATGTTGGGCACCTTGCCCCCATGATTTACCAATCATAGTTCTAACAACTAAAGGAACTTTTACAGTACCACCATACATGTAATGGCTTTTGGCCGCGATATTGACCAGTTGGTTCATGCATAACATCAGAAAGTCCATTCTGATATGCACATGTATTGGCCTTTGCCCAGCCATGGCTGCACCAATGGCAACTCCCGTCATTGCGTCTTCAGATAGAGGTGTCGTAAAAACCTTTTCAGGCCCGAACTGCTCAACTAATCCCAACGTTGAGCCTTGCACTCCTTTATGATCATCAACATCTAAACCCATCATAAAAACACTTGGGTCTTGTTCCATCGCTTGTGCGGCACCTTCTCTTAATGCCTCACAATATTTAATTAAGCGCATATTATTGTGCGTAGACATGATCGTACAGTTCCTCTGGCTTTGGAAAGTTACTTTGCTCAGCAAAGCTAACTGCATCTTGAATCTGCTGCTCTATTTTTTTATCTATTTGCTGTTTTTCTTCAACAGGGATAGATTTCCCTAAAACAATATAAGCATCTTTATTATGCCAGTTTACAGCATCACTTTGCTCTCTGTATCCTTGATCATAATCACTATTTGGGCCAACATGTTCTGTCCACCTGTGTGTCATACACTCTATAAACTCAGGGCCATTACCTTGGCGAATACGGTGTAAAGCTTCTCCAGCATATTGATGAATAGTTAAAGTATCAGGGGTAGTAAACCGCTTAGCATTCATACCATAAGTTGCAACTCGTTCAGTCAACGTGTTTGCAGCCCAGCGCTTACTTAAAGGCTCATGTATTGCAAGTTCATTATTCTCGCACACAAATAAAATCGGCAGTTTATGTAAAGCAGCAAAGTTTATACTTTCGCTAAAGCAGCCTTCTTCAGTTGCGCCATCTCCCATAAACACAACGACGACATCTTGGCGATTCTGTTGCTTAAGAGCTAAAGCGTGACCTACAGCTACAGGGATCCCGGTGCCAACAACAGCAGACATACCGATAACCCCTTTACTCGATTCAACTAAATGCATTGAACCAGCACGCCCTTTTGCGCAACCTGTCGCTTTACCATATAACTCAGCCATCATTGCCTTCAGTGACCCACCTTTAGCTAAATAGACGCCGTGCCCACGATAGGTCCCGCTGACATAATCACTCTTAGTTAAATTATCTATTACCGCACTACAAATATATTCTTGACCTATAGCCAAATGAACAGGGCTCTTTATTTTATCCGAGGGGTAAATTTCTGCGATGGCTTGCTCGGCTTTTCGTATCAAGGCGATCGTTTCATAGAGTCTTTTTTTTAAATCTAAACTAGCCATAATTTCTCGCTTACAATTCTTACAACATAAAAAAGAGCCTAATAACAAGCTCTTATATATTATTTATATCAATTTTTTGAACTAACGCCAAAATGTTTAACATAATCTTTTTTTATGGAATTAATATATCGGCAAACGACATTTGCGGCTTTCACAAAATTACCTAAACACTGTTCTGTATTTTGGTCGCTGTACAATGAATGCAGCAACAAAGCATGGGTATGGAATAAAGAACCGCGCAATATATCATCAAAATAACCAATTTGAGAGCCTTTAAAGCTATCAAGCCGTCTCAATTGGCTATCTAATAAATCCAGTGCTGCAAAACGATTTTCGGGTGCAACGCTTAATTGTTCAACATAAAAGTCACACAGCTCTATAAATAATGGTATGTCGCGTTGGATCACTAACTCTATTAGGTTTTCGCCTTTACTTTGAGTGTCTACACTGAGTTCAGAAAAAATATTGCTAACCCTCTCAATTTTATTATTAATAAGGGGTAATGAAATCGTTTTCGCAGGCTTTGTGATCGTACCAATAATATAAGCACCGTCACTGCAATTTTTAACTCTAACATCTGGATGGCGAGTTAATAATCGCTCTATTTCTTTGCGTGAGTAGGCAAAAAGCTCGTCTGTATTAACCTGCTCACATAAATTCCCTTTCACGACTAATTCACCATGGGGTTTAAAGAACCCCTTGTCTAATTCATTATCATAATAAAAGCTTTTTTTCGAATGGTGTTGTTGGCCTTTATAACCCATATCGACACCAAATAAAGTAATGTCTTCAAATCCCATACTAATAATAAACGATAATGCACAATTACTTACTGTTGGGTTACAATTAAGAAGTTGAGCAATGCCTTTATGACTAAATTTAAAGTCATCAAATAAAATACGAGTTCCAACTTCACCGGGTTTAGCGCCTTGCAAACGCGTATTAAACAATTCAAATATTCCGGGTTGTACGGTATTTAACCCCACAAATGCAATATCTTTAAAGTAGTCTTCATCATAATAAGAGCGCAATACATTACAAGTATTCATCACTCGTTCCATTTCACAATGAATATCAGGTTTTAAACCATACGCCTTCAATGCACTAATTGCTGTACCAGCGCTTACTATAATAGCTTTACCTTGATTGGCCAAAAGCCATTCAATATCTGAATCTAATGATGGCCCATTAGCAACAATAAAAACGGGGGTCCTTTTAGCTATTTTAGAAAATTTATTAGATAAATAAGGTACGCTTATTTCTTCGTTCGCTACAGTATTTTCAATACTCATTAAGATGTCGTCATAAAAGCCAAAGCCGCGAGCTTGATCACTAAAGTTACTTCCTAATTTAGCGGCTAAATTATTTAGATCCGTGTCATAATAATGTTTGTATATAAAGCTATAGCCACTGTGATAACGGCCAAAGCCATCAAAAACATTTCTAACTTCATGATTTATTCGCTCTTCGCTTTCAAATAGGCCTAGACTGAAGTGTACATTGGCATCAGTTTTATCAAGCTGGCTAAATATTTCCACCCAATTGGTAAAAAATAAACTAATGTAAAATAGATCTAAATGGGGCTCATAAATGAAAATATTTTGGATCTGGTGCCCTAAACACAGTTGCTCTATATGAAAACCCGCACCCACTCCCATAATACAGATAGATGACAATTCATCTGGTAATACGCCTTTATCATTGCCACGTTTGAAATCATTAACCGTATTAACTAATTCAGTTAAAAACTTTTGATGCATATACGTATTAGGCCCAAATTTTTTGAGTGCCCGAAAGGAGTTCGTAAGTGAGGTAGGATCTTCACTAAAATCCTGATACTGCAAGTAAGAGTCATTAAACAAGTCGTGCTGATATAAATTGCGTTTTTCTTTGGTGTCAAAAATATTGAAGTGATTATTTTCATGACTCAACTCAAAGCGAGTCAGTTGATATTGGTTAAATGCAGCGTAAATATCTGGGTAACGTTGTTTAAATTCCGCCATGTTTTGAACAAACATCGCTTCAAGGTCAAAATTAGGTCGCTCAAACTGCTCTAATTTTGCTTGGTATTTTTTTTGTAGCGCAATTTGTTTTTTTAAAAACGCTTCTCGTAATTCAAGTTCTTTAATCTGCTCATGAATAGAGCTATTTAAGTTGTCCATAATTGCCTTTGGCTCCAACCTGACTATAAGCAGCAATGCCTTTTTTATTCTTTTGCATAGTCGTCAGTTTTTCTTTAATAGTTTTACGTTTTGACACAATAAGCGCCTCAACTTCAGCATCTATTGAATCTAATTCAGAAAGTATCTGAGTAATAAGCTGTTTTGTTTCATAAGAGAGAGAAGTATGCGAATGCGTTGCCAGCTGCTGTAGCAACGCATTTTTATCTGAATTGAGCTGGGTTAATTTTGTATAGTCTTCAGCTTGGGCTAAGGCAAGAGATTGCCCCCCAATACTCTCGAGCTGAGTCACTATTTCACGTAAAATCTGTTCGCACATTATGCGTTGTACTTTTCAATTAATTCATAACCCTTTTGTTTATCTGCTTCACTTATCTGGTCCCAAGCATCTTTGATAGGAGCAAATAATGCCTGTAATTCATCAAGTATATCAATTGAGTTTTGTGCATTGGCTTCGGTTAAACGCATTACCATATAATCGTATAAATTATTCAGGTTATCAGCAATTTCAGCACCCTGCTCCATATTTAACCCACCTTTTAATCCACCAATAATACTGATAGCCTTTGTAATACTATTACTTTTAGCTTCAATATCACCGCGCTCAATATTCACTTTTGATTGGTAAATTTGTGTTAATAGCTCACGCATTAAGATTTGAATCACTTGATGCGGGTTTGCATCACTCAAAGACAGCTCACGTTGAGCCTTTTGGTACATATTTGCACGTAAATTCATACAATCACCTTACTTATTTAGATACTACTTAATATACTCGAAATATATGAACTTGAAGTTTGGTAAGATGCAATCAAGCTATCGATAGCTGCATATTGACTACGCAAAGAGGTTTCTAATTCATCCATCCGTTCATACAAATCGATGTAATCGTCTTCCACTTGCTCTAATGACTCATTCAAACTTTCTTCGCGTTGAACTAAAGAGCCATCCGTTCCCGTATATTGGGAAATCAAATCATCGACTTGCTCTGCTAAACCGTCATCCGCACCAAAGAAATTCTGTACCGCGTAGTAATTTGTACTCAATGCTTCGTTAAGCACTTCTGAACCACTGTCCAATGTACCTATTCCGGTAGATGATATTTCCATTTCCCCATCTTGGGTAAACGTAATACCAAGCTCCATTAAGGATTGAATTTCTGTGTCACTCTCAAGTTCACCTGAGAACATTCTTTGCAATTGTTGTTCCACAGTTCTGATTGTGCTGTCAGAAGCAAGGTAACCCGAGCTTGCATCCGATAATGTATCTAAGGAACCTTTTAAAGTGTTATAAGCCTCAACAAAGCTTTCTACCGCTTCAAGGGCCGCATCCGTATCTATTTCAACTGTGAAATCTTGTGCTTCTGTTGTTTCTGAATTAAGCGTTAATGTCACACCTTCAATTTTATCTTCCAAGGTGTTAGTGTCACTGGTAACTGTCTGACCATTAATTAAAACTTCTGCATCTACTGCATCTTGCAGAGTGATCAAACCAGAACCTGCGCTCGGAGTACTGGTTGCTATGCTCTTTAAAGAATCATCATCGGCAGTGACCTCTACTGTATTACCTGCCCCCGTCACAGAAGAACTATAAGTTAATACCGCGCCCGCATCCGTATTAATGATATTAGCGCTAATTCCAAAGTTATCGCCAGTTTGGTTTATTTTATTACGAATGTCTTCCAAGCTGTCATCAGCATCAATTTCTACACTGAATTCTTCATCCCCGGCGCTAAACGTCAAATTTCCGGCGCCTACTGTGTCATCCGACGCTCCCAAGGCTGAACTTTCTAATTTAGAGCCTGTCGCAAGCTGGAGAACTTCTACCGAAAAATCCCCTGAAGGAATTGAACCATCAACTTCTACTTCAAACGCTTGCTCGTCTTCATCTACGCCGTCAAAATTAACAATTCGCGTATCAAAAGTGTCTTCATCACCTAAGATTTGTAGCACTTCATTAAAATTATCGAGAGCGGCTTTAAATGTGCCTACACCAGATAATTCAGTGTTGTAATTGAGCTCTCTTTTATTAAGGGTGTTTTCTGTGACTGTTTGCTCTGCTGCAACAGTTGCCTCTATTATTGATTCAAAATCAATTCCAGAGCCGACCCCTGCGGAAGTGATTGTCGCCATGTCTTAACTCCTTAAATCTTTTGATCAAACAGTAAACCCAAAGAAGAGCCAAATATCTCCTCTTGGATTTTGTCTATTTTACTTGCAATCTCGAGTACTTCTTCACTGGGTATTTGACGAATAATTTCGTCAGTATTTGCATTCCTAACCACAACATAAGATTTGTTAGACTCTTCGTGAATACTAAACTCAAACAGTTTAGATTGAATTTGTGAAACTGATTCAATTTTTTTAACTGAGTCCTGCAATTTTTGATCCGACTCTTGGGGTTCTTTTACAGACGAGTTTTCTTCTTGCTGGGTGGTATCAGCTGCTACTTTTCGCTCAGCCTCTTTTACTAGAGGGTCATGTGCCACATTTTTCTGACTCGTAGGTCCGACAGATAATGAATCGTATTGTGTTGTATCCATATTAATAACCCCCTAGCAAAAAAAGCTCCGTACACCAGTTCTCTAGTATACAAAGCTTTTTTAAAATATAAACGAGCTTTTTACAGTAGAGATAACGCAATTTGCGGCTGTTGATTCGCTTGTGCTAACATTGAGCTTGAGGCTTGTTGTAACACTTGGTTACGTGCAAGTGAAGCACTTTCTGCTGCAAAGTCAGCATCTAAAATACGTGATTGAGATGCTGATACATTCTCTGATACGTTTTCAAGGTTACGGATAGTAGAACTAAAGCGGTTTTGTTTTGCACCTAAATCTGCTCGAGTATCGTTGACTGTGGCAAGTGCCGAGTCAATTGCGTCAATCGCTGATTGTGCAGCACCTGTAGTAGCGATGTTGATAGTACCAGAATCAACACCTAAACCTGTTGAATCCATGTCAGTAGAAATTTTTAAGTCGATAACTTGGTTAGCATCGGCACCCACTTGGAAACCAGTATCGTAAGAACCATCAAGTAACTCTACACCACCAAATGTCGTCGTATCTGAGATACGAGTGATTTCTTTAGCTAACTCTGAAAACTCTTTCTGAAGAGCTCCGCGGTCTTCAGTACTGTTAGAACCATTCGCCGCTTGTACCGAAAGAACACGCATGCGCTGAAGCATAGTGGTTGTTTCTTCTAACGCACCTTCTGCCGTTTGTGCAATCGAAATACCGTCATTTGCATTTCGTGCTGCTTGGTCTAACCCCTTGATTTGTGACTCCAAACGAGAACCAATTTGTAAGCCAGCTGCATCATCTGCGGCACTATTTACACGTAATCCAGAAGATAAACGTTCGTATGATGTAGACAAACTATTAGTTGAGTTTGACAAGTTACGTTGTGAGTTTAATGACATGATATTTGTATTTACGCTTAAAGCCATGATAGCCTCCTAATAATTTAACTAGATGGGAATCAAGCTTAACGTTTACCGTCTTTATGCTCAGTGATTCCTTTGTTCAATTAAGTTATCGGCGCAATACATTTTATCTTTAGTATTTTTTTTAATTTTTTTATTTAAATTTTCAACCGACTTAAAAATCAACAATTTAAACAAAAAAGGCTAGATACACTAGCCTTTTTAACCATATTAATTGTCTTGTCCTGAAATGTGTTTACACATTTAGGACTTATTTTATGAAAACCA
>OLGU01000063.1_pt1 | contig 32423 bp, 36 predicted proteins | sample 1609281 | NCBI WGS metagenome assembly OLGU01 (sample SAMN05416705, study PRJEB24817) | seawater metagenome | isolation source: Sea water | place: Canada:Atlantic | collected 2013-07 | reverse complement strand
AAATGAGCGTAGCGTCGGCAGAAATATGCGCGATGAGCGCACTATTAAATTGTTATGTGTAATGGAGTAGATGGCATGGAGTTTCAGACGATCCCAATAATGCGGATTTTCGATGAAGATAAAGCAAAAGAGTTTTACCTTGGCTTTCTCGGTATGGAACTAGATTGGGAGCATCGTTTTGAGGATGGTTACCCAATTTACATGCAAGTTTCGCTTGGCGATTTTGTTTTACATCTGAGTGAACACTCTGGTGACTGCACACCGGGCAGCAAGGTCTTCGTTAATGTAAGCAATCTTGATCAACTTTTCGCACAAGTTACTGCAAAGCCTTACAAATACAACAAACCAAGCATTGAAGATGCCCCTTGGGGTGCAAGGTGTTTTACCGTAACAGATCCGTTTTCAAACAGGATATTGTTTAATGAATCAGCAGACACATAACAATCAAATTTTATCGCCAGCAAAAAGCGCTGGCTGCGACGTCAACCCGCTGCGCGGCTTTCCGCGCTAAATTTGGGCGTTAAGCATACGAGGAACCATGTCCAGTGAAGTCACCGTGGCTAAAATATGAATCGAGGTTGGCAGACTGGATGAAACAGTTTGCTAGCGAAAAGTTGTCGTTCACTAATGGTTTTCAAGCAATCCCTGGCTTTCCTTCAAATGGATTTCGTGCTGATGGGCTGCTAACTGATGGGAATGTTGTTATAGCCTTGGAAGTGGAGGTAAAACAAACTCACCCTGATACAAATGTTGGAAAATATTGGCTCTTAAGCCAGTATCAAGCTTATGAAAAGGTGATTTTGTTTCATGTTTATACTCCAGAGTACACATCTTATCCTTGGCGCCTTCAGCTAGGTCAGTTTTATGCCTCAAAAATGGCGATAGAGTTGCCATTTGAATATGAACTAGTCGATCAAAGAGAAGCTATCGATACGAACTCATCATTTGAAGCAGTAACTAGAATTCTAGAGCAAAGAATACTCGGTGAATTCGGAGTAATTGCTGGTAAGTCGCAAAATGCTTAACAAGTGCAGGTTGTCGGACGTGTGCTACGCTGCGCTCCGCACCCGCCGCAACTGCAGGCGTTATGTGCTCTAAGGTATCTCTTGCTCTCAATCACCAGTGAAGATAAAGAGAATCAACTTAAAAGTTATTGTCAGCATTGGCTGAGCTTATTAGCCACAAATCAATTTGAAGACGCAGAAAAGCTCATTGATATAAACAATAACTATGGTGTTGTATGGGCAGAATCTGAACTCAAAGACGCTGTGCATGATTACTTTGGTAGCGATGCCCCTGTGAGTTTTCAAAACGAAAATATAGCGAATTGTTACCCTGAGTTTTTAGAAACCGATTCAGGCTCATTGATCTTCGGCTTTTATTTACCCGCCAATGGCGAGATAACCGACCTAACTGTTGAATTTGAGTTTGTACCAATTGGGAACAACAATTATGCTGCAACAATCAACGATGTTCATGTTCTGTAGCATGTACGCACATAACAAGCGCCAGCACATCGCGCCTGCGGCGCTGGACTCGCAACAAGTTGCTCGCCCGTGTGGCGGGCGTTAGCTTTGCGGAGGCTTTATTGACATTTTAATATTAGTTATCGCCTCAGTATTATTCTTTGTTTTGGTTATAAAGTTGGAATCAATGATTCCCATCAACTTTTTGGACAAAGCAGAAAGAACGTTTAACGACCTAGGTGCAAACGTGCAGGTAAGAACAAATTCTTACTCTCGTTTTTATAACACCAAAGGACGATTGGTAAAAAAGTCGGATATAGCAAAAATCCAAAAAGCGGGTTGTCTTACACTTTTTACATTATCGGATAACGCAATCGATATTACGGTGCATCCAGCTAATAAAGATACTGTGTTTGAAAAAGCTAAAAGTATATTTAAAGAGGCTCAAGTTGTTGAAATTGATATACAAAGCTAACAAACCAATTATTCCGACCTCAACTCGCTGCGCTCTTTTCGTCGGCATATTGGGGCGTTATGTTGGAGCAGCATATTGATCGCTCGTATTAAGACAATCAGTTTTGGGGTATTAGTAGCTGCATTAATCATTACGATCACGTTGATGGTAGCCGATGTTGAATTTTATGGGCTCCTCAGTGTTTACGTATTTATGGTTTTATGGAGTTTACACAAGATATTTTTGTGGCTCATCGGTGATGAGTTTGGCATCGCCGTTCAGGTGAAAATTAAGAAAGACGCACCAAAAGCAATTCGTTTCCTTGGGCTGTTATTTGTCTGCTTTGTTTTTTATTTCGTAGCTAAGGGGCTTATCAAGCATGTTTCAACATAACAAGTTGCTTAATTTCGTTCCGGCCACAAACAGCATGGCCTCCACTGGACTGCCTACGCTGCGCTGCGGCAGCCAATTAGCAAAGCGTTAGCACTGTCCACTTATGGCACAGAGCCGACCTTCGGCTCTAACTCGTTTTTGTCCAGAAACGTGTTACATACCAATGTCCACATAAAAAATCGTTTATTTTTGTAGCAAAGCATAATGCGTACAATTATACTGTGTTAATATACAGTGAATTAGGGCGATTATGCTTTGCATTAAATCCACATCTGACTTTGAAATTGAAAGTGTGAAGTACCCTAACTTTCCCCTCTTAACGTGGGAAGTTGATAATTCAGATCTAGGGATTGAATCAGGAATGCTTTGTGTAGAGGCGTTGCAGTTCTTGGTATATGAGTGCTTAAAACGAGGTCGAGTGAATAGTGAGAACACTTGGTGGACGTATGGCAATCACCTAGCTCAATTCCTGACATTCTGTGAGCAGAACAGTTTGGATTGGCGAGACATTTCAGAAAGCAGTGAAGATGAAATGTTAGTCAGTGCTTATCGTGACCTTTGTGTTGGTGAGTTTGGCATGTCGGTAAATTCAACCAATCAGCATTTAAGAACGATAGTGCGTTTCTATTCTTATGGCGTCGGTAAGTGGTTTAAGTCATTACCTTACTCTCTAGAATCCGTTTCAGTGAATAAAGGCCAGCAGTTTTTAGCTCATACAGAAAGAAATGGTGGTAAGAAATACAGCTCTGATTTGATGATGAAAACCTTTGAGAAAAAAGCTCAATTTTTATCGGTAATTGAAGTGCGAGATCTTTTATCTGCGATTGAAAATTCAACCTTAAAGCTGATGGTTCGCTTATGTCTACAGACAGGAATTAGACGAAAAGAACTGTTGCTGTTTCCCTTGAATATAATAAGAAAGCCTACTGGAAACAGAGCTTACTATGAGGTCAATATTTCACGAACCAAAGGTGAGAAAGAGCGCAAAATACACATCCCGACACGATTGATGGAGGACTTGTGGCGTTATGTCAATGAGGCTCGTTTTCAGAAGCAACAAGAGTCGGAAGTGGAGTCAAATTGCTTGTTTTTAACGCCTGATGGTCAAGGGTGGGCTTCTCAAGGTTCTGCTTTTGGTAAGGCTCTCAAGTCGCTTAAATTACCCTTTCACGTATCACCGCATATGTTAAGGCATACTTATGCAACGCACATGCTGAAAGGAATGTTAGAGCATAAAAGCAGTAAATTTGAACCGTTGATGTACCTACAAGCTCGGCTTGGACATTCAAGTATCACAACCACGATGAAATATTTACATTTGGTTAATGATTTGGTCGATGACTTGTCGATTGAGTATCAACAACAGATTGATGCGATTGTGTAGGTGAAATATGGCGAGACAAAGAAAAAAACTGTCTATTAACAAAGACAAGCTAAAGAAAACATCGGCAGTAGAGTCAACAACTGACACTGCTCAAAATCGAGAAATAGTCCGACCAATCAACCCTGTAGTGAATTACCCGAATATCGGTTCAAAAGGTGGCAATGGTTCTAACGTCAATTTTACTCGTTTCTATGGCAAAGGTTATGACGACATTACAAATCGAGTGTACTACACCGCAAAAGCTCTGCTGAAAAATACCGATGCTCTTAGCGAGGAAACTCAAAAAGGTTATTTTAAAAATGGTTTTTTCCATTTCGCTGAATACCTTACATTATTTAGGTATTCAGCGGGTGAGGACTTAACACAAGATGACATTACGCCAGAGTTGATCGAGCAATATTTACTGCACCTTAGAGGTTGTGAGTTAGGGTATAACACCCTAAAAGGTTACTACACTCATCTCAAGTCAATGCTGATACACATGAGGGACAAGGGCTATTGGTCAGTCATTGATGACATAAACCTAAACAGTGATTTCTTTCCTAAGAGCCCATTTCCAAATTCAAGTAAACGTGCAAAGGGCGAGAAACCACTGACTCCCCATGAAAAAAGGCAGGTGGTGGTTGCGCTAAAACAAGCAATTAAGCCGATTTATCAAAAGACCGAACCACTAACAGGTTATCAGTTAACACTGTGTTTGTTAGCTGTGGCGATTCAGACAGGCATCAACACATCTCCGCTTCTCAATATGACTACCGACTCATTGACCGACCACCCACTTAAAGATTGCCGCAAGCTCTTAACCGTATTCAAAAAAAGAGGCAACTCCACGCAATTGCACAATTTACGAAAATCACAGGAACTTGAAGTAGTGCAAGGAATAAAGCTTGATGTGGCTTATCTTATTGAGGCTATCATTGAGCGTAATAGCCAAGTGAGAAAGTCTATCGATTCCGACTTGTTATTTGTCTATGAGTCTAGAGTTGCCCACATAGGTGCCGAGAGAGGTACGGCCTCCTCTCTAGCAGAAAGGCTGCTTAGATATAACATCAAAAAATTCATCAAAGAGTACGACTTAAGAGATGAAGATGGTCGAACGATGAAACTTAATGTAAGCCGTTTTCGCAAGACGTTCATCAATGGTATTTATGAGCTGAGTGGTGAGAGTTTGTTAATTGCTGCGCGGCAAGCCAAACACAGTGGGACAGGAACGCTTGACCACTACCTGCAAGCTCCCGAGCAATCAAAGCGCAACTTGGGCTTAATGGGTGAGATACGAGTTAAAGAGCTAACGTGCGCAGAGCCAAGCGTCCCTGTAGGGCATTGTAAAGACCCTAAGAATGGCGATAAAGCACCGAAAAATGGCTCGTTCTGTAATGACTTTTTAGGCTGCTTCCGCTGTAAAAGCTTCGTTATTACAGGTGATGATTTGTATAAACTCTTTAGTTTTTATTGGGCGATTATTCGAAGCCGTGACGAGTTTGGTCGTAAAGACTGGAAGCGTCATTTAAAAAATGTTCTAAGAATCGTAGATGAAGAAGTTGTCCCTGAATTTGCTAAGCTTGGCCAGCTACAGCGTGTAGAGACTGAAAAAGAACGGGCAAGATCTAATCCACATCCGTACTGGCAAAACCTTGATATGTTGAAGGTGACGCAATGAGTTCAATTGAGTTAATACTCACACAAGCTGAGTTTGCAATTCAGCAATGTCCAAAGCCAAGCACCAGTGCGCTTGAGCAAGTCATTGATGGCTCTCTAACGGGTATCGTGACCTACATTAAACTCGCCAATGGTGAATACCAAACGCTATCTCGATTTGAGGAAGATGTATGGGTGTTTCCTGCTAGTAAAGGTACGAAAGCAACTATAGCAAGTGCATTAAACCTTACTTTTTCTACGATTGATGATACTCAAATGAAGCGCATGGCAAAGTGGGTAATCTGGAGCAAATTCAAAAAGGGGTTAGCTCTTAATACTCTTGTGAAAACATTGGACAAGTTGAAAAGTTATTTTCAGTGGGTTTTAAGTTCAGATACTACAGTTACACATGGGCTGACAGCTTTTACCTCAAATGCCTACGTTAGGCATGTAAATACCCTGCACTCAAAACGAAAAGGCGAGACTAAACCACTGACAGCAGTCACCAAGGTGGATAGATTCCGCATTCTAGAAGACCTTTATTACCACTGCAAAGAGTTTGATTTTGTCAAAGAGCATCCTTGGCCTCAATCAACCGCTAATGAGCAAGCAGGGTATGTTGGTGAAGCGTATCGGGAAGCCATTACCAAAGGTAAGACCCCCATTATTCCAAATAAAGTGCTAATTCCGCTGTGCCAGTTTACTAAATCATACCTAGATAAAGCTGATGAAATTCTGAAATCGTCAAAAAAGAGAGAAACATTGCTACTGCGAGATAGCTGTATCTTCTGGCTGTTACTCACAACGGGTATGCGTATCCATGAAATATTAGGCATTAAGCGTGATGCGTATCGCTCTGAAACGAAAGGTGACACCACTTACTACCACATCGAAACTGTCTCTGAGAAAACACATACAGGGTTAGCTGAGTGGATTGCGCCAAGGATAGCCACGGAAGCGATTGATATTCTTGGCCGTTTGAGCGCTCCACTTCAAGATCAACTTGAGTGTGATTTACTAAAAGCGAAAGCAAGCAACGATCATGTGGAAGCACATCGACTTGAGGAAATATCAAACCACATCTGCCTATCGAAAAACCGGGGAAAAGGAAACGCAATTTACCTATTGTAAGGGGTGGCAATGACTAACGCTAGGTTGCCAAACTTATGTGAACAGATAGGGAGTAATTGGAACCTATCAGCGCACCAATTCAGACGTACCTTTGCTAATTATGCGGTTCACTCTGAATTAGGTGACTTGAGAGCATTAAAAGATCACTTTAAACATTGGTCAATTACCATGACCACTTTGTATGCCTTTAATGATGCTTTGGATGCTGAATTGTTTGAAGAAATGCTTCGAGAGAAATATCTGGTTGAAGAAGAAATTAAGCAAGATTGGTTTGAACTAGACACGCCTATCACTGGTGGCGACATAGCTCAAAACATCATGAAGGTCCGTGAGGATAAAGAGTTAATTAAATCTTTTGGCTCTCTTAGTGCTATGGCAAAGGCATACTCTAGCTCCATACCAATTCGCTCAACAGGTATTGGGTGGTGCACCAATGATGATGAGTGTAAGTGTGGTAAGCCTGATAGCTGTGAAAGCGGCATTGTAGATAAGCGACACCTGCCTTATTGGGAGGGAATGCTAGTGCAGCAAATGAAACTGATGCAATTGGATGATATTGGTGAAGCTGGTAGAGCGGCGGTAAAAAAAGGCATGGAACGCTGTGAAAAGGTTCTAGTGGCATTGGGTATTGATGTTGAAGCTATGAAGCAAGAGATTAACGAGAGAAAGGATATCGAGGTGATAAATGTCTAACCAGAAAGAAAAAGCGACACATAAAGCGGTTCGACTTGCCATTGTTCGAATCGAAAAAGGTCGTCCAAATACTGTTTCTCATAAACGTAAAATGAGTGTCGCTGCCGTTGCCGAAGAAGCAGGTGTAAGTCGAGCATTGATTCACCGTGATTGCCCTGAACTATTAGAGCGTATTAAAGGCGGTGTAAACAAAGACATTCGACAGCAACGTGATGCCAAACAAACTGAACTTAATAAATACAAAGACCGCAATCGAGAGTTGCGGTCTGAGGTGGCAGAATTGAAAGCTATGCTCGCTAAAGTTCAATCACAAAATGCTACGTTAATACGAAAAAACATGGCTCTGAGCAATGCTCGTGCGGACAATAACAATGTAACGCAACTAATATACAGCTAATTGCCTGAATTTAATGGTAATAATTTCAAATTAAGGTTACTTTTGAGATAGTTAAAAACATCCAAAAGTGTAACCTTAAACAAAGTTATATAAAACATAAGGTTAGCTACAGTTACATGTAACGAACTATTTATAATTATTGCTGGGCGACACTAGAGTAAAGTGAATAACTAATTTAGAAAAATATTAGTTTAATTTAAAAGAAGAATTTTCTTTAGTGAAAAAATACATTGTGTCGTTATGGATTACGTAAGGAGCTGGAACAGTGTATTTAACCCCACTACCCCAGCGACCGAATGTTTGTGGTACTACCGCAAAACCTGAAGTAGCAATAGCCATATCAGTGAAACCTGCATACCCACCATGGAAAGTTACTGTAACAACACTTTTTTGTTCACCCTGATAGTTTACCTTTCCAGTTACCTCTATGTTTACTGGCGTAGAGCATGAGCCTTCGTATTCACGTTTTACGTTAATGAATTGCCCAGAGTTATAAGCAAGATCATACTTTAATTTTGGCTGCCCTGTTTTATCACACAACGCTCCATCAAACATAAACATAAAGTTATTATCTCTGCCATCAGCACTAAGCCTCATAATCCCAATGTAATTAGAGTTTTCGATTTTATCAAAAGTTTTTGTTAATTCAGCTTCTACAACTTTTACTGCATCAGCATCAACATTTTGGTTATCTAAATCACCTAAAAAAACAAGCATAGGCTTCCAGTTAAAGGCTCTATCAGCCTGTGATTGAGCACCCATACTACCCGCTAAATCAACTAACCCACCAGTTAAAAATGACATAGCGTATTCAGCGCCTACTAAGCCACGATTAGCTTTGAATTGTGCATCTTCTGGTAGCTCTGCATCTGACAACCCCGCTGTTTTACGTGTCATTTGAGCTACATTTAACGCAAAGCTCGCGTTATCATCAAATTGATAAACCTCGTTTGACTCTTGTGTAATAACTGGAGGCTGAGTAGACATACAGGCCGTAAGAGAAAGCACCGATAATGCCAAAAAAGAGTTTTTAATTGATTTCATTGTTGTGTACCGTTTTTATGTGTTTTTCAAAAGTTAATGTATTTAAACATATTCTTAAAACTAGGCTACTGATTTATGAGTTGAGTTACCAAGTTTCATGTATTCGCCATATTTCTTCGGCAGTCATAGACTCATCAGTATATGTATCTTTTAAAGCGCCACATTCTTGCACAGAAAGATATAAAACTCGGCGAAGGCCACTATTTTGCAAGTATTTAAGGGATATATGACATCCTTTAACAACAGAGAGGTTTTTTATGAATTCGTCTAAGCTGTAGCTGTTTGGAATCACTTTTCCAACACATTCAATTTTAATCATCTATTAATTCCCCTGTAATAATAAACCGGCAGATAATCGATTGGCATGGCTTCTCAATATTATTGATAATCTATTAAGCTGCCTATGTGGAGGAAGTTCCTCGCCATTTTCCCACTTTAAGTAAGTTTCGACATCTACATTAATTTTTGACGCTACTTGTGTAGCTGTTAGAAGTTGTTTTTCTCTTTGCGATTTAATTCGACGCCCTAAAATACGACCGTACTTTTTCATATACTTATTTTTCCAAATTCATATTTACAGTTGCCATTTTTACCTATTGTAAAATTCTGGCTACTGATCAGGAAAAGTTAGAATGGGTGTTTTAAGCACTTGTAAGATTAAATATGGCATTAACGAATGATCAGAACGAAGTGGTAATGCATAGAGATGAAAATAAGTTAGTCCTTGCTTTACCCGGTAGCGGTAAAACCCACCTCTCAATTGAGTTGGCCAGTCGAATATTAAAGGCAAATGAAAATAACTTTTTGATAATGGTTACTTTCACACGTTCATCAACAGCTGAAACTCGACACAGAATTTCAAAATTAGTAACTGACGATGAATTAAAACGCGTGGATATAAAGACTTTTGCGAAGTTAATTTTAGAGCACGCACGCCCAATATTAGGCGGTAGGCAATTAATTATGGGGCCTAACCATGAGCTATTTAAACGCCGGGCAATAGGTAAGGATGAAAATGAGCTTCAATTTATAGAAGTTGGTTTTCCTGCAGAGTATTTAAATTCAAATGGTGATATTAATAAACTATCTGAAATTTCAAAAAATTACCTTAGCGCGCTTAGACAGTACAATAAAGTAGATTTAACAACGCTCAGTGTTGAACTGGTTTTTGCGCTTAGAAATAGAAAAATAAAGCCGTTAGAGTTCACCCATATGCTGGTGGATGAGTTTCAAGACACTTCAGAAATTGAATACGCCTGGATAAAAGAAAATAATGTAGGTGAGCGTTCTTTTACGGTAGTAGGCGATGACGATCAGGCTATATATTCTTTTAGAGGGGGTAACGGATATAAAAATATGGTTAGGTTCCAGGAAGAATTTGACGCAAAAGCTTTTCTATTAAGTATCTGCTTCAGGTGCCCGCCGGAAATACTAGAGTATGCTGGAGAGCTCATAGATTACAACATAGAGAGAATGCCTAAAACAATGAAGTCAGCCAAAAGCGAAGGTGGCAAAGTTATATTTAAAGAGTATTCACGCATGGCCATTGAAAAAGCATTACAAATAGAACCCGAAGAACTCTATAAATATCAGAAATATGTAGTTGAACGTAAGATTGTACCTCCTGCTGCAAGCTGGCATTACCGTAGATCGCTTGAGAACTATCTAAATTTAATCAATCAAAAGACCTATAAATATAAAGAAAGTGATTTTATATTAGCGAACACCTCTGTGCCCTTTGAAAGCCATGGTGTAGTTGCGCTTGAAATAGCGAAAAACCCGAAAGGTTGGGCTGTATTGGCTAGGACAAATAGATTGCTTGATATGATGCAAGAAGAGCTTGTAAACCTTGATATACCGGTAGAGAGAATTGGTGGAAAAAGTATTTGGGAGTCATCTATGGTTTATGGCTTAGTGAGTTTATATAAAAGTTTATCTAACCCAAAAGATTTTAGCTGTATAGATGATGCTTTAAGTTTTCTCGGTGTGCCCAATGACACAATAAGTGATGCCCACCAGCATTTAACAGAGGTTGGCGATATAAGTAAGGCCAGTACACTTTCACTGCCGGAAAACGAACAGTTATCGTTGTATTTAGATTTGGCAAAAAATCTGCCTAATAATGGCGATGAAGAAGGTATTAAACAATACATAAACAATGTTCTGGATGCCTCAGTAAAAATTTCAAAAGATCATGAAAAAGCATTTAATAAGCTTCGCTTAGTAGCACTTCGGCTTCTTGGATACAGCGGTTCGTTAAGAGTGCGAGTAGCAGCGTTAATACGGCTAATACAAACAAAAGACGAAGTTAACCATAGTGATAAAACAAAAGTTATTTTGGCTACAATGAACGGCTCTAAAGGTCTGCAGTGGGAAAAAGTTTGGGTACTTGATGCGGAAAAAAATCGAGTACCAACTAAGTTTAAAGGTGATAGTGATAACGAGGAGAGTAAAACAGCCTTTCTTGAAGAAGAAAGAAGGTTATTCTACGTTGCTATGACCAGGGCTGAGTCTGAGTTATACATAAGTTACCGCGAAAGGAAGCACTCACGGTTTGTAGAAGAAATGCAACTTGAATAAGATTTTTAATCTTGCGGTAGTTTTAAATGAATAATTTACCAATAAATTGTTATGAGCGTATATTTTCAATAAAAAATGTTACAAGTATTGAAAAATAATTAAAGCCGTTATATATTCATCGAAACACTATGGCTATGCTTAGTTAAATATACAAAATACTGAGCGTAGCCAAAAATAGTATAAAGCTTCATTGTGAAGCCAAAAACCCCATTAGGCTAGTCCTAAAAAATCGCCATCTATGTATTTTGCATATGGCTTTGTAAGCTTTTTAAATTAGTTTACCAACCCCCCCTAAAACCAGTTTGCATTTTTTTTAAAATTTGCTTATCTGGCCTTTTTTCGTGCCCAAAATTAATTGAAAACATAACTTTAGAGTTATGTTCTGAATTATTTTTACCATTTTTTTTAACTGAAGTTTTTAACTTCGACTCCTTGCATGGAGTATAAACCCTCGCGGCTTTACATCCCTGTAAAGTGACGATTCAACCTTTTAGGTCAATGAATCTTTTGCTTCGGCATTAAACCCAAATAGCCCTGCTATTTAAAACCTTAAAAAAAATGGAGAGTAACCACTCATGCGAAAACTTAAAAAAGTCGCTAAAAACCCCAAGGCAAATAAAAACGTTATAAGCAACCTGTTCAACCTAGTTGGATTAGTTACAAAATGTATTTATTTACCGACCTATTTAGTTTCAAAACTTTTTCATAGCGAAAATTTCTTTGGGCGACTCGTTGTATTGTTTATCTGGCTTATGAATGTAATATCTTTAATGTTTATTGCATCTAACATGACAAGCACTACAGGCTTATTAACCAACCTAAGCAATTTTATTGTGATGTTTGGTCTTTTAAGTGCAGTCCCCGTTTTAATTTCGCGCTTCAAAAAAGATATGATTTAAGTTTAACCTCTTAAATTAAAACTAAATAAACCCAAAGCAAATAAAACACTATTAGTTAACTTCAACCTAGTTGAACTCACTATTTAGTATTTTATTTCAACACAGTTTAGTTAAACCGCCTTTCCTATCGCAAAATAACCTAAATCTACGCGTTGTAATGATTACCATCATTTTGACTTCAATATTTTTATTGTCTTCTTAATCTTGGTCTTTGCTACACACTTATTTGCAAACTCGAATCATATTTGATTTTCGTTTGTACTTAACGTGGTTTTTTAATTTTGCACTTTGAAAGTCTCTTTTTAAGCATAAACACTTAAATCGTAACTAAATTTAAACCCATGGCTTAGGCCTAAACCCCCGCGGGAGTATTTTTACACTCCTTTGGGGTGCATGTACTCCCGTTTTTATATATCCCGGAGAGTAACCATGCAAACCCACGCAAAGAAAAATAAAGTTAACCATCAAGACAAAATTGAATGCGTTTTTCGTATCAAGCACCACGGCTCGACTATTCCAGCTTGTGCAAAACGTTTTGGTGTTACTGATAAAAAGGTAAAAAGTTGGCTTTATATGCATGAAAAAGGTGAATTAATAAAGCAACACGCTCATTGGTCACCTAGTTGGAATAAAGAAAATGTAATTCAACACCCGTTGGATTTAGATATTTTGCAGGCTATTAAGCGCGGTAACCCGACTTATGAAGACTCAATTATCTCTTTATTTGACCCTGAACTCGATGCAATTAACTGTGTTACACATGTTGAATGGACGGATGAAGAAATTGAAAAACTATGCTTATGGATGGTTGATCGTTCTTTAGAAATTATTCGAGATGTGGCTATTGATACAGAAGATATGATTACAGAAATTGAGTTCATTAGTTCTAATTATTTCACTTTAATTTGTAAAGCTTTCGGCTTCGATCATGTTGAATTACGTAAAGGTATTTATCATGAACTTAGATTACGCGGAGTTAACAAGTTTGCTTTGGAAATGTTAGAAATATCAGATGTTTATACTAAGCAAGGAGTAACTTATGTACCTAAAGAGGGCTACTAGTAACCTTGTAAACGTTAAACATAAATTAACTGATAATGGAGAAATTAAATGCTAGAAAAAATATTAAGAGAAAGTTTTTCTTATAATTTAGTTGAAATTTTCACTTCGAAAGTTACATCTAAAACTCTAAATTTTAATTCCTTCATAAACGATACAGACCTTATTGTTTGGATAGCGCTAGAAAAAGGTGATGTAGTTCCCAGTATGTATATTAGTCAAATTGATGAAGCCTTAACGGATTTATCGACTGATTTTGCTGGAAAATACTTAGCCGCTTATAAACTAGCCGTTCAAACATATAATGAAAGTGCTGCTATCGATTTAAAAATAGAAGAGCTTTATAGCGAATAATTTATTTTTATTTGTTTATATAAGCTCATAAACCCTTAATTTTAATGTTTTTCATTAAATAAAAACCCTATCGGGGATAGATTATCCCTGATTGGGGTAATGCTATCTCCAAAAACTTAACCCTTACGGAAATTTTGGAGAGTAACCATGTCAAATACAAACACAGCAGAAAACGTAGCTCAAATTCAATCAACTAAAGTTAATTACAACGAATTAGAAAAGGTAGATGCACACAGCATTTTCCCTGATTTTTTCACCCCAGGTGAAAGGTCGCTAACTCGTCGTAAAAACAGACACCCTGATTGTCAAGGCTCTAACAAATATTACATTCCTAATGAAAAGACGCTTAAACGCTTCTTATCTTGGTGGATGGCCCCAGTTCAACTACAAACCTTTGGTTTGCACGGTGAGACAGGGACAGGTAAAACGGAGATGTTACTTTATGTAGCAGATCACTTAAATGAACCTGTGTATATGGTTAAATGCCACGGTAGCTTAATGCCTGAAGATCTTGAAGGTTCTCGCGTTCTTATGAATGGCGAAACACCTTTTAATCCTGGTCCAGCTGCAAAAGCTTACGCAAGCGGTGGGTTAGTTATTTTTGATGAACTTGATAAGGTAAATCGCAACACTGGTGCTGCGATTCATGGACTACTGGAAGGTAAGCCATGGCCTGTAGAGCAAATTGGAAAGACACTAACTAAACACTCATTGTGTCGTATTGTTGCCACAGGTAACACGACAGGCGAGGGTGGTTCGGAATTTTATACTTCTTCACAGAAGTTAGATGACGCACTACGTTCACGTATCGGTTGGTACAGAACGTATTACCCACAGCCAGCACTTGAGTTAAAAATAGTACAAAAGCAATTCCCAGCAATCCCATATGCACTTGCACACAAAATGATCTTAGTCGCTAACGAACTAAGAAAATTACGTGTCGGTGATGATGGTAAAGGCATTGATGATCCAATCGGTTGTATTTTTAGTACACGAACTTTGGTGAATTGGGCCTACCACACCATGGTGTTTGGTAAAGATGCTGAGTGGCGCGAAGCATTAGATTTCTCTATGCAAGGTGGTGTTGATAGTGATAGCCAAGAAATAGTTGATGCAGTTTTGCAGCGATTATTAGGTTCAGATCTTGATAAGACCAGTGGAGAAGTTTTTGCCGCGCATGAAAAAAAGTAAATAACTCTTCCACAACGCCGGTAGCTAGTTTTTACGATATGACAGAATGTTTAAATAATGATGTATTTGAAGCTAAAGAGCTTTCAGATGGGTCATTTATAGCAATGTCTATCGGAACTAATGCTAGTGGAAAGAGATTATCGGTAACTTTTAGCCCTGTGAACGCCTTTACTGGCCTTAGCAGTGTATACAGAAAAGTGAGTGATATTAAATGGGTAGATAACGATACACATCTTGAAGATGTGGTTACTCATTTTAATCTTAAACACGTTACTGAATACAAAGGCGAGGAAGCAGTTGAATTAGGTTTTCTACCATGTAGACCTTCTTCATACCCAACAGCTAGTTTTGATGTTGTTACTTTAAGTAAGAGCAAAGATGAGCTTTGGGCAATTGGTCGCGTAAATAATACGGTTTATGTTTTTTATAAAAAAACTAATCGGTATGGCGACTATTGGATTCCGCAAGAAGTTAACAATAAGGTTGCAGTGAGAGAACGTATTCAAGAAAAACTTGATGATGGTTATTTTTCTACCGTCAACAATTTTGAGTATGATCACAAAACTAGAACCTTAGAATATTGTAAATAGAGGCTAACACCTCAAAACCTTAACCCTACAGGGGCATAACTCCCCTGAACAGGGTTGTTATGCTCCGAATTTAACCAAAACCCCGGAGAGTAACCATGACAACCCAAAAATATACAGTCGATTCAGCAAAAGAAGCTTCAAAATTAGCCGCTAGCAATGCCAACTTAGACATTAAAAGCGGTGCTTGTTTAATTTCAGTAGAAGTACAAGGAGCTTGTGGCGAGAGTATTATCTCAGATAGTAAATCGCTAATAGATGGACAAGTGCTCGATTCTGAGTTGCTTTCAGGAACCAAGTTACGTTGGTTTCCAAAAGAAAAGCTTAGATTTGTTAGTAAGTGTTCAGCTCAAGCTCGTCGCGCTCTAAATCAACGAGGTATTAGCTTTGCAAAAGGCGCTACCCTTGTACCAATCACTCAATTAGATGATTTGATTACAGAGTTAGAGGCTATTGATACTGAGTTTAAAGCTGAAGTAGAGCAATTAAAAAACCTCTATGACAGCACTATTGAAGAGCATGTTTTAAATAATCAGCCCGTTGAGGCTTATATTCGAAAATGTGCGGAGGAAGCTAGTAAATTTGCTAGTCGATTCACCTTCAAGGTACACCCGCCTATGGCAATACAACCACTATTTGATGGTGATGAAGATGTTATGACAGAAGAGGCATCTCAAACTTTGTTTGAAGAAGTTTCTAATGAAGCAGCTGAAATCTATCAAAAGTCGTTTCTAAGATCTGAAAAAGCAACTAGCAAGAAGTTAAAGCCAGTTTTCGCATTGCGCGATAAATTGATTAATTTATCTTTCTTGGATTCTAGTGTTGCTCGGGTTGCGGAACGTTTTTCTGAAGTCCTTGATGAACTACCTAAAACATACCCTTTAATGGGTGGTGACTATCATAAAGTGTGTCATTTTTTGACGCTCGTTAGTGACCAAGCAAAAATGACAGCTTATGGAAATGGTGGCGATGAATTAAGTGAACCAGAAGAGGTTGAGTTTGAAGAAGAAGTGCCATTTGATGATGGTGTATCGACTGAAACGCCTAGTATAAACACTGAAGTTGACCCCTTCAGTCAAAACCCATTTGGAGAAGCAGCAAAGCAGCCAATAGATGACCCATTCAACACTGAACATACAGTTCAGCAAGAGAGTGTGGCCATAGACAGCTTTGCTTTTGATGGTTGGTAATTAATTTTAGCAACTTCAAACACCAGTAAAAGCCATGTGCTTTTGCTGGTGGCTTGCTCCTTAAAAGCACTTTTTCTAAAGAGTGTTTTTAAAGATTAAGACTAAAACCCACGCGGGTGCACCTACCCGCTTGGGCATGGTTGCACCCCAAATTTAATATTTCGGAGAGTAACCATGAAAAATAAATTAAAAAAATTCCTTGAAGGTAAAACTGTAAACACTGTAATTCGCGGTAATTATGAATTTCGTGTAGTTGAACATGAAGGGAAAGAAATTATTGTAAGTGCTCAACTGCTTATTGGCGGTGCTTCTCAAAGAAGTAAAACCAATAAATTAGCTAAAGCATAACCACCACTCAAGCTCGCATTGTGCCCGCTTGGGTGGCGAGCTTTCTTTTTTACCGGGTCACGGTGATCACCAATACACCTGAGACTCGGATGTATTGGGATCATCGTGATTTCGATATATGAGGAAGCAAAAGTATGAATTACAATAATTTCGATAAAATTAACCATGTAAAAGCATTAGTAGATCAAAGTGGCGGTTGGGAGAGTGTTCTTTCTAACTACCATGGGTTAGCGCAATCATTTGAAAAGGGTACACGGCAGCAGCCTTGTCCTCTTACCGGTGGAGGCCGTACTAAATTTAGATGGTTCAGAGATTACAGAGAAACAGGTGGAGCATATCATAACGATGTTGGTCCATTACCTGATGGCATAGCTGTAGTTTCTTGGTATGTAGGTTGTTCTGTTTCGCAGGCTTTAGATGAAATTATACGCATTTGTGGTGGTGACTTATCAAGAGTTACTGAATCGGATGCAGTTAAAGCAAAGCGTAGACACAGCCAACAAAGTGCATATAAAACCTCAGAAGAAGCTCTTGCAAAAGCTAGAAAAGTTCTCCGGAACAATAAAGCTCAAGCAAAGCCAATTCTAAATACTCATGCGCAAGATTACCTTCGTAAACGCGGTATTCATTGTGACCTAACAAATATGTCTGATTTGGGTTTCCATCCAAAACTTGCATATAAGGAAAGCGATGAAACTGACTGGCAGCATTTCCCAGGAATGCTAGCCATGGTTCGTGATGTGAACGGTAAACCAGTCACAATGCATAGAACCTTTCTTGACAATACACAACCCGTTAAAGCTGATGTTATGCGCTCTAAGATGATTTTTGCGCCTATAGCAGATGTACGTGGCTGTTCTATTCAGTTAGATGAGCCTAAAGACGTTGGTTTTGGAGAGAAAGTTATAGGCATTGCTGAAGGCATTGAAAATGCTCTTAGTGTACGTGAGGCAACTGGTACACCTATGTGGGTCGGTATATCGGATCGTTTGATGGAAGCAGTTAAATTTCCTGATGATGTGACGTTTGTATTGATTTGGGCTGATATTGAGCCAAGTGGGGCCGGACTTGCTGCAGCGAAGCGCTTAAAGGAACGTTTGGAAAAAGAGGGCAAAAATGCCGAAATCTTTATTCCAAATTGCCCAGATGGTGTAGATAAAATTGATTGGAACGATGTTTATCAGTCACAGGGTTTTTCAGGTTTTCCACCAGCCCTAAGACCAGAATACCAACTTGATACTGGAGTTGAGATTCATGATTAACATTATTACTTCAAGCAAGCAGCACCATAGCGTTAAAAGTAAGGGCACAATACTCGAAAGCCTTGAACAAGGGTCTGTAATACACAAATCACAGTGTAGAGCAGGAATTTGCGGGTATTGTAAATGCAAATTAAAGTCGGGTTCTGTGGCTTACGTCACAGAGCCTTTAGGCTTTATGTCTAGTGGTGAAATCTTGCCATGTATATCAATTGCAAATGGAAATATAGAAATAGAGAGCTGAAAAGAGCCATTCTTTTTGGTCCTCTATTTTTCTTTTTGTTGTTTAATTTATTGAGCAATAAAACGAAAGGCAGATGATATGAAATTAAATTTGAAGTTTACTTCAACTCACAGCTGAAAGTTTAAAATCAGCGGCTTTACACCCTAGTGAAGTGACAACTCAATACGAGTTAACTGCTTCGGCAACAAACCCCAATACGGCTTAGCCGTAAAAACCCAATACGGCTTAGCCGTAAAAACCCAATACGGCTTAGCCGTAAAAACCCAATGGAGAGTAACCCAATGAAATCAAAAAACAGAGTGATTAAAGTAGCAAAAGTATTATCGAAGCTTATGAGTGACAGAGATGGTATCGAAGTAACAGTAAGTGGAAGTGGTGCTTGGAGTTGTGGTGGAAGAATTAATATTCCATTTGGTGATTTTACTGATCCTGACTATGTGACTATGACACATGGTTATATTGATCATGAAATAGGCCATGAAAAACACACTGACTTTAATACTAAATTTAAAAGTAACCTACATGCAAACCTATGCAATATCTTTGAAGATTCACGGATGGAAAAGTTAGTAGGTTCTGAGTATCCAGGCGCCAAACAAAACCTTGAAAAGTTAGTTTTACTAGCGATTAAAAAGGGTTTATTTGGTGAGCCTGAAAGCTCAGATGATCCACTTTCTCTTACATTAAGTTATTGCTTATACAAAGGCCGCGTTCTAAATGTGGATAACCAAAGCCTAGATAAATACGCTGAACAAGCTTTAACGTATTTAAAAGGTGTGTATAGCAATTCTTTTATAGAAACTCTAACTGAAATTGTCCATAAAATTACAAGCGCTAAGTCTACTCGCGATTGTTCTACTATGGCATGGGAAGTTATTGAACTTTTAAAAGAAGCTAATGAAGAGGAAGAGCAGTCCGATGGTGGCCAAACAGATGATGAGCAATCAGATGGCGGGCAATCAGATGGTGGCCAATCAGATGATGAACAATCAGGTGATGAACAATCATATGATGAACAATCAGATGGCGGGCAATCAGATGGTGGCCAATCAAATGATGAACAATCAGGTGATGAGCAATCAGATGATGAGCAATCAGATGGGGGCCAATCAAATGATGAACAATCAGATGATGGGCAATCAGATGGGTCTAGTGATAATACTAATGGAAATAAAACCTCTGCTAGTGAGCAAGATGTTAGCGAACAATCTTCAAGTTTAATCAGGTCAGTTATCGAAGCTATAGAAAACGATAATGTAGAAGTACCTGATTTTCATGAAATGATAGCTGATGAATTGAGAAAAGATGCAGAAAACTTTGAACCTTCAGAAGATGATTCCGAACTTAGCAAGATATTCAGTGCTGCATTGCCAGTAACGAATAAATGCAAAATGTTGGGATTACCTCTTCACAATCCACATTTAATACCTAGTGCTGGCAAAGCAGTATACCGCACGCTACACAGGGCTTTAATTGATGAAACTGAAGAGTTAAATGGTTTTAGAAATCGTGGCCGAAAGTTATCTAGCAAAAAATTAGTTGGTTCAACGCTAGGTGATGATCGGATCTTCAAGACACCGGTAGTAGAGAATGACCTGAGCGCGGCTATTAGTATTTTAATAGACTCGTCTGGTTCAATGTCCGGTGACCCTCAAAAGGTTGCTAATGCAGTAGCTTTAGCAATGTCAAAAGGGCTGCAGAGTTTGCAAGTTAGTAATGAAATTGGTTTTTACTCGTCAACCATGAATCTATATATAGCTAAACCTTTTAATGAAAAACATATTAACCCAAAACGTTTTGAAGTTTGTTCTGATTACTATACGCCAAGTGGTGAGGCAATGAAGTCTGCATTAATGCGACTTTATAGCCAAACCGAAGATAAGAAGTGCTTATTCCTCGTAACTGATGGAGAGCCTTCTTGTAAGGTGTCATTTCAAGAAGCTTTAGAACTGGCGGAGATATTAGGCATTAAAATAGCTGTATTAGGTGTTGGCATGGAGAGAGATAACATACCTGGTTTAGATGATAAGCATTTTACGAAAGTAGAATGTGTGTCAGAGCTTAAATCAGCGTTATCGAAAATTGTGAAAGCCAATGTAATTTAACTCTGTAAAAATCGTATATAGGAGCGTGTTATGGACGAAGCAAATATTGTTTCGGGCTATGCGGAAACTTTTGTTCAAGTTATCGCAGCTACTGTAAGTGGTGATTTGATTCATCTACGTGATTTGACGGCATTAGATAATAAAGCAAGCAGCTTATACTGCGCTGTATCTTGTGGTGAACAAAGAACGTATGCAGAGTTGAAGGTGTTAGACTCAATGCTAAGTGAAAATAATCCTAGTTTATCAGGTGAAATTTTCCATATTTACAATGAAGCTAATAACTTCTTAGAGCCAATCTATGATCTTGCTGAAGTTGCAAGTGACTCAGATTACTTAACAGAACAATACGAAATACCTTCTCAATTTGAATTTGAGAATTAACGCCGGCAACTAAATGTTGCCTTAAACATTAACCCAAGGGGGTCGCTCTCCTTTGGGATTGCTTCCCCCTCAAAAATGAGGAAAAGCAATGGAAAATAATAAGAAAAACTTCGACCAAATACTGGTTGAACTTGTGCTTCTGGCTATTCTGGTTGGTTTTATACCCAGCTTGATAGTAGGTGCTTTTGAAGACTCTTTCGGAGTCTGTATAAGTCCACTTACAGCTATATGCCACCAGCTCCAAGTTCAAGGATTAGTTAAAGCAATTTGTGCATTAGTTTGCGCAGTTGCAGCGGTCGTTGTTTCATTTACTATTTCAAAGCAGTACAACAAAAAAGAGGACAAATAATATGGAACCAAGTATTTATCAAATAGCTACGATAATAGTGGTTTTGTCGACTGTCAGCATTCTCGCTGGTGGTCTTTACTTGATAGCCAATAGATCTTCCAGTTGATTTTGAAATAAAGAAGTTTAAGGCGCCCCTAGTGGGCGTTTTTTTTTGACTTTAAAAAACATGAGTAACAAATTAAGTAGATTAGCCTGAAAAAGTAACGGTTATACTCGAAACTTTAAACCTAAAGTTAACTCGGTTGTACTTTGAAGCTAGGAATTGCTTCAAAATTGATACCTCAAATTTCTCAGAAAAATCATGAGCACCTAAAATCGCTCTTGCCTTCTCATAATAGTCGAGGTCAATTTTTGGATCATAACCTTGTATATGCTCGACACAAGTTTGAAAGTTATTATTGGCAATTGACCCTGTAGCAGCTAAAAAATAGAGTTCCTTATCTTTAACAAACAGAAAATTTTCTTTTGAATGTAAATCACAAAATGCACGCAACCGATGAGCTTGTTCTCTGTTAAGTCCGACATTAAAATTTTTCATTTATAATCCCCTAAAAGTTTTTAAATAAATGATACTGCTGACCGGGATTATGGCTACAAACCGACACAAGTGTCAGCTTCTATAGACACTCTGAGTACAAACACTTATGAAATCACCAGACCAAGACGCGTATAGAACAATATAAGCATTAGAGTGTCTTGCATTTTTTACACTCATTTATAAGTGTAAAGATATTTAACAATGCACGAAACGGTTTATGAGAGCCTAAACAGAGGTTGTGAGGGGTGTAATGGTTTAACTTTTTGATTTATATATATTTATGAATATTTTGGCGTGACGCATAGTTTTGGCTGGCTAATTGCAAATTATGCTTGCATAGACAATTGTGTTTATGCAGATACATTTGGAGTTTTTATGTCTTTGTACTCAAGAAATTATTTGTACACTTTCATCACTATAATTTGTATGTTTTTATCATACAGTTTAATCACAACTCATTTGGGCTCAAGAGATTTAGCTATATTTGTATATTTAATTTTAAATATAGTTGCTAAAGTTTTTTTTATAAAAGCTATTCATCATATTGCTGAGTGAGGTTTACTGTTAATGTTTATCGTGTAATTTAACTATTTCTTAGCTAGAAACTATAAATAAATCATAGGTCTATATTATATTTGTTTCTGGCCAAGAGCGTATTTATTGCGATTAAAAATTAAACTTTTATTGATGAAGCTCAACTGAACAGTTATAATATTTGCATCATAACTTTTGGGTATATTTACGATGATGGATACGACTAAAGAACTAAGTAGAGAGAGCGTTTATAATTTTAGTGATCAACTTTCTTTTCAAGGTTTAGATCCTAGTCATTTGTCTATTATGAAGTTTAGACCAGAAAATAATAGTTTAAATGATAAATCTGTAAATGCTCATAGCAAAGCCAAGGATACCGAATTATCCAATCAAGAGTTTGAGCTTTCAAGTCGCTTTTTAGAGGGCTTTTCACAATTAATGAAAGCAGAATTGGCCGAGCAAAAAAAGGTCGTAGAAGATAGCTATCAGGCTGAACTTGATAAACAACTAGAGGCTGCTGAACAAAAGCAAAGAGAAGTCGAAGGCCTTTATCAAAGTCAGATTAATACATATAAAAGCAAAATTTCACACCTTGAAGAACTAGTTACTTCAGCTACGTCAAAAGCAAATAAAGAACGTCAAAAGCGTATACAGTCAGAAGAAGTAGCGCAACAGGCTTTTGATGAGTTTGCCAACAACGCTAAAAAACAAAGCCAATTGTTAAGCCAGTATGAAGCTGATAATAATAAATTAGCTCAAAAAATTGAGCTTCTTAACGAATTGAATAAAGACTTACTACGAGAGATAAATGTTAGCAACATTAAGCTTGAGGATAGTGAAGAATTAAGCCAAGCATTAAGAAGTGAAAACAGCACTCAAAGAGATGAAATTGCAGAGCTTACATTTGAGCTGGTAAGTGTAAGAACTGAGCTTGAAGAACAACAGTCACAAATAGAGAGTTTAACGACAACTCTAACAGGCTTTGAAGAAGAAACTACCCGCCTAGTCAGTGTTGAAACTGAGTATAAAGCTGAAATAGCTAAGCTTAGTGAATCAAATTCTAAATTATCAAGAAAAAAAGATACCCTCAACACGGCGGTTGCTAATGCTCGCACTGAAATCAATTCGTTAAATGAAGACCTGGATGCTGCAAAAGTACGATATTTGGGCCTTAAAGACGCCAATATAGAGTTGGAAAAAGAAAATAAAATATTAAAACTTAGTTCTAAAGAGCCAATTGAGTTAAGAGGTAAAGATAGATTGCCTGCTGATAGTATCAAGGAGCTAAAAGCTCGACTCAGTGCCGCTCTTGATAAAGTTAATAAAACCAATGCAAGTAGACTTGAATTACTCATTAAAGTGAAAGAGCAAGCTGATGCAATTGAGTTATTAACCAATAAAGGCAGCTTGTTAGCTAGTTAAGCCTGTGTTGAAGAAATAAATCAATTAAATTTATTGATTAAGCACAGGGCCTGTTTAGAGTTGAGCGGTACCTTTAATGGAGTGAAGGATGTTTATAGTAGTTATTTTAATATCACTATTACTATCTGGATCATATGCATTATCTAAGCTTATAAATGGCGCAGCTGGTATATTTTCTTTATCGATTGTAGCTTGTGTGTTTTTCTCATGGGGTTACTTTAATGCCGGTAGCTCAACTGAAGTAACCAATGTATTTCAAAGCACTTTTAATTCATTTAATGAATTTAATTTGCCTTTAGCTATACTCACACTGGTAGTAAGTACATTTTCAGGGATCTATTTGTTTGCTTTGAAGGCCACTAATAGTTAACATTAAGCGAGCTTTCCTGTATTTCGTAATCGATACAGTAGGGTATGTAATAGATGCATTAGGAGGTTTTATGACCACAATTCAAATTGCTACATCAATAACTATTCTATTAACAGTGCTAACGTTGGCTGGTGGTTTTTATATGCTAACGAAGCGTAACACGTAAACCAAGTTACCTCCGATGGTAGCTTTCGCATTTACCGACTAGGTATTTTTGCCTATTTGTGTTTATGTGATCTTAACAAAATACACGCAATAAGCATTTAAAAAACACCTCTAGTACCAACCTGTTTCATCAATGGCTTTGCTGCTAAAACATAATTACAGCCCTGATACGAGCCCTTGAACCCTGCTTATCGCCACTATAAAATCTACTATTAAAAGCTCATTTTTGCACAAGCTAAAGTGCAACCCCCCTAAACATAACCTAACAAACTGAATATAATGTATTTATTATTAACTGATATATGGAAATGCTAGGTTTACCCTTCCGAAACATTGAAATTTAATAGCGCAAAAAAAACTTACAGCATAGTTTTTAACCCTTTCTAGGTTTATAGCCTGAATATCGGTATGTGAGATAATTTAAAAATAGAGAGTTCAGATGGAGTAGAGCATGCTAGTTTTTTTAATATCATCAATTTATTTAATCGGCCACTTTAGCATTTATTACGTGTCGAGCAAGTTAAGGTTAGGTGATGGTCCAAATACTTTGGCCTATATGACCTCGTATTATTTTACTCTTTTTTTAAGTCCGATATTCATCTTGGTGGTTTCATTGATAGTCACCAATATAGCGAGTCAAAATGGATTTCTGATACATGCTGAATATTGTGCAGTGTTTTTAGCGCTACTTTTGATAGCAACCATTTCTATTATGGCAATTAGTAAAAATTCTCAAAAAAAATCACGAGAATTAGCTTTTAAAAACTCTGGTTAATTAGCCTGAGTTTTTTTATTTGAGAGCTAATTTAACATAAAAATAGCTATCGTAAATAGCAATTTACAAGAGTTATTTTTAGTACGGAGAGGTTAGCTGCTATAGTGGGTAAATGTGACGTGATAGTTTGGCCATAAGCGCTAAAGTTTGCCCGTTAATCAATGGCGGTAAAATACCTATTTATGATGTACGGGTTTAATTTCACAGATTTAAATCAAAACATTTCGATTTAAATCTATAAAAACAAGATATACAGAGGTTCTATTGTGGCCAGGTTTGCAAAAGAGTTATTTGAAGAGCGGCATGATTTAGTCGTTGCCAATAGTAGGTATAAAAAGACGGTAATCTATAAAGATTTAAAATGTCCGATATATAATTATCTTTTATCATTAAACTCCGAATCGTCTAAACATACTGTTAGCCGGGTTCTACAGACTGTAGCCCGGCATATGGGTAGGGAGTCCATTTACGAAATCAAGTGGGGTAATTTTAATAGTGTCACAATAAACGCTTTAATAGATAGTTTGAAGTCTAATGGAAATTACGCACCAAACACTATTACCCTATACATATCTGTTGTGAAGCAAATTGTTGAGCACGCGTATCTTCTAGGTCATATGTCCACACGACAACGCGATGCAATTAAAAGCAAAAAGGTAAAAACAGGTTCAAGAACGAAAGATTATGAATTGTTAGATCATGAAGATGTAAACGCGCTTTTAAGTAAAATAGATGAAAAACGTCAAAAATATGTAGTTAAATGTCGTGACTATGCAATATTTTCTATTTTGTTACGTTGTGGTTTACGGCGTGAGGAAGTGACAAACCTTAAAGTGAGTGATGTAAAAGAAAAGGCAATTCGAGTAATAGGGAAGGGCAATAAAGAGCGTAAAGTGGCCATGCACCCGGTTGTGTTGGAGGCAATAAATAAATGGCTTGCCGTTTATTCGTATTCTAACAAAAGCAAGCCTTTATTCGTCCGTATTCTAAAAGGTGGCCACATACAAAATGAAAAATTGAGCGCCGATGCTATTTTTAAATTATGCAATAAATATGACGCGCCAGCCCCCCACTCATTACGTAGAAGCTTTGCAACAAATCTATATAAAAATGGTGCAAATATAAAAAACATCTCTCTTTTATTGGGTCACAACAATATCTCAACAACTGAAATTTATGTGCGTAGAGATGATGAAGACCTATATAATGAGGTTATAGATAATCTGTTGTGAATATAATTATTATATAGTGAGATAATGTTTTGTTTAAACTTTTGATGGCTTGGGAGGGTGGAAGATGCTTGCTTTTCCTTTAGTTTAAAATGTTTTTTATCCGCATTTCTAATGCCAAGGCTACCGTTAGTTCTATAATCATTGGTGTTATCGCCCTGATTTACAAGGGTGCTTTTCATGCGCTCTAAATTTTTATTTACTCTATATAACTTGCGATAATAACGCTTTATATTTTTGGAGAGTGCATAAAATGAATATTCATAACTTAGAGCGTCAAGAAAAAATGCTTAAGCGAGCTGCAGCGGTGGCTATATGCACTGCTATTGCTTTGGGCGCTTATATGGCATCCCCTTTAAACACTACCACTGACATACCAACTTTGAAATTTGGTGTGAATGATATAATCAAGCATAAATTAATAGAGTTAAGCCCAATTAAAGTTGAAAAGAACACTGCATACTTTACGATTAACTGCAGGAGTTTTGATACAGGTACTTATAGCTATTTTGTAACATCTAAAGGCTCATCAAGGCATGATGAATTGACTATGCTTAATTGCCCGAGAGAAATGCACTATCTGGACTGCCCGGATTTTATAGTTTCCTACAAAGAAAACTTAGCTTATGTTGATGTAATTAAGGGGTATAGAGAGCAGTATTCGACTCATACAGTTAAGAATTGTGCCATTAGTGCTATTTTATATGCCCCTACTGAAATGGGCCCTTTGGATACTAAAACGCAAAAAGAGAGCTATAACAAGGCAAGCTGGGATGATGTGTGATCAGCGGGTTAAGCTTTTTTATTTAAATAATTTGTATTAATTTAAGATAAATCAATCATTATAAAACCTTTTTTTTATATAAAGTGCTGCTGCGCTAGTAGCGATAGCTGACCCAACTTTTAGGAAGGTATTACCAACATTTGGCGTAGCTTTTTGAAAACACCATTGACACAGCGGCCTGCGTATTAGGGAACCATTTGCATAATTGTCGCAACCAGGCGTTAAGCAAACCACTATTGGTTGATTGCATTTTTTATTGGGGCAAATACAGTAATCTCTATTAGTTAAGCTACCCGCAACAAAAACTGGTTTGATTTCAGTTTTACAGAAGGAGCATAACCCTACGACCTTTTCTGATTTTATAGCGTTATTTACACTATCCCCAAAATTATCTTTGTTCATAAATAACCCAATTCCTCTTCATTAAGACCTAAAGTAAACCCAAGAGCAGGCTCAATTAGTTAGTTTGTAAACGCACAATAATCATTTGTATAATTTAGTCTATACGCTATCGAATTACTATACACACTCCCCATAAACTTGCTTGTATTAATAATTAGAACTAAAATAGCTGTATATATATCCAGTGGGTTAATGTATGCAACCAATTCCTATACTGAAATCTAATGGCTCATTTTCACTTTCAGAATTTAAAGTGTCGGCAGGGTTTCCCAATCCTGCAGAAGATTGTTTATCTCAGCCAATCAGCCTAGATAATCTATTGATGGCTCGACCAAGCAGCTCGTTTTTGTTTAAAGTGGCCGGAGATAGCATGCTCCCTGACATTCAAGATGGGGCAATCATTGTGGTTGATAAGTCCATCAAGGCCACTACCGGGCGAATAGTGCTTGCGACTATTGATAATGAATTCGTTGTTAAGCGTTTAAAGTTAGAGCCGGAAAATAACAGAGTATTATTTCTAAGCTCGAACTCAGAATACAAGCCAATCGTTGTTGATTTTGATGGTGAAAATAATTGGGATGAAAATGTTATTTGGGGCGTTGTCACTAGCGCTATAAGTATTTTTTGATGTGGGTTCTGTGTGATATAAACGCTGCATATGTTTCATTTATTCAGCTTTTCAATCCTCAATTCGATATTAATACTACGCCGCTCGGTGTATTAAGTTCAAATCAAGGCAATGTTATAGCGCGAAATCAACCCATGAAAGCGCTCGGTATAAAAATGGGTGAGCCATATTTTAAGGTAAAAGAAACACTTCACAACAGCAATGGCCACGTATGGGGCAGTAACTTCACATTATTTGGTGATATGAGCAATCGGTTTCACACTGAGCTAGAAGAGCTACTATTTGACTGTCACCGGTACTCAATTGATGAAAGCTTTGGCCATATTGACTCGACTATGGCGCCCAACGCTAAATCATACGCTTTACATATTAAAAATACGTTAGCTAAGAACTTGGGCATTGGTGTTGGTGTCGGTGTCGCTCATACGAAAACACTTGCTAAATTAGCTTCTCACGCAGCTAAACTCAATGCATGGAAAGCTAAAACCAATGGTGTAGCTGTACTCGATACCCCCGTAAAGGTTGATTGGGTTCTTCAAAGGGTAAAAGCAAGTGATATATGGGGAGTCGGTTCAAAAACAGCAGATAAGCTTACTGCACTTGGTATAAATACTGGATTGGAATTAAAAAATTTCAATATAGTAGAAGCAAAACGAAAATTCGGTGTTGTTTTATCTCGAACTATACAAGAGCTGAATGGGGTTAATGCCGTGGAACTAAAGGACCTAAACGAAGGCCGCGATAGCATTTGTGTTTCAAAAAGCATGGGTAAGCTTGTAACAGATTTAAATGAGCTTAAAAGTGCTCTGTCGTCACATGTTTCTACTGGAGCAGGTAAGTTACGCCGGCTTGAGTTGTTCACCAATAGCCTGACTATTTTTGTTTCAACGGATGTGTTTAGGCAGTCTCAGCCACAATTTCGTAAAAGCATTGAAGTGAAATTGCCTTTTCATAGCGCAGACTCGGACGTCTTAATCAGATATGCTATGTTTGCTTTGGAAAAAATTTACCAGGAGGGTTATCTTTTCAAAAAAGTTGGTGTGATCTTCAACCAGCTATTATCAAAGAATGACCACCAGCAACTTAATCTGTTTAATGATTCGGGCATTTCAAACGTAAATAAAAAGACTACCGTAAGCGATGAAATAAATAGTAAATTCGGTAACAATGTCATTAGATTCGGTGTCCAGGGTTTTAAACAAGCGTGGAAGCCAAAAGATGATTTAGCGCCAAAGAGCTACACAACAAACTTAAAAGAATTACCGGTTGCACTTGCTAAGTGATAGTGCGAGGCCGATTAACAAGAGAAAACCGATTCTGCTCAATTCCATTTGTAGAAAAGTTAACAAGATAATTGGAATAAGTATCTATTATCTGACCTCTAAATGATTTGCCCAATAATGTAAATTCGATACCGTTGTAGCATAATCGTGTCTATTAATAAGGTTATCAAATGATAAGAGCATTGTTTCAAGCACCTTGATACTGAGTGGCGAAAGGTTGCTTTGAGTTTGGTAATTACATAAGTTTTTTTCTAGGAAAGCCTCTAGGTTCTCGCGGCTTTTGCAGCAAGGGTGAACTTCTATTATATGAGTATACTGGGATTGCTGGTGGCAAAAAACAAACACTCTATCTTCGAATTTTATAGTCGTAAGAAAATCGCCATCATTTATATCTCCACCTCCACTAACTTCATTTAAGAACGAGATAAAACTACGTATCGTTTGCCGCCCTTTACAGTGGCGAAAACTTCCTGGGCAAACAGTGTAATCGGGCTGTACAAATAATTCTTCACTCAGTGAGACTCCGAATTTTGCGCCAGCAGCAAATAGCACATGATCTAAATAATCAAGATCTAAACTTCCGTCCAACACGCTCTCACGTAAAGACTTAATTGTAACTGCGCAACGTTCAGCTACGTACTTAGCACCGTAGAAATGAGTTTCGATATAAAACCAAATCTCACGGGATAAAGCGGGTTGAAAATAAGAGATGTTTGTCACTATAAGTCCTTACTGTTCACTAATCGGTCCATTTGTAACCCTAACTCAATTTAACAGGATTTAATATGCTACGGGTGAATAAGATAACAATGAAGCTGTAAACCACTATTCCAATATCACCAACAAACACAACGCCTGTGGTTTTTGGCGCTTGTTTAATATACTATATTGGAATTGGGTGTGAACTAGGTGTTATATGCCATTTGAGAAAGGTCATAAGCCTGTGCGTAGACGGCCTGTTTCTGACGCGGTAAAGCGGCTTGAAGCAAGCAGAAAAGGCGCAGGTAAAATAGAAAGCAAAGCGCAGCTAAAGCACATACTTGCTAATGCTAATCGTGGTGAAACCGCAGAGAGAAACGTAGCTTTAATTTGGTTCTTGTTCGGCTCATTAACGCGCATTGGTGAAACTTGCCAGTTGCTAGTTAAAGATGTCTTTACTAAATCAGGCGAGCTGAAATCTATTTTTAGAATGAGAGCTGATTACACCAAAACCAATCAAAGCCGTGACTGTGCTTTAGTTTTAAAGCAACAAAGACAAGCCATTTTAGCTTGGCGTGACAGACGCATTAAAGATAAAGCCATACTGTCCCTTGACGGTAGTTATGGCGGGTTAAATGGTGACAGCCCTCTATTTTTAGCTAAGAGCGGTAAGCGCTGGGTTAAGTTGTCGTTTAACGTCAAAAAGTATCAAACTCAAGACGGGCAAAAAGAAACGCTAGTTTGCTCAAGCATGGAGAACTACGTTAGAAACCTGTTTAAGAGTTGCGGCTTTAAACAAGGCTCAAGCCACTCAGGGCGTAAAAGTACCGCCAGCCTACTATCTGATGCTGGTGTCGATTATGACGTTATACAAATGGCTATAGGCCATGTTAGTGATGATATGACTGATACATACATCATCCCTGATCCACAGCGATTAACTGATGCACTGAATAACTTGTATAAGTCAGTGCCGCCACTAGGAATAAAAGAATAAATGATCTTAGAAGGACATTAGCCAGTTGAAAAAATTTAAGTTTATAAACAATCAATCAAAAAAAGAGTTTCTAGCGTTGCCCGATAAAATTCAAAAGCGCTTTGCAAATGATTTAAACGCTATTTGTCAAAACAAAGAGCCATTTAGCAAGTTTAAGCACTTAAAGGAAAGTGTAGGTATTGGTGCGGTTGAGCTGATAGAGAACGGTAGACCAGCATATAGAACGATTTACGTTGCAAAGTTTGCTGACACTGTTTTTATTTTGCACTCATTTACCAAAACCACTAACGGGGTAGACAAACAGGCAATGGACACAGCGAAAAAGCGCTACAAACTCATGCAAAAAGAATTGAAAAAATAAATTATATCAGCACTTGTATATATATCAGTGTTGATATATGCTGTTCATAAGTTAATCAAAAGGGTTGTCGAATATGACACTTGAATATTCAAATATCTTTGATGCAATCACAGAGGATAAAGCCGAAGCTTCTGAGCTTCAAACACGCTCTGACTTAATGATTGCCATTCGTGACATTATTAATGCCAAAAACTGGTCACAGGGCGATGCTGCGGAACAATTAGGGCTTACTCAGCCTCGCGTGAGCGATTTAGTTAACGGACGAATTGAAAAATTCAGCATTGATAAGCTAATGACTTGCTTGTATCGCATAGGTTTTCGTTTTAAGCCTGCATTTGCTGATAATCAATTAACAATGGCTGTAGAAGCCGTTACAACTAACTAATCGTTGGAATATCCCAGTATCGACACCGACATTAATGTTTTGATTCATATTTGATTTCATAATAAGCTAACTCTTACTTGCATAATGCGGGTTCGAGACCCAGTAGACTATTCGAGTGTGGTGCTTGGAGTCCTTTGTCGCGTTCGTTCTTGTTATCGGTCTCTCAATAGAGGAGCCATCGCTTAATCGAACTACGACAAGGAAAGCTTTAGTTGCTGCTAAAGCCTGGGTCTCACATTACCCGAACCTGGTATTAATATTAATTAATTTATGGGTTTATTATCCATACAAGAGTCTAAGGTTACGACAGTCCGCTCATGGAACTAAGCCGAACTTCGGCAAAGAGCGAGAAGCAGACGGTCGAGTAAACTCGTTTTTGGACAAAAATGAGTTAGAGACTGAGGTCGGTTTTGTGCCATGAACGGACCTTGATGAATAGTATTGGATAATATTCCATTATCAAAGTGTCCTGTTTGATTACAGCAGATAATTACTGATATTAGAAATATAGGCGGACATCTCTAGATGTCACTATTATGCAAAAATGGATAGATAAATCACTTAACCATAAAATTCACGATACCAGTCAACAAAGTTATTAACGCCCTGTTCAACACTCATTTTAGGCTTATAGCCAGTAACATTAAATAAGTCATCAATATCCTGTCTCTTATACACATCTGACGCTGCCGACGAATAGAGAGG
>OLGU01000062.1_pt1 | contig 32681 bp, 28 predicted proteins | sample 1609281 | NCBI WGS metagenome assembly OLGU01 (sample SAMN05416705, study PRJEB24817) | seawater metagenome | isolation source: Sea water | place: Canada:Atlantic | collected 2013-07 | reverse complement strand
GTTTGGATATGAAAACACCAAATCAAGTGCATAAAAAAGACCTGGCGCTTTCGCATCAAGTCTTTCATTAAAACCGTCAACCTATTTCAGGACGGGACAAGAAGCCATGCCAGATCAAATGGCTTACGGTAAAGAATTTTTTGATAAGTTTTATAAGCCTGAATATGTATCGCTAGTGATTGTGGGCGATGTTGACCCACAAGCTACAATGGCTATGGTTAAAAAACATTGGGGTGGCTGGGAAAAAGGCGATTACGTTGCCGATATTAAAGCTGAGCCTGCGCAGCAAGCACCTAAATATGTACATGAGAAAAACGAAGGTTTGCCTGGTCATTGGTTGCTTGTATCTTACAAAGGTGCTGCATGGGAGCCTGCTAAAAAGGACAGAGCCGCACTTGATTTAATCTCACAGCTTTATTTTTCTAATAACTCCGATTTATACCAAGAGCTAGTTGTTGATAAACAAATAGCGAGTCAAATGTTTACCTACAATCCAGAGACAAAAGATCCTGGCTTACTGCATGTGTTTGTAAAAGTAGAAAACGAAGATGATTTAGCAAAAGCACGCGATGCTATTAACCGCACTTACGCAAAAGCACGTACCGAACTTGTTGATGAGCAAAAACTAAGTGATTTAAAGTCTAACCTTAAATACAGCTTTATTAACGGCTTAGATTCATCACAAGCGATTGCATCAACCCTTGCAAGTTATATGCATTTTGAGCGCGACCCAGAGGTTATTAACCAGCTTTATAAATCGGCCGACAACATCACAGCACAAGACATTAAAGCTGTGGCTAATAAATATTTTGTAGATGACGCGCGTACTACCGTAACTATGTCGGCACTTGATAAAGCGCCAGGGTTTGAACAAGAAACAAGCTTAAACGCATTAGTAGCTAAGCGTGATAAAGCGCCAGAGGCACCCGTATTTAAAGTGCTTGATAAAACGAATAGCTCGCCGCTGATTGATGTAAACTTTTTATTCAATACAGGGGCTGCTGCAGACCCGCAAGGTAAAAAAGGGGTTGCTGCGCTCACCGCCGCTATGCTTGCTCAAGGTGGCTCGCAAAGTACGAGTTACAAAGACATACAAAAAGCGCTTTATCCGCTTGCTGGCAGCTTTGGTTATCAAATAGATAAAGAAATGCTGTCATTCCAAGGGCGCATTCATAAAGATAACGCTGCCACATGGTATGCGCTTGTAAGCGATCAGTTACTTAACCCAGGCTTTAGAGACGATGACTTTAAACGCCTTAAAAAAGAAATGATCGACGGTATTAAGTCGGGCTTAAAAGCCTCTAACGATGAAGAGCTAGGTAAAGAAGTGCTTTACAGCGCACTTTACAAAGATCACCCATACGAAAGCTACAATTACGGGGATATTTCGGATTTAGAAGCACTAACGCTTGATGATGTAAAAGCATTTTACAACACAGAGCTTACCCAATCTAAACTAACACTGGGTTTAATTGGCGCTGTGCCAAAAGCGCTTAAAGCAGAAATCATGAGCGACTTAGCAACCTTACCTAAAGGCGAGCAAAGCCGTTTAAGTATTCCTGATGCGCCAGAGCTTGAAGGTCACCATGCCGCGATTGTAGAAAAGTCGGCGCAATCTACTGCGGTATCGTTTGGTTTCCCAATTGATACTATTCGTAGTAGTGAAGATTGGACAGCCCTTTGGCTGGTGCGTTCGTACTTTGGTGAGCACCGTAGTTCTAACTCATACTTGTATGAGCGAATTCGTCAAACACGTGGTATGAACTACGGCGATTACGCCTACATTGAGTACTTCCCACGTGGCATGTTTCAAACTAAGCCTGATGCAAACTTAGGACGCTCTGAGCAAATATTCCAAATTTGGTTACGCCCGCTGCGCTCTAATAACGATGCACACTTTGCAACACGTACCGCGCTGTTTGAGCTGGATAAGCTTATTAAAAATGGCTTAACCGAAAAAGACTTTGAAGCAACACGTAACTTTTTAATTAACTACGTACCGCAGCTTGTCGCAAGTCAAAACCGCCAATTAGGTTATGCACTTGATAGTGAATTTTATAACACAGAGTCGTTTGTAAAATACGTGACAAGTAAACTTGAAAAGCTAACGCTTGCTGATGTTAATCGCGTGATTAAAGATAATTTGCAAACAGATAACGTACAGTACGTGTTTATTACCGGTGACGGCGAAGACATGAAAAAACGTTTAGTGTCAGAGCAAACATCGCCAATGGTTTACAACACAGAAAAACCAGCAGCGCTTGTTGCTGAGGATAAAGTCATTGCCGATTATAAATTAGCTATTCCAGCTAACAACATTGAAGTAATGGCTGTTGAAAAAGTGTTTCAGTAATTAATCTCTTTTTCTAACATATAAAAAATGCCCCAGTGCTTATAGCCTGGGGCATTTTTATTTAATTAATGCTATTAAAGCGTAATATTAGTTAGTCGCTAAAAGCACTGAGCCTGCGCCTAGAGCAAAGCTTATTAAGGAGCTAATAACCACTCCCGCTAAAAAGCTTTTAGTTGGCGTACTTTTAACGTCATTATTTATAGGCTCATCAAGTTTAATGAGCTCGCCTTGGCGTACTTCAAGTACCGCGCAAAGCGCCATAGTGGTTTATTTAGAAGCGGCGCCTTCTTTTTCTACCCGTTGAATGGTCCGCAAACTTACATCGCAGGCATCTGCGAGCTGTTGCTGCGTCCAATCTAACTTACTTCTAAGCGATTTAACTGTTGTAGGATTTAATTGCACGTTAAAGCTTCCCTACAAATAGTTCAACAATTGTTGCCGTTGTATAGCCAAACACCGCCCCACCCAATGTACAGCCAGCAAGAAAAAATGCTGCTTTTTTAGGATCGTCTGAAAGACTACTTTGAACTTGTTTGGCTATCACACTGCTATTTTTATAAAGAGTGCACTCCAGACGCCCTGTAAGTATATTAAGCATGTCAAATTTTACTTGGTACTGTGAGCCCTCAAAAGCAAAAGAGTGTGTGCTTGCACAGTAGATATTTTGTTTTTTACTGAATAGGTCATCGTTTACAAACACTTCTTCTTTACCCGTAAAGTAGATTCCAAAACAGGCTATTTGATTGTCGCCATCTTGAAAGTAAAATTTATAACCAAGCTTTTTTGTATTCAATATATCGTTTTTCATCATCGTTATCCTTGTTGAGTTGATGATGCTAATTTAGCGTTTGTTTTTATTTTTTACGCCGTCAGTAGTATGCCAGTAGCTAGTTTGGCATATGACAGTAACCTGTCATGCTGCTTTAGTATCTGATTTTTAATGTAAAAGTAAAATTTTTATATTTTTTATAGACTACTTAGCTGTCATACGGAGTATTACTTCACATTAATAAATTATGCAACTAGCGTGAAGTAAAGTAATAATATTGTGTTAAAAAATTGTTATTGATTATAATGATTAACAACAAAGCTAAAATGGAAAGCTCGTGATTGACGATAAAGCGTTTTTTAAGTTGGTACTAGATACCACGCCCGACCAAGTAGTGGTTATTAATTCTAAAGGCGACATAGTTTATATAAACCGAAGCTGGCAAAACTTTGGTGAGCAAAACGATTGTGCCTGCTGTGATATGTGGGAGCAGCAAAATTACTTAGCAGAGTGTGAAAAAGCTGCTAAAAAAGGAGATAGCTTTGGTTTAAAGGCATTTAACGGCATTAAATCAGTTATTTCGGGGGCTAATGACGACTTCTATTTAGAATATCCATGCCATAGTGAAGATGAAAAGCGTTGGTTTATGATGCGAGTAGTGCCGTTTAGCCATACCGATAAAGCGTATTACGCTATTAGTCATCAAAATATTACCGAGCGTAAACTTGCTGAAGAGCAAGTACAAAAACTTGCCGCTATTGATGGCTTAACTGATATTGCTAACCGAGGCTTTTTTGATACCTTTTTAGAGCAAGAGTGGAATCGTTGTCAGCGTTTAGGTATGCCGCTTTCGTTGGCTATTATTGATATAGATGATTTTAAATTACTCAATGATACTTACGGCCACCAACAAGGCGATACATGCTTAAAAAGGTTGGCTAAAGTACTCAATGAATTTACTAAACGCCCAGGTGATTTATGTGCCCGTTTTGGTGGTGAAGAATTTGTTTTAGTGTATGGAAATACAAACTCAGATCAGGCCTTGTTAGTATTGAACGATATTTTAGAAAAATTAAAACAGTTAAACATTGAAAATAAACATTCATTACCAAGCAGAACCCTTACAGTGAGTGTAGGCCTCACTACTATTACACCCAGTAGTGACTTTACCTGTGCGTATTTAATCAAAGAAGCAGACGATTTACTTTATAAAGCAAAAGATAAAGGAAAAGATGCTTTGTGTGTGAGTGATTTAGCACTCATATAATTTTTTTACTCTTAGTTATACCTAATAACCAGAACAAATAACTAAGGCGTTAACACCTTAGGCTTTAAATCCGTTAAACTTAGGAAAAGGCTCTTTTTATATCAATTTAAGGCAGTGTAGTATTATGCGTCATGAAATTTGGCAACAGCTTCGTAGTGAAGCTAATGAAGTTGTAACTCGCGAACCCCTTTTAGCAAGTCATGTGTATTCATGCATTTTAAATCATGAGTGTTTAGGTTCGGCGTTAAGCTTTATTGTTGCTAATAAGTTGGCAGATGCTGTTGTATCGGCTTTTACAATACGTGAGTTATTCGACCAAGCGTTTGTAAAGTGCGACCGTATGCTTACTTATGTGGCCGAAGATATTAAAGCCGTTAAAGACAGAGACCCGGCAGCCGAAACCTACCTTACGGTTATTTTAAACTTAAAAGGGTTTCATGCTATTCAAGCGCATCGTTTAGCTAACTGCTTGTGGCAGCAAAACCGTAAAGAGCTTGCTCGTTTTATTCAAAGCCGAACCTCAGAAGTGTTTGGGGTTGATATTCACCCTGCGTGTCAGGTTGGTAAAGGGATAATGTTTGACCACGCCACCGGTATTGTTATTGGTGAAACGGCGGTAATTGAAGATAACGTATCAATACTGCAATCGGTCACGCTTGGTGGTACGGGTAACGAGCAGGGCGACCGTCATCCTAAAATTAGAGCCGGTGTGCTTATTGGTGCAGGCGCTAAAGTGCTGGGTAATATTGAAGTAGGCGAGGGCGCACGTATTGGCGCAGGTTCAGTCGTTTTAACTGCGGTACCGCCACATACCACCGCTGTAGGCGTACCGGCTAAAATTATTGGCAGACCGGATTGTCCGTGTCCGGCGCAAAGTATGAACCAAAACTTTTTAACCACTCCAGAGCCTGAAAACGAATCACACACCAGCGCCATGCTGTAATAGCAGCCTGTATAAATAAAAATAATTTTAAAAGGAATTAAAATGAACAAAAATAGCTTATTAACACTAGGGATAGGATTTATTGCGGGTGTAGGTTTAACGTGGAGCTACTTTAATTTATCTTCAAGTGACGCAAACCCCGCAAAGTTACAACATGCTGATACAAAGCAGCAGGCACCTTTTGTTCAGCCAGTTAAAAGCAGTGAAGCAACAGCAAAGCGTGTTGTACCCGCTGCCCCTGAACAAAGCGCTCATATAGAGCAAAAAGATAATCCCCCTAAACCAGAACCACAACCGCTAGATGAGCTTCCTTTAGAAGAGCAAGTATCGCAACTTAAACAGCAATTAGCAGCGCAAAAAGCCTTGATGAAAAACGCGGCGCAGCAGCTGCGTGACCCCTCTGATGCACAAGCCGTTTTGCAAGCGCAATTTGATGAGCAAATACGTAATGAAGAGTGGGCTTATCAAACAGAAATAGCTTTACAAGATTTTTTACTTACCTCTGATCTAAGCTCTATCCCAGAGATTGTTAGTGCAGCGTGTAAAACCACAGTATGTAAATTTGAACTTGCTGCACCTACTGATAACGACTCGTTTGATCATACCCAATGGCGAGAGCTAAACGATAAGTTAATGAAGCAAGAGTTTTGGTTGCAATTTAAAAGAACAACCTCAACGTCAAGCGACACCGAACTAACCTTACTAATGGCCACAGAGCTTTAACTGAAAGAGCTTTACAACACCGTTGATTTTATAGCGCCATCGGCCAGCTCTGTAATTAGCACGTCACCCGTTTTAATGTGATCTACCGATTTAATCACTTTGCCTTGTTGGGTTTTGGTTATGCTGTAACCGCGCGCTAAAACATTAAGTGGACTTACCGAGTCGAGCCTACTCGCTTGCAGCGCTAAACTATTTTGCGCGTGTTGCAACTTGTGCTGCATTGCTTGCTCAAGCCGAGTTTGTATCTGCATAAGCTGATGGCTGGCCTGCGATAACTTTTTATCAGGCGATTGACGCATTAAACGCGGGGTTAAATTATTAAGCGTGCGCTCTTGTTGGTAAAGGCGATTGCGCATGCCCTGTTGTAAGGCAATAGTTAGCTCATCTAATCGCTGCGTTTTTTGATTAAGTTGATTGCGCGGATGACACAAGTTAAGCCGATGCTGTAACTCTGTTGCTAGTGCACGCTTATCGGCCATATCGTGTTTAAAGGCATTATTTAACCGGTTAATGAGCTCAATAACCTTGCCATGTAGCTCTTGCGTGTTGGGGCTGACAAGCTCAGCGGCTGCTGAGGGCGTTGCTGCGCGTACATCGGCAACGTAGTCGCTTATGGTTGTGTCTATTTCGTGGCCTACCGCACTGACTATGGGTAATTCACTTTGATAAATAGCACGCGCAAGCTGCTCATGGTTAAAGCACCATAAATCTTCTAACGAGCCACCGCCTCGCCCTACAATAAGTACGTCGACCTCATTGCGTGCATTGGCTAACTGTATTTGGTTAATTAAGTGCACATGGGCTTCTTTGCCTTGCACCATGGCTGGGTAAATAATGACTTCTAATTGCGGTGCGCGGCGTTTAAGTACGGTTAATATATCTTTTATAGCAGCGCCCGTTGCTGAGGTTATTACACCTACACGGTTTATATTTTGCGGCAGTGGTTTTTTATAGGCCGAACTAAACAAGCCCTCAGCGGCTAGGCGCATTTTTAATGCATCAAACTCTTGCTTAAGCTGGCCTTCACCGGCAGGTTCCATATGCTCAACAATAAGCTGATAATCACCGCGTGGTTCGTAAAGTGAAACACGGGCTCTTACTGTTACTTGTGTGCCGTTTTCAGGGCGGTAACTTTGAGAGCGGTTATTGCCGCGCCACATAGCCGCTTTAATTTGTGCTTTTTCATCTTTTAACGAAAAGTACCAGTGCCCAGAAGCAGGGGTAATAAAGTTAGAAATTTCGCCTGTTAAAATTAGCGATGCAAAGCCCTGCTCAAGAACTGTACGAATCTCTCTGTTAAGGCGCGATACGGTGTAAACCGTTTGCGAAGGCTTCGAAAACATAAAAAACAACCTAAAACTATTATGAGGCAAGTTATAAGGCAAGTTTATCATAAATATTTGCGAAATATTATTTACGAATGCCCACAACGCTGTTAAAATTTGGCCGCAATTCCTTATCTTAGATCCACATGTGAGAAGTTGCCAAAATGCTTAGAATCGCTAAAGAAGCTCTTACCTTTGATGACGTACTTTTAGTACCTGGTCATTCTACTGTTTTGCCACACACGGCAAATATTTCAACTCGCTTAACGCGTGGTATCAAACTTAACTTGCCGCTTATTTCAGCATCTATGGATACTGTTACAGAAGCTCGTTTAGCTATTGCCCTCGCGCAGGAAGGTGGTCTTGGTTTTATCCATAAAAACATGACCATTGAAGAACAAGCGAGAAACGTACGTAAAGTTAAAACCTACGAAGCAGGTATTGTGTCATTCCCTGTTACTGTGTCTGCCGATTTAACCATTGCAGATGCGACGCTTCTTTCGCAAGAAAAAGGGTTCTCGGGATTCCCGGTTACTGATAGCGAAAATAACCTACTAGGTATTGTTACTGGTCGTGACATGCGTTTTGAAACGAAGCTTGAACAGCCAGTTTCTAGCGTTATGACTAAAAAAGACAAACTGGTAACGGTTCAAGAAGGCGCATCGCGCGAAGAAATTTTAGGTTTAATGCACGAACACCGTATTGAAAAAATCTTAGTGGTTGATGATGCGTTTAAACTAAAAGGCATGATCACCGTAAAAGATTACCAAAAAGCGCAAGACAAACCACATGCATGTAAAGACGAGCTAGGTCGTTTACGTGTAGGTGCTGCAGTTGGTGTTGGCGCAGGTACTGATGAGCGAATTGCTGCATTAGTAGAGGCGGGTGTTGATGTTTTACTTATCGATACTTCACACGGCCACTCACAAGGTGTTATTGACCGTGTTTCTCAAACTCGTGAAACTTACCCAGATTTACAAATTATTGCCGGTAACGTTGCTACAGCCGAAGGCGCAATTGCCCTTGCTGATGCAGGTGTGGATGCGGTTAAAGTAGGTATTGGCCCAGGTTCAATTTGTACTACGCGTATTGTTACAGGTTGTGGTGTGCCACAAATTACGGCTATTTCTGATGCGGTAGATGGCTTACAAGGGCGTGACATTCCAGTAATTGCTGATGGCGGTATTCGTTTTTCTGGCGATATTGTTAAAGCATTGGTTGCGGGTGCATCGTGTGTAATGGTGGGCTCAATGCTTGCTGGTACAGAAGAAGCGCCAGGCGAAGTTGAACTTTACCAAGGCCGTTACTACAAATCTTACCGTGGTATGGGCTCATTAGGTGCGATGGATCAAAAAGAAGGTTCGTCGGATCGTTACTTCCAAAAATCTAACCAAGCTGACAAATTAGTACCTGAAGGTATTGAAGGTCGCGTCGCTTATAAAGGCCCAATTGCAACGATTATTCATCAGCAAGTGGGTGGCCTTCGTAGCGCAATGGGATTAACGGGTTGTGCCACCATTGAAGAGCTAAATACTAAACCGCAGTTTGTACGTGTTACATCTGCAGGTATGGGTGAGTCGCACGTTCACGATGTGCAAATTACCAAAGAAGCGCCTAACTACCGCTTAGGTTAAACAACACGTTTAAATTACGGGGCTGGAATTACCAGCCCTCTTTTATAGCCACTAAGCAAATTAGTGGAATCTAGCATCTACTTTACGAGATCCTTCATGAGCAAAGATATTCACGATTCACGAATTCTAATTTTAGATTTTGGTTCGCAATACACTCAATTAATCGCGCGTCGTATCCGCGAAATTGGCGTTTACTGTGAGCTGTGGGCATGGGATGTGACCGAAGAGCAAATTCGCGAATTTAATCCACAAGGTATTATTTTATCTGGTGGCCCTGAGTCAACCACACTAGAGAACAGCCCGCGTGCACCTGAATACGTGTTTAACGCTGGCGTGCCAGTGCTGGGTATTTGTTACGGCATGCAAACCATGGCAGCTCAACTTGGCGGCAGTGTACACAGCTCAGATAAAAAAGAGTTTGGTTATGCACAAGTAGAAAAAGTGGGTAACTGTGCATTATTCGATGCAATTGAAGATCATATTACCGATGGCGGCAACGGCGTTTTAGACGTGTGGATGAGCCACGGCGACAAAGTAATGGAAGTGCCGGCAAGCTTTAGCACCACAGCTAAAACACCAACGTGTCCGCATGCTGCTATGTCTAACGAAGAAAAACGTTTTTACGGCGTACAATTTCACCCAGAAGTAACGCACACTCATCAAGGACAACGTTTATTAGAGCGTTTTGCAATTGATATTTGTGGATGTGAAAAGCTATGGACACCTGCCAAAATTATTGATGATGCTATTGAGCGCATTAAAGAAACCGTTGGCGATGATGAAGTTATTTTAGGCTTATCAGGAGGTGTTGATTCATCTGTTGTAGCAATGCTGATTCACCGTGCAATTGGCGAAAACCTAACATGTGTATTTGTTGATAATGGCTTACTTCGCTTAAACGAAGGTCAGCAAGTTATGGACATGTTTGGCAATAAATTTGGCTTAAACATTGTTAAAGTAGACGCTGAGGAGCAATTTTTAGCTGACCTTGCGGGCAAATCAGATCCAGAAGAAAAACGTAAAGCCATTGGCCATACGTTTATTAATGTATTTGATGAGCAAGCTAAAAAGCTTAAAAATGCGAAGTGGTTAGGTCAAGGGACTATTTACCCAGACGTAATAGAATCAGCCGCTTCAGCGACAGGTAAAGCACACGTAATTAAATCTCACCACAACGTGGGCGGCTTACCAGATGACATGAAAATGGGCTTAGTTGAGCCATTACGTGAATTATTTAAAGACGAAGTACGTAAAATTGGTTTAGAGCTTGGTTTACCGTACGACATGCTTTACCGCCACCCATTCCCAGGGCCAGGTTTAGGTGTACGTGTACTTGGCGAAATTAAAAAAGAGTACTGTGATTTACTACGCCGTGCTGATGCTATCTTTATTGAAGAGCTACACAAAGCTGAGCTTTATCATAAAGTAAGCCAAGCGTTTACTGTATTCTTACCTGTTAAGTCGGTAGGGGTTATGGGCGATGCACGTAAATATGATTGGGTTGTTTCACTACGTTGTGTTGAAACTATCGACTTTATGACGGCGCGTTGGTCACATTTACCGTATGAGTTTTTAGGTGTGGTTTCTAACCGTATCATTAACGAAATTGACGGTATCTCACGTGTTGTTTACGATATTTCTGGTAAACCACCGGCTACTATTGAGTGGGAATAATCCTCCTTTAAGAAAGGTCTGGCATTAACAGGCACGAAATCAACCTTAAGTCCGCGTAATTGCGGACTTTTTTTGTTTTTGGCTTAGTCAATTTTGGCAATGTCTGGCAACGCCAAGCACGGTTTGACCGTGGTATTTTGATGGGTATGATTCATCATTAATGTCATGGATTACGCCCGATACCATGCTGAGTGTTTTTGATGGGGCATGGTATTAAATTTTTATATCTATTTGTTTTATAAAGATTAACCTCTGGTTTTTTAAGGGTGTTTCAGCATGGTATTAAACAATAATAATAGGTCGAAACATGCTGACTGATACCAAACTACGCAATCTCAAACCCAAAGATAAACTTTACAAAGTCAATGACCGTGATGGCCTCTATGTTGCTGTCACCAAAGCGGGGTCTATCTCCTTTCGCTACAACTACTCAATCAATGGCAGGCAAGAAACCATCACCTTTGGACGCTACCCTTGCGGAGGTAATTGGTTTCTTCGCAGTGATGTTCATTGTGATGCTGGTCTTCTATTTTTTTGGGCAGTGGCTGTACAACACCGGACACGGCCCGAAGATGAAAGCCATTGCTGACAAAATGGAGGTATTCCAAAACAGGTTAGCCGGGCGTGTTTACAAGGACATGACGAGATCGGTCGATAAAATCGACAAAATGAGACGTTGGCCGTTTGGCCAACGCAAGTAGTTAGAAAGCACACGGGCCGGTGATGGTGCACCGGCCCGCATTTCTATATATCTCCGACCGATATGTTATGTGTCATAGAAAACGCAATTTATATCTGGACAAAGCCTTGCCAAGTATTTTACTAGTTTAGCAAGTGATGAATCACTACAGGTATCGAATTGTTTAAAGAACTGTCTAGATTCTGATGATTTGATTGTGGTTTAACGACATTTGAACTTATTGTCTTAGATTCAGCAGCCATCGAGATAAAAATCATTGCAACTGGTTTATCCAAGTCAACTTAACTGACTGTATTTGCTATATTAGATCAATCTGATTTATTAATCTGATTTTTCAACGAGGTTATCCCCTTGATATGCCCTATCAGGGGGATAACAGGATAGATCCTGTATTTCAATTTGAAGGTAAAAAACCGGAATATATCGAACCCTGAACATCAGGTGTTCGTGCACTCCACTGTTATATCTAATGGCGCGGCAGGTAATCTTGGTTGTGAACGCTGCCAGCCAGAGCCGTAACGAGTGTATTGTGGTGGCACTGAAATAGCCACTTTTAGATCATCAGCTGCGGTGCGAGCCCAGAAAGGGTCTTTGAGCATATCTCGGCCTACAAAAACAAAATCTGCACGACCATTCTGTAAAATTTCTTCCGCCTGACGACCAGTTTCGATAAGCCCAACAGCACCTGTTTTGATGTCCAACTCTCGACGAAGAAGTTCAGCCGCAGGAACCTGATAGTTCGGATAAGTGTTTACGTCAACCATAGCAATACCGCCAGTTGAACAATCAATAAGATCAATACCTTGCTCCTTCATCCACTTACCGTAAACGAGGAAGTCCTCTGGCCGATTACCGCCTTCAGCATAATCCGTAGAAGAGATACGAAGGAACAGTGGGCCGTCCCACTCGCTGCGTACTACATCAATAACTTCGCGCACAATACGATAACGGTTTTCCTGATTCCCACCATACTCATCCGCACGTTTATTCGCCAATGGTGACAAAAACTGATTCAATAAATATCCGTGTGCACAGTGAATTTCAATTACATCGAAACCGGCTTCACGAGCACGGCGCGCACCTTGGCGAAATGCTTCAACGACCTCTTTAATTTGATCGACAGTCATAGCTTGTGGCACGCGAGAATCAGAAGTAAAAGGAATCGCAGAAGGTGCAATTGAAGGTAAGTCAATACCCAGTTGACGCCCAGCATGACCAATTTGTGCACCCGCTTTGGAACCGAAGCGATGAATAGCGCTAGTCACCCGTGCTAGACCTTCAATATGACTATCATCCCATATGCCGATGTCACCAGGTCCAATGGGTCCATTAGGTAATACTGAGGCTGTCTCCAGCATGATGAGACCTGCTCCTCCAAGGGCTCGAGCTCCGTAATGGACTACATGAAAATCATTAATATGCCCGTTATCTGACGCCGAGTGCATGCACATGGGGGACATCGCAATACGGTTGCGAAACTCAATACCATTGATGGTAATTGGTTCAAAAAGTAAGGTTGACATTATTTCTCCAGAAAGTGACTTGCTATTAAGGCTAACTAAACTAACATATAAACAAAATTATTAAATACAGCAAAAAATACATATACTTACCTAAAGGTAACTTAGAGGTGAACATGAAGAAATTACGTAACTACGATTCAGCCCCAGGGTGCTCCATGGAAGCAGCTCTTCATATCATGGGAGGAAAATGGAAAGGAGTAATCCTTTATCATCTCTTCAAAGATGGAACCCTCCGCTTTAGTGAACTACAACGTTTTATGCCTAGTATTAATCAACGATTACTTACGAAGCAGCTACGCGAGCTGGAAGAAGATGGACTAGTTCTACGCAAGGTTTATGCTGTCGTTCCGCCTAAGGTTGAGTATTCACTGAGTGAAGAGGGGAGGGAACTAAATAAGCTTGTTTTGGATCTAAGTATATGGGGTAGGCAATGGCTAGAAAAACGAGGGTTGAAAACAGCAATTGAAGAGGATATTGACGAACTAAAAAAAGCGTTGTTACCTTAAAACTCAATGGATTAATACTATTCCAGAATTATTCGACATATTTAATTCCTGAATCGCTAACCTATACAGGGAAAAATCAGGACGTTACCTCGTGTATTGTTAAAACACTAGCAGATTCCGTACAACTTCGCAGGTGTTTACTAGACTGCAGGCCCCTATTTATAATGAAAATAAACAGCCAACATATTGATGAAATAGCGGCACTGCTAGCCATTGCTGCTAACGGAACTTTTGCCGCCGCCGGAAAAGCAATTGGACGACATCCTACCATTATTTCTAAACGTATAGCGTCATTGGAGACCCGTCTGGGGGTTCGTTTGGTTGAACGCACGACACGCCAAGTTCAACTAACAGATACAGGCAAACGTCTCGCTGATAAATATAGGGTAGCGACTGACCTTATAGAGGAAGCGCAGGAAGAAGCGACTGAAAACGCGAATAATCTAAGTGGAAGACTAAAACTGGCTTTTCCAGCCACTATGGGACGTTTGTGGTTAGCACCGAAAATTCCGGAATTCATGGTGAAGTATCCCAATCTAGAGCTAGATATTAGCTATAGCGATAATTATGTCGATCTTATTGAAGGTGGCTTTGATGCTGCTATTCGAATTGGGCATCTGACCGACAGTCGTCTCGTTGCACGTAAGCTGATCAGCCATAAACGAATTCTCGTTGCGTCACCTAATTATTTGCAACAGCATGGAACGCCTCTAGAGCCAGACCAACTACTTGAACACAACTGTATCGGTAACCCCAGTCTTCACTCCTACCCGATATGGCGCCTGTCCGATGGACAACAACTAGCCATGGTTCGTACCAACGGAACCTTAGTCACTAACGATAGTATCGCCATGCTAGAGGCGGCAAAGGCTGGCATTGGAATACTTGGTGCTGGAGAGTGGCTTGTTGCTCAAGACATACATTCAGGGTCCTTAGTGCAATTAATGCCGCAATGGCATTTTGATAGTGATGGAGGAATTTATCTGGTTCGAGCGTCGCGTCACTATATATCAGCTCGCACAGGCGCATTTGGTGAATGGATTTCACAGCTATTTCAGGCAGCACCATGGAAATAATAGTTAGTGCTACTTTTACGTCTGATTCATGCAAATAATGCATGAGTATTGTGCAAATTTAAGATATTGCCTCCCACCGTGCATGTTGACACAATCACCTCCAGCAGATAATCAAAGGAGATCTCAATATGCCACACCTTTCCCCAGCAATAAAATCAGGCTCATTTCTGTTCTTATCCGGCCAGCTTGCGTTCGATAGCAACGGCAAAATCCAAGGTGATGTTGAAGAGCAGACAGCTTTAATTCTTGCTCATCAGTTTAAGGTCCTGGCTGAATATAATTTGGGGCCAGAAAATGTCGTAAAAGCCGGTGTATGGATTACCGAGCGAAGTAATTTTCAGAAATTTGATGCCGCATTTGCCCGCACATTTGGTGACCATTTGCCAACTCGTTCTACCGTTATCTCACAACTGGCTCTTGAAGATGCTTTGGTTGAAATAGACTTAGTGGCTTCCTTTGAACCGCTTACCTGTTGATATATTGGCATATCTTTGTAATTCCTTACTTTCGGAGAAAAATATTATGAATATTCAGCGTATTGCTGCATTCTCAAACGGTTCAGAAGGGGGAAATCCCGCTGGCGTTGTTCTATGTGAATTGATGCCTGACACCAAAACGATGCAAACATTGGCAGCAGATATTGGTTATTCAGAAACAGTATTTGCAGCTCCTAACGATACAGGTTGGCGAGTTCGATATTTTTCACCAGAAGTAGAGGTAGACTTTTGCGGTCATGCAACCATTGCACTCGGCTCCGCTCTTGCGCGAGATTTTGGGTCTGGAACCTTTCACTTAACACTCAATCACGCGCAAATCAGCGTTGAAGGCTACTTCTCTGAGCAGGACTGGGGGGCTTCATTTATCTCTCCATCTACTCATAGCCGCCCAATTAGTAAGGAATTACTCGCTGAAGCCCTCGCTTTATTTGGCCTCAGCGAGGCGAACCTTGATCTACGAATTCCGCCTGCGATAGCTCATGGCGGTGGAGATCACTTGATCCTTGCCTTAAAAGACAGACAAACATTGCAAGCGATGCAGTATAACCAAGAAGATGGTCGTCATTTATCTCTTCGAGAAAAGCTGGTGACATTTAACCTGATTTACGCTGAGCAGAATCAAGTATTCCACTCACGAAATCCGTTTCCTGTAGGAGGAGTATTTGAAGACCCTGCAACTGGAGCGGCGGCAGCAGCACTTTCTGGATATCTCAGAGATATCACTTGGCCACATCAAGGATCTATCGTGGTTTATCAAGGGGAAGATATGGGTATGTCTTCATGCTTAACCGCTGAGATCTCACCTCAAATTGGTTCTGGGATCAAAGTGTCAGGCAGCGCACGGTTGCTTAGCTGATCAAATAACATTCACTAATGATTGAGAAGATTGGTATGCCAATATCACCAGAGAAAGCACTTGAATCACTTAATATTATTTTACCCTCAGCTCCTAAACCAGCAGGTCAATATCAACCTGCTGGTTTAGTTGGAAATATGCTTTATTTATCTGGGCAAGGACCAAGAAGTGAAGATGGGCAATTTATAACAGGAACTTTGGGTAACGATCTTACCGTACAGGAAGGTTATTTGGCTGGGCGCAATGTGGGGTTACAAATACTGGCCGTTGCAAAAGATGTATTAGGTGATTTATCACGTATTGATTCGGTCGTTAAATTATTTGGTATGGTCAATGCCAGCGATAGCTTCGTTGACCATGCCAAAGTTGTGAACGGTTGCTCTGACTTACTAGTTGAAGTTTTAGGCGAGAGGGGCTATCACACCCGCTCTGTCATGGGAGCTAATTCACTGCCTTTTAACATGATTCTTCAGGTAGATGCCATCTTTTCAATTAAATAAACACTACTTTAAAAGACCTCTACTTTTAACGCTAAAGGTATCTTTCAGGAATCAGCATGTCATTCATTGAAATTATTTTGTCTTCAGGTCGGTTCTCTGTTGATATCGCGCTTTATACGCTTCTCCCTGTCATGATAGTCATGCTGTGTATCATGAAAGTGCTGGAAACAAAGGGGATAATGGATATCATTGTTAAGAAGCTGACTCCAATTTTTAAGCCATTTGGCTTAACGGGAATGAGCACCTTCGCCTTACTTCAGATGAACTTTATCAGTTTCGCGGCTCCACTTGCTACGTTGTCTATTATGCAAAGTCGAGGTGTATCAGACCGACACTTAGCCGCAACCTTGGCGATGCTATTAGCAATGGCGCAAGGTAATATTCTCTATCCAATGATCCCTTTAGGCCTCAACTGGACAGCAGCAATTGTCATTTCTATCATCGGTGGATTATGTGCATCTTCATTGACTTGGTATTTCTCAGGGCGGAATTTATCAGATAAAGACAATCATTCTTCAGACCAAGCGTCAAATGACAGTTCGTCCCATAGTGGTTTAATAAAGGTGATTAATGATGCTGGCATTGACGCAATTCGATTAGCTGTAGGTGCTATTCCAATGCTAACGTTGTCAATTACTATTGTCGGCATTCTCAAAGCCGCAGGAGCCGTTACTGCTCTAGAGCAAACATTATTGCCTCTGTTGAACGCCGTCAATATATCTTCCATGTTTGTTATGCCCACTCTGGCAAAATACCTAGGTGGAGGGACTGCTTATTTAGGTGTCGCGACTGATTTGATTCAACAAGGCAATATGTCCGCTACGCAGATAAATACCTCCGCCGGATTTCTGGTTAATACATTCGACTTACCAGGTGTAGGTATATTCTTAGGTTTAAGCTATCGTTTTGTACGACTATTTAAATATGCAATACCAGGGATATTATTAGGAATATTAGTGAGAGCGTTGCTTCACTTTTTAATTTTAGGCTAATAAAACAGAAAAGCACTCTCAATCAAAGAGGAGGAATTTAAGAACAAATTAAATCAATAAAAAATATAATAAAATTCAAACTACATATTATTTAGAACGAGAGCATGAGTAGATAAAATTATTAATATATCAAGGAATACTAATGCTAATACTAGAATCCTTTTTTGGATTAATCGGAGATCTCACATGGGGTTGGTCACTTATTCCATTCCTTTTAATATTCGGTCTCTTCTTCACAATCGCAACTGACTTCGTTCAGTTTAGATTCTTCAAACGCATGTTCCGAGTGTTGCTGACTAAAAACCAAACTTCGGATCAGAATGCGATCTCTGGTCGAGAAGCTCTTTTATTGTCGATAGGCGGTCGTGTAGGTGGCGGAAACATTGCAGGTGTTGCCGTTGCTATCACATTAGGTGGACCAGGCGCGGTATTTTGGATGTGGGCTGTTGCGCTTATCGGAATGGCGACGAGCTTGGTAGAGTGCTCACTCGCTCAGCTCTATAAGCGAGTAGACGGTGATGTTTTCCGTGGCGGTCCTGCAAGGACGATTATTCATGGCCTTGGAAAAGATTACAAATGGCTAGCTTATGTTTATTCTATATGCTTAATAGCATCTTTTGCAATCGGCTTCAGCGCATTTCAAGGTAATACAGTTGCAGGAGTAGTTGTAGATAGTCTAGGTATCGATCGTATCTATACCGGAGCATTTCTTGCAGTTATCGTTAGCTTTATTATATACGGTGGCATCCATCGTATCGCTAAAACGACAGACGTCATCGTCCCCATAATGGCGATTGCATATATAGGTATTTCTTTGCTCATAATTATCATGAATATTTCCGATCTTCCGGCGGTCATATTAACAATCGTTAAAAACGCTTTTGGTATTGAAGAAGTAGTAAGTGGTGGGATGGGGGCAGCAGTTGCAAACGGTCTCCGACGAGGCTTATTCTCCAATGAAGCAGGCCTAGGTTCTGCACCAAATGTTGCTGCAACAGCGGATGTAACGCACCCGATTAGCCAGGGAATAACTCAATCTCTGTCTGTATCCATTGATACTATCGTTGTATGCAGTTGCACAGCTTTCGTGATTTTACTTGGTAATGTATATGTACCGGGTGAGACAGTTGCTGATGGTGCTGTCCTTACACAACAATCATTGGTGTCTCATATAGGAGGGTGGGCTCAGTACTATCTAACGGGTACGATTTTTTTATTCTCTTTCAGTTCCATTATCTACAATTACTACTTGGGAGAAAATGCACTGACCTTTATATCGAAAAGCAAGCTGGCGTTACACATCCTACGAATTTCAGTTATTGCTATCGTATTCATTGGGGCTGTAGCTCCAACAGCAACGTCAGTATTTTTCTTTTCAGATCCAATGATGGGTATACTAGCTATTGTGAACTTACTCGTTCTGATAATGCTGTTCCCTACGGTAATGCGTCTGTTGAAAGATTACCGAAACAAACTTAAAGATGGGATAGAACATCCCCAATTCGACCCGGATTAATTCAGCGATTTGGATATTGACCGTAACGCGTGGCGATCTAAAACGTATTCAGTAACCTAGCAATTAGAAACAAGCCCTATTAATAAAATAGGGCTTGTTGAATAGCTACTACAGACCTAGTAATGGATTATATAAACTAAGTCCAAATCTGGCTTGAATGAATGTTGTGAGTATCGGTTTTAAATTTTTTTTGGCATATGGGTTTAGAAAAAGAGCTGTTTAGAACAAGAGTCAGTACCACATACTCTGACTCGGCACTAAACAGGGGAACGCTACTTGTTCGAGGACTTACTCGGCTTTAGTCCCGGAGTGTTTCCTGGAGTTTTTTTGTTGTCACGTCGACGTTGATCTGGTTTACCAGTCGACTTGGCTATTGGTTTTGGTCCTGGTTTCAAACCCATGATTTGATCCTTTTATTTAACGAGGTTATTCCTCGTTGTATAATCTTTGGGCAGTATTGATGGCTTTCAAGATGTGTATGAAAAACAATCTAAAAATATCACCAAGGTTTCTTGCTGGTAACTCATGTTTTGATGCGTTTTAAAATGTATTGCGACAAGTTGGAGGTACAAGATGGATAGAATTACCTCGGGTCCGCGACGGCTTAGTGTTGAAGAGATACAAGAGCTTCGTCGTGATATGCAAGAATCCTCAGCTTGGGCCAAAGCAGAACTCAAACGCCGACGAGACGCAAAAAAATCAAAAAAATTCTGCGCATGGTATAGATGATGGTATCGGGAAAGGTGGTATTTCTAAATAGCTGTTATTTCGATGTATTTTGTATCCGTTGATATTCGAGTGGGAATAACACCCGTTTTTACTAATGGTTAATGCCTTTTAGATAGCAAACATAGTTTTGTTATTTAAATAATAAAAACCGTTAGTTCTTGCCCACTAAACTAATTAAGTGAAGTGGGCTAAGTGGGTTTATTTTGCAGGAACGGGCGTAAGTTGCTCTGTTTCTGTAAGTAGCCCTTTAACTAGACTAATACAGCCTAGAATTAAAATAATAGTAAAGGGCAGGGCGGCAATAATAGTAATGTATTGCAATGCTTGAATTGAATCGGTGCCACCAATCCACAGCATTAACATAGCAATAATACTGGCAATAACGGCCCATACTAGCTTTTGCTTTATAGGTACTTCTAGTTTTCCGCCTGATGTAAGGCTATCTATTACAATAGAGCCGGAGTCGAGGGTGGTAACAAAAAAGATAATTATTAACGCCACAGCTAAAAGAGAAAGCAGCGTACCAAACGCATAAGCATCTAGCATATAAAACAAGCTAAGCGTTACATCTGTAATACCTTGGTTTGCGCCAAGTACCCCAACTTCATTTATAATTTGATCAATCGCAACACCACCAAAAACCGACATCCAAGCAGTAGTTACAAGAGTAGGAATGAGTAATACATACACTAAAAATTCGCGTATGGTATGCCCTTTTGAAATACGCGCTACAAACATACCAAAGCAAGGTGCGTATGCAACCCACCACGCCCAATAAGACACAGTCCAGCCATGTAGCCACTGCGTATCTTCTCGGCCTGTGCTTGAGCTTAGAGGAATGATATTTTTAACATAACCTATTACGGTTGTGTATGCAGAATCAAGTACCGTGGTAAAGTTTAAAATAAATACTAACCCCAGAAACACAAAGGCTATGCCCATATTTATATTACTTAGGAGTTTAACGCCACCATCCATACCGCGCACAATAGAGAGGATAGCCAAGCTCATAATTAATAAAATAATGCCTTGTTGTAATAACAAAGAGCTTTTAAAGCCGAGTACGTGGCTAATACCACTGGCAGCTTGTGCCCCGCCTAAGCCTAACGACGTAGCAAGACCAAAAAGGGTAACTAATACCGCCATTACATCGATAACATCACCTAACTTGCCCCATACTCTATCTCCTAAAAGCGGATAAAATATAGAGCGCATAGAAAGCGGTAAGCCTTTGTTATAAACAAAATAGGCTAGGCATAAAGCGGTCATACCGTAAATTGCCCACGCGTGCAGACCCCAATGGAATACAGTAGCCCCTAAAGCCATTTCTCGCCCTTGCTCGGTAAAGGCCTCTGCATTGAGAGGCGTGCCAAACCAGTCGGTGTAAAAGGCGGTGGGCTCTGCCACACCTCAAAAAATAAGGCCTATACCCATGCCTGCAGCAAAGAGCATAGATACCCACGATAAGGTTGAATAATCTGTAGTTGCTTTATCGCCGCCAAGGCGAATTTTACCCAACGGTGAAGCGGCAATACCCACTGCAAACAGCAGCAATATATTGGCGCCCCACATAAATACGTAGTCAAAATTAGTTAGTGCGGCATTTTTTATTGAGTTAATCGCCTCTTTAGCTTCGTTAGGCGAGAGGGCAAGTAGAGTAATTATAAAAAGTAGAGATAGGCCAATAGAAACAGAAAATACATTAGTATGAATATCCATGCCCCATTTGCTAACGTTATCTTGTCCTACTTGGTAATCGGTTGAATCGATACTGTATTTTTTTGATTTAAACTTCATATAACACGGCGTGAACTACCAGCAACTGCTAATAGTAAAGCTCCTCCATATTTGCATTGTGAATGACCCGCGTAAGTAAGATACATGATGAAATATGCAATTAGGTGGTAAGGCGCGGATCCCCTAGACGCTAAATTGTATTATAAATGCTGCCAATGTTATTGACTTGTTTATGTATACAGCAACTCCACCAAGCTAAATCGCTATAAAAATAACTAGCAGCAAGTGTAAATACACCATGCTAGCTAAAGTATTTAACACTTAAGAAGGAATTTACAGCATAGCGTTTGGGCTAAGCGTAGGTAAAAACAGTACCGCGGTTATTAAGCTCGTACGGTTTTAAAGCACATACTGCAGTTTTAATTACGCTAAGCTGAGCAGCATTTATTTTTTTAAAGGTGAGTGCTGCTAAAGCTAAAGTGGCTTTACAGCGCTATTTAGCTTGCTAATTCAGCGTTTTGTATAATTTAAAAGCAGTTAAACTAAAAAGTTAATTTTTTACTTTACCTTTTCTAAAAGGTCTCTATAATTCGTCGACATTGCAGGGGCGTAGTTCCAATTGGTAGAACAGCGGTCTCCAAAACCGACGGTTGGGAGTTCGAATCTCTCCGCCCCTGCCATTTATTCTTTACATCGTTTTTATTACTTCATATATTGTTCTAGTGTTTAATCTACTGAGTTGTTATGCATCCACGTTACGCAGCTATTTTTGGTATAGAAAACCTTGAACTAAATCAGCATTATCGTCCTAAAAATACTGAGACTACTTTAGCCGTTTCACAAAGCACTCCAGCTGAGCCGTTAGCGCTGAGCAAGCAGTTATTAAGTGATATACGTTTTAGTGCACCTTCTTTAACAATTAATCATGTTTTAAAAGGGGCAGACATACAGTTAGCCGACGATAAGCTTACACTACCAACCTCACAGCTCAGTGCTTCTGATAAGCGCGCTTTATGGGCTTTAATGAGCACACACCTTGATAAACTTTAAACCTGTAAACGAAAGCGCAATAGCACAATTAATGGCTATTGAAACTGCCTGCCAATCTCATCCTTGGTCTCTTAAAACAATGAGCTCTTGCATGGGCGGCCGTTACTTTAATTTAGCGGCGTTTGATGAAAACACCCTAGTAGGTTTTTATATAGGTGAAAAGGCAGGGCCTGACTTTACCCTTATGGATATATGTGTAACGCCCAGTGAGCAAGGTAAAGGCATTGCAAGGCAGTTACTTAGCCAGTTTATTGAATATGGCGAGCAGCAAAATGCTGAAAACCTTTTTTTAGAAGTACGCGAATCAAACGCGCGTGCAATAAAGCTTTACGAACATGCTGGCTTTACGCAAATGTCGGTACGTAAAAACTATTACCCAAGCGATGAGCCCTCTAAAAATGGCTATGAAGACGCCATACTAATGGGTATGGCGCTTAACTTAGCGTTTAGTTAAAGGGTTAAATTAAGCGCTAAATAAACGTTTAAAGTAAAACACGCACTTTTAGGCGGTTTCTTTACTTCTAGCTATGGTTTGCTCAATAGCATTAATTAGATTTACAATTAATGTGGGGCGCTGGGCTTGGTCATTACTAAGCAGGTTTTCTTCTAGCAGCGCTGCACTGTGGTAAATATCGTCAAAATTAAAGCAACCAGCACTGCCTTTTAAGCTATGAGCTACACTTCGAAGTGCCTCTGCATCGTTACTGGCTTTTAAGCTGTTTACCTTTTGCAAGTAACTTGGCAGATTAGCCACATAGTTATCGTTAATTTGCTGAAACTTTTCACTTTTTAGTAAACTATCCCACTTGTTCTGATTATCTTTTTCAAGATTTAAGTAACTAACTAGCACGTTTTCAAGCGCGTCTTTATCAATGGGTTTTGCCAGTGCTTTATCGCAACCGGCCTCAATGTATGTGTCTATATCATGGTTCATTACATTGGCGGTAAGCGCGATAATGGGCCCATCGTAGGCTGCATGACGTAGCATTTTAGTAGCCTCAAGGCCGCCCATTACAGGCATTTGCATATCCATAATAATTAGCTGGTAGTCGTTTACTAACGCCATTTCTACTGCTTGTGCACCATTGTTAGCCATATCTGGCTCTAGGCCCCAGGTTTGTAATAGCAGTTTTATAAGTAGCTGGTTATCGGGGTTATCTTCGGCAACTAATATGTTGGCATCAAAACTAGAAGTGGCAAACGACAAGAAAGGGTCTTTTTCTGGAATAAGCTGTGCTTGCTCAGTTAAAAGCTCTAGTGGCTGTTTCGGCTCGTTAATATGGCAATCAACGGTAATAGCAAAGCGACTGCCTATGCCAATTTCGCTTTTTAAAGTAACATCGCCACCCAATAACTGCGCTAAGTTTTTAGAAATACATAAACCTAATCCTGTGCCTCCAAAGCGGCGCGTGGTGGTGGCATCGGCTTGTTCAAAAGGTTTAAATATACGCTCTATTTGGTGCTCAGACATACCAATACCGGTGTCTTTAACCACAAATTCAAGCTGCTGCTTACTTTGCAAATAATGCACACAAATTGACACATTGCCTTGCTCGGTAAATTTTACGGCATTGCTGGCTATGTTTATCAAAATTTGTTTTAAACGCGTCATATCACTATAAATAGTGCGCGGTAATGGCAGCTCGTAATGAATGCTAAACGCCAGTTGTTTGTCGTGCGCTAGCGGTTCAATAATTGATTCTATATCGTGAACCAGCTGTACTACATTAAGGGGGGCTTGCTCTACAGCGAGCTTTTCTGCTTCTATTTTAGATAAATCGAGTATGTTGTTTATTAGCTCTAATAAGTGTTTAGAGTTTCGTAAAATGGTATTTAAATGCTGTTTGTCGTTAACCACTTTATCGTTAATTAATAACTGCTCGGTAAAGCCCATAATGGCCGTAAGTGGGGTGCGAATCTCGTGACTCATATTTGCTAAAAAACGGCTTTTAAGCTGGTTAGCTTGCTCTGCTTGAGCTATGGCAAGTTCAAGCTGGCTGTTCATCGCTTCGAGCGCTTTAGTACGGCTTTCTACTTTGTCTTCTAGGTGGTGTTTATATTCTTCTAGCTGTTCTTGGTAGTGTCTTATTTGGTTGATCATGTGATTAAAATCGTTAAACAACACCCCAACTTCATCATTTGTATGAGCAGGTAAATTTACCGATAAATCACCATCACCTACACGGTGGCTGGCGGCCCCTAAAAGCTCAATTGGGTTTAGCAGTAAATTGCGCACAACCACAAAAATAAGAATAGGCAGGGTGATCACCGAAATTATCACAATTAAGCCTGTGATTAAGCTAATTGCCTTACCCGACTGATAAAGCACGCCTTTTGGAATGGTTGATACAAAGTAATAACCGCCGCTCATTTGTACAGCAAATATCATTCTTTCTATTTTATCTATGCTCGAAAGCTCAATAGTCGAAAGGGTGCCTACATCGGCTAAATCGTGAACCTGTTCAAGCTCGTGCTCGGTAATATATTGTCCGCGTAAGCTGTAGTCTGAGCTAAATAAAATTTGCCCGTCGTTGGTTAGCAGTAAATTAAGGGTGTTGTTATAAGGTGCCTCTAAAATACTGGTGTTTAATATAGAGGGTTCAACTTGTAATACTATAAAGCCAAGTTGTTGTGGGCGTTTTAAATAGTAATCAACACTTTGTACGCGCTGTACAAAAAATAAGTTGGTGGTGCCGTCGTTGTTTTGCACCATAAATTGTTGTTGGCGCAAATTACTTTGCAGTACTTGCTTAAAAAATGGGTATGACTGCGGTGCGGTTGTTAAATTATTAGAATAATACGCGTCACTTTTACCACTGGCCGAGACTAAGTTAATACTAATTATATCTGGGTAGGCTTCGCTATAACTGGCAAAAACATCCATTAGTGCCCCTAAGCGGCGTGTATAGCTGCCATCAGCATGAATGTCGTTTGATAAAAAATCGTTTAAAACAGGCGAGGTAGACAGTAGTTTTGCTGTTGAATGAAACGAGTCTATGTAGTTGAAAACCTTTTGCTGTTGCTGCTCAACAAAGCGACTCATTATAAGATCAGCCTGCTTTTGTGTTGAGTTGGTTACGTTAGTTAATGTAAAACCACCTAAAAACAACAAGGGTAATATAACAAGCGGGGTTATATACCATAATAATCGAATACTTAACTTACTGGTTTTCATGACCAAACTACTTATCCTCCGTGCAATCTAGCAATGATATGCGTTACGACTTTATTACACAAGAAGCGTAAGCTGATTTGGGTTAATTTAGCGTAAAAAAAGTGTGTATATAATTGGTTTAAATACGGCTAGTGAGCACCGAAAGCGAGATTATATTTTAAGGCGCTATATTTAGCTTTATTTTAAATAAGTTAGCGGCTGCGCTGCTTGGTTTTTTAATTATATAGCTAACAGTGCAGTATCAATGCCTGTCATAAGTTGAGCGCAAGGGGCTAACCCGTAGCGCTATTTTTATATTTATTAGTGTTTAGCACAATGCATTAAAATATGCGTTGTTAGGGCATTGGCATTAAGGGTAATTTAGCCACGCTTAAAATTAATGCGTGGCTTTAAAATGCTATTTATTTAAAGTATTACAAATTTAAAAATTAGTTCTTTTGAGTGTGAGCCGTACCGTAAGAGCGCACTAAAAAGTTTATTGCTACTTCTACCAAGCGGTCTATATCTTTTTTAAGCACGGGCTGATCGGGGTGAGTTAAGTACATTAAATGTAGCTCACTGCGCATTAAGGCAACAAATAGGTTAGTGGCTTCTTCAATGTTTAATTCTTCAAAATCAAGCTCTTTAGATTCCACTGCCGCTTTTAAATAATTAGAGACCTTGTCTTTTACCACCCGCGGGCCAGAGTTATAAAACATATGACCTAGGGCGGGTAAGCGGGGGGCTTCAGCAACAACAATTCGGTATAGAGCCATGGCCGTCTCTGATAGAGCGATTTGTAAATAAGCATGCCCAAGGCGGCGTAAGTTTTCTGTTAAGTTGCCTGGCTTAAACGTTATATTATCGATTGATGCTGTAAATATTTCGCATTCACTTTTAATGACCGCTAAAAATAAAATTTCTTTATTTGCAAAGTGAGCGTAAACCGTCGATTTTGATACGCCTGCCTCACGTTGGATCATGTCGGTGGTTGCACCATTAAAACCATGAATTAAAAATATTTTACGTGCAGCGTGTAATACCGTTCGTGCTTTTGCACCAAGCTCTAATTCACTTGGAGGCAGAGTGTTTTGGGCATTAGTAAGCGTTTTTGTCATTACATTTCACCTTGACATAATGTTAAATTACGCCTAGCATATCAAACCGAGCGGTATAGTTCAATTTGAGCTTTAAGTTAAGGGTGTTTTTAGCAGCTGTTAACTATCGGTATTACCCTGTTTAAATGTATTTAAGGTGTGACTAGGCAGCAATTAGCGTGCTTAGCTTTTTTTTGCCTATCACTCGAACCGAGCGGTACAGTACATAAATAATTGTGTTATTAATTTAGGATTTAAAAATGGCTAATCAGTGTCTTAATAAAAGACTTTTTAATTATTCGCGGCATTCAGCTATTGCGCTTACATTAGCTGCGGCTTTGTCGGGTTGTGTAGTGGGTCCTAACTTTGAAGAGCCTAATACAAATATAAACAACGATGCTATAAAGCCAACACCCGAATTTACTCAGCTACAAGGCGGTAATGCTGAATTGGCGTGGAATTGGTGGACAATTTTAAACGATCCTATTTTAACGGAGCTAGAGCGCAAAGCACAGTTAGGTAATCTTGACTTACAGCTAGCATCAAGCCGAATTGCCCAAAGCCGCGCAGCATTGGGTATTGCATCGGCAGACCGCTTACCCAGTGTATCTGCTGGGTTTGACTACAAGCGCGAAGGGCTGAGCGAAAATGGTAAGTTTGTTGCACTCGGTGCGCCCTCAGACCCTGATAACTTTTGGCAGCTTGTTTTTGATGCCAGCTGGGAACTTGATTTATGGGGCCGTAATAAACGTGTTGAAGAAGGGGCCGTCGCTATGCTGCAGGCCTCTTTGTATGCGCGTGAAGCCGCCCGTGTTAGCTTAGCTGGCGAGGTGGCTAAAACGTATTTGTTACTGCGCAGTGCACAAACGCAGCTCAACATAACACACGAAAACAAAACCATTGCAGAGCGTGTGTTAAAGCTTGCACAAAGCCGCGAAAAAAACGGTGTAAGTACACGTTTTGAAACAATTAGTGCAAAAGCAGAGCTGGCAACAATTAATGCTGCGCTACCAGAGCAAACGCAGCGCCGTAATGTGTTAATGAACGCGCTTGCGTTGCTAGTAGGTGAAAAGCCACGTGCCTTAAATACTTTGTTAGCCGAGCGTATTGCTGCGCCTGTTATGCCAAGCGAAATCCCTTCGGCTATTCCATCAGAGTTTGTGAAACGCCGCCCAGATATTTTACAAGCGCAAGCACACTTACACAGTGCTGTTGCCGCTATTGGCACGGCCGAAGCGAATTTTTACCCACGCATTACTTTAACGGGCTCATTAGGGGTTGAGGGGTATGCGCAAAGTGATTTATCAACCTGGGATTCACGTGTTTTTTCAGTGGGACCAAATGTTTATTTGCCTATTTTTCAGGGGGGGCGCTTAAAATCACAGCTTAAGCTGACTAAAGAGCGCGAGAAAAACGCGGCATTAACGTATCGTCAAACTGTACTAAAAGCGTGGCACGAAGTTGATAACGCAGTAGATGGCTGGGCTGCGCAGCAAAATCACCATCACAAAGTTGAAATTGCTCACGACTTTAATAAGCAGGCTTTACAAACCGTTGAAAGAGCCTACCAGCAAGGGGCAGCCGACTACCTTAGCGTTTTAACGGCGCAGCGTAATTTATTAGCAAGCCAAACTAAGTTAAATAACAGTGCAACCAATGCCTCGATTGCGGTTGTAAATTTGTATAAATCTCTCGGTGGTGGCTGGAACCCAGACGCGCTATCTGAAAGTGCGCTTGCGCCAATGTCAGCCAAGGCGGAGGGCGAGTAATGAATGCAGTCACGATTAATGTGCCTGTACAAAATGCGGCACCTGTTGCTAAGCCCGCAGGGCCATCAAAACAAGCACTGGCTGGGCTATTATGCATTTTTATTGCCGCTATGATGGCGGGTTTAAATAACCGAGTAGGGGCACTTGGATTAGCAGATGTGAGGGGCGTAATAGGGGCAAGTTTAGATGATGCCTCTTGGCTTTCAAGCGCCTATACCGTTGGGGAGCTAATCGCTATGCCTTTTGCTTCGTGGTTTGCCATTACGTTATCGGTTAGACGCTTTCATATTTCTATGGTGACTATATGTGGCGTTATTGCGGCTATTTTGTCTTTTATTCATGATTTAAACTTATTAATTGCGCTGCGTTTTGTGCAAGGGGTAAGTAGTGGCGCGCTCATTCCTATATTAATGATGGCTGCACTTAAATTTTTACCCCCTAACATACGTTTACACGGTTTAGCGCTTTACGCGATGACCGCTACATTCGCCCCAAATTTAGCTATTTGGCTAAGCGGGCAGTGGGCTGATGTTTTATCGGACTGGCGCTGGATTTACTGGCAAGTTATTCCGCTTTGTATTATTGCAGGTTCACTAACTGCGTGGGGGCTCCCAAAAGAGGGTGTTAAATATGCGCGCTTTAAAGAAGGAAACTGGTTAGGCCTAGTATGCGGCGTATCGTCTTTGACGTTAATTGCCATCGCGCTTGATCAAGGTGTGCGTTTAGATTGGTTTAATTCATCGCTTATTAGTGTGTGTTTTTTTGGTGGGCTAATTTTATTTGGCTGCTACGTATTAACCGAGTGGCATCACAAAGCGCCATTTATGAGACCGCAATTATTAGGCCGACGCAATTTAGGTATTGGCTCTGTACTACTTACCATGTTGTTAGTGGTGTTGATGTCGGGCTCAATGTTGCCCTCAACCCATTTAGCCAATTTACATAGCTATAGAGCATTACAGCTAGCGCCAGTAGGGTTATTAATTGCGCTACCACAACTTGTACTTGGCTCGGTAGTGGCACTGCTTTTATACAAAAAATGGGTAGACGCCCGCATTGTGATGTCAATTGGATTATTTTTAATTGCGCTGGCCTGTTTTAGCGGCGCACAAATTACGCCTTTATGGCATCGCGATCAATTTATCACAGCGCAGCTGTTGCAAGCATTTGGCCAGCCCATGGCAGTGGTCTCTATTTTATTTTTAATGACCAGTGTACTAGACCCAAGCGAAGGGCCGTTTTTTTCGGGAACCATAAACACATTACGTGTGTTTGGCTCGCTTATTGGCGGGGCTGTTGTGGGGCAGCTATTAACGGTGCGCAGTCATTTTCATAACGAAATGCTATTAGATCGCGCCTCACTGGTCGGTAACTCATTGGCAAACACCATACCTAATGAGCAATTAGGCGGCGTTATTGCCCAGCAATCGTTAGTGATGTCGGTAGGTGATGCCTACTTGGTGCTTGGTGTGTTAGCACTTGTATTAATTCCGCTGGCGCTATGTATGAACTTTGTACCAGCCCCGAATCTTAATAAATCTTAAATTTTAATCGTTGAGTAATATATTATGGCCTTACCAAAAGTAGTTAAATTAACCGTTGCAGCAACTATACTTGCCGTTGTTGCAGGCAGTATTATTTATCTTAATAAACCGGAGTCGCAAAGTGCAACTCAAACAACTGACGATGCCTACGTGCAAGCCGACTTTACCTTTGTGGCACCTCAGGTATCTGGCACGGTAGATCAAGTACTCATTAAAGATAACCAGCGAGTACAAAAAGGCGATTTAATTGCCACCATAGATAATCGCGATTTTGTAGTGGCTCTAGATTCCGCTAAAGCCCAAGCTAATAGTGCTAAAGCTAGTGTAGCTAGCTTGCAAGCTAAGTTAACTTATCAAGATTCGCTGGTACAACAAGCGCAAGCTGCGGTAGAGGCCGACACTGCATCACTTAAATTAGCGCAGTTAAATTTAAAGCGTTATACCAACTTAGCAACCGATGGCTCAGGCACTGTGCAAGCACGAGAAGAAGCACAAGCAAAGCTGGCTATTCAAAAAGCAAACTTGCATAAAAACCAAGCAGGCCTTGCGGCAGCAAAGCAGCAGATTAAAATTTTACGTGCCGATATTGAAAAAGCCAAAGCTGCGCTTGTACAAGCTAAAGCACGTGTAGTAGATGCCGAACTTAAGTTATCGTACACCCAAATTACAGCGCCTATTGATGGCATAGTTGGCCAAAAATCGGTGCGTGTAGGGGCGTATGTAAACCCAGGCAGCCCGCTATTGGTTGTTGTACCGCTCGATAAAGTGTTTGTTAGTGCAAACTACCGTGAAACTCAGCTAGCTAATGTAAAAGTAGGCCAAGAAGTTGAAATAAAAGTAGATGCACTACCAGGGCAAATTTTACGCGGCTATGTTGATAGCCTAAGCCCTGCCAGTGGCGTGAGCTACTCAGCCATTGGTGCACATAACGCCACGGGAAACTTCACCAAAATTGTGCAGCGTTTACCGGTTAAAATTAGCTTAGATGCAAACCAGCCGGCGCTTAAGCAGTTACGAGTAGGTATGTCGGTGGTACCCAGTATTTCAATAACGCAGTAGCACATTGTGTTAATTACAAGGCCAGTAACCATGTTGCTGGCCCTTAAAATTAGTTACTCCTTCCTTTTGCATATAAAGCCAAGATATTTTTGAGTTAGATAGCACACTTTTATACCGACTCCTGTTACAATTGCCACTATTAAAAAATTAGCTATATGGCGTTAATTGTTGTCAATTTATTCACACTAAATTGCTCAAAGCCCAGTTAATAACGATCAACTTAACGGGTTGCCTTGCATACACTCAATGTTATGCATGTAACTTGGCATCAAACTAAAAGAACTTATTAATGGCAGACCAGAATATTATCAACGAAATTAGCAAGCGAAGGACTTTTGCAATCATATCGCACCCGGATGCTGGTAAAACCACCATCACCGAAAAAGTACTTTTGTTCGGACAAGCGATTCAAAAAGCCGGTACTGTAAAAGGTCGTGGCTCTAATCAGCATGCAAAGTCTGACTGGATGGAAATGGAAAAAGAGCGTGGTATATCGGTTACTACCTCTGTAATGCAGTTTCCGTATAACAATGCGCTGGTTAATTTACTTGATACCCCTGGACACGAAGACTTCTCAGAAGATACTTACCGTACATTGACCGCGGTAGATTCGTGTTTAATGGTTATTGATGCCGCAAAAGGTGTAGAAGAACGTACCCGTAAGCTAATGGAAGTTACGCGCCTACGTACCACGCCTATTGTAACCTTTATGAATAAGTGTGACCGTGATATTCGTGACCCAATGGAACTACTCGATGAAGTAGAAACAGAGCTAAATATTGCCTGTGCGCCTATTACTTGGCCAATTGGTTGTGGTAAAGAGTTTAAAGGTGTTTATCACATTCATAACGACGAAGCGGTTTTATACAAAACAGGCCAAGGCCATACTATTCAAGAAGTTCGCACTGTAAAAGGCCTAGATAACCCAGAGCTTGATACTGCCATTGGTGAAGAACTCGCTGAGCAATTACGTGAAGAGCTAGAGCTGGTAATTGGTGCCTCAAATGAGTTTGATCTTGAATTGTTTTTAGCGGGTGAGCTTTCACCGGTGTACTTTGGTACAGCCCTTGGTAACTTTGGTGTAGACCATGTACTTGATGGTTTAACGCAATGGGCACCAACGCCATTACCGCGCGAAACAGATGACCGCCAAGTAATCGCAACAGAAGAAAACTTTACCGGTTTTGTGTTTAAAATTCAGGCCAACATGGACCCTAAACACCGTGACCGCATTGCCTTTATGCGTATTGTGTCGGGTAAATACAGCCAAGGCATGAAAATGAACCACGTACGCCTTGGTAAGCAAATTAGTATTTCTGATGCGGTAACCTTTATGGCGGGCGATCGTGAGCGCGCAGCAGATGCATATGCGGGCGATATTATTGGTTTGCATAACCACGGTACCATTCAAATTGGTGATACCTTTACGCAAGGCGAAAAGCTTAAATTTAGCGGTATTCCTAACTTTGCCCCTGAGCTGTTTCGTCGTATTCGTTTACGCGATCCACTCAAACAAAAGCAATTATTAAAAGGCTTAGTACAACTTTCTGAAGAAGGTGCTGTACAGGTATTTAGACCGCTTACTAACAACGATTTAATTGTAGGCGCGGTGGGTGTACTACAGTTTGATGTGGTTGTAGCGCGCTTAAAAGCTGAGTACAACGTAGATGCAATTTACGAAGGCGTAA
>OLGU01000051.1_pt1 | contig 36902 bp, 2 predicted proteins | sample 1609281 | NCBI WGS metagenome assembly OLGU01 (sample SAMN05416705, study PRJEB24817) | seawater metagenome | isolation source: Sea water | place: Canada:Atlantic | collected 2013-07 | reverse complement strand
GGCGTCTTCACAAGCTCGTCGTCCACATGCTATGGGCGTCTTCACTAACCGTCGTCCACATGCTATGGGCGTCTTCACAAGTTCGTCGTCCACATGCTATGGGCGTCTTCACAAGTTCGTCGCCTATATGCTATAGGCGTCGCCATCAGTTCATCAACATCTTTCGGACGCGCGGACGCGTGCTGTCAGAAAGAATTCAATCTACCATACGAGTTGTACCCCAACTACGACTTTGGAGTCGTCGGATCTGGTAAACCCCGACTGCCCCTGTTCTAGCCAGAGTCTGCTGGCTTTGACTACATCACATTTGACTTGCGACCGCTATCATGATCCGGAGTCCGTTAACCAGCCCTGTTGGTAGGATTCACTTCCGGGGAGCCCCCTTGCAGTCAACAGTTAAATTCGATTGTGTTCATTGTCCTCAACTTGCCGTACCTCTCAAAGTCATCTTAGTCAGCCCCAGCGCTGCGCTTGCAATCTAACCCATCATACACCACACCAATGTGAGGGACGTGACCCTCAGCGGCCAATCCCCTGGCAGACTTCCGACCCCCCCATCGGACTCATGTCCCGTTTGTCATTCTGGACTACGGATCCCGCACTTTTGATTCGAATCCCGTTTACTCGGAGCTTATCCATTTCGGTTTGGGTGATACAATACGAGGCGCGATCTCCTCAACTGTCTATCCTTTTCTGAGGATCCGTTATAGTGTCTATTAGCGCACGTCGTCTAGGAGTGTATCGCTGTGGATGGGGCCTCCCCCTTCCAGCGGTCCGCTTGAGCTTGATAATCTACCAGAGTTACGCACCACAATGGAACCCATTAGGGACGCTGTACCACAGCGCTCTCTCACAACAACTCCCGCGTCGACCACTTCCGGTCACGCCCCTGACACCCACGCTGGTCCCTTTCATGGGACATCCTCAGGACGGCAGAGTCAGACGACTCCTTCATACTGGGCTGCCAAGGTGACCGAGTTCAAAGCCATTGCCGCACGCCTCCAACTGGAGGGTGACGAGCGCGCTCTTGAACTGGTCGCCAAGACAGCCGCCACCATCTCGACCACGGAGCAGTGCAAGATATCAGACGCACTCCTGATTCGCTGCCTCCACTACATCTTCACTCGAAGCTGCACAGCGTACGAGCAGCACGAGCTCGTCACGCTCTTCTGCGAATACGAGAACGACGACGCACTTCAACTCTCTTGGGCTCAGGTCGGCATGCTTCAGCCTCTCAGCCAGCAAGCTGGAGCTGACGCTGCACTTGTCTTCCTGCATACGCCAGAGCCAGACGCGCCCTACATTGCTTATGCGGACTCCGAAACCGAACACATGCGGGGGGAGTCAAGGACAGAGCGGCTTGCAGCCTCTATCAACCCGGCATTTAGGGTTATTCGCCGGCTGCCTACCTCCTCCTCCGACACTTTGGCTGACGGAGCTTCGGAGCACGGGCATCTACCACCTGCAGACGGTCCCCTTGGACGCCAGGATCAGCATGGCGACGCACAGCGCGCACGCTGCGCGAGCGCATCGGCTGGCCAGAACGACCTCGAGGGCAACTATACATCTTCAGGTCTTCATGACCATCTGGAGGGCCTTCGCAGGCCCCCCTCATCTACAGGTAGGCCTGGTCGCCCCCACTCGCCTATCGTGATCATCAACGGTGACGCTGAGGGCAACAACCGCTCCAACAAGGCGCCAACCGGCGCCGCCGATGGTACCGCCGCCAAGGTCGCACCGACTATCCCGCGGCCGCAGTACCAACCTCGAGGAGATCGGACTCAGCAGCTCCTCTCCTTCACACCCTCGTGCTCGGCCTCAGTCGACGAGCACCGACGGGCTACTACCGACGACCTTCCTAAGGCGGCAGCTGAGAGCCGCCAGACGCCGCACGCAAACGCGAGCGACATTCGAACTTTGGTAGCTAGCGACGACTTCGAATTTGGTACGGCCCACGGCTGCCAAAATTCTCAGCAACGTGCGGCCCACGGCTACCAAGGCTCCCCGAACACCTCTACACCACCTGTTGTGTCCCACGTCGGTGGCCCAGACCTCATCCAACGAGGCCAAGTCAGTCGTGTCCCAGACATCGACTCTACTCTCACCTCCCTCAACGCCTTCTCGCTGGCCAACGTCTCGACTCGGGCAAGAACGGAGGCGTCCCTCACCAACCGCCAACAAGAGATGATCAGGCTTATCAGCGCGTCACAAGCTTGCATCAACACGACGGTACTCCACAAACTGGCGCTGCACTGTGTAGTCGAGTTCGACAATAGCCGGGACGGCAGGGCTGTCGATACGACCTTGGATCAGTGGCTCCTCGAAAGCCTTCAAGGCGCCGCCGAGCTCTTCGTTCGATATCCTCACTTTAGCAGCAAGGATGCCGTCGCCAAGGCCGTCAGCCTGCATTCTACACAAGAAGGCCATAGTCTGCTCGATTGGCTCCGTGAGGTCTACTCCTCCAAGGTCAAGGGGGGTCACGAGGATTCCTACGGATCCGAGGGACCGGCAACAACAATCGCTTCGGCGACGCGCGGCGTCCAGCGGTCCGCTGCACATGCGGCTATCTCTTCCCCTGCCCCCACGGACGAGATCCAGGCGCAGCAACGGGAACAGGATGCTGCCATGGAACACCTCAACCCCGCGATCCACCTCCCCGGGTCGTGTGAAGGAGGCAGCAGCCAGCTGAGGCCACAGTGGTCACAGCCCTTCGAGCCAGGTCACCATCCTACTCCCACTGATCACGGTTACGCCGCCAACCCGCGCGCAACGCCGGCCTTCGCTTCTGGGGGCTCTGGCTCTGGGCCGACTAGCCGGCCGCGCGGCACTCCGGTTGGCCCGGGATCAGGCCCTCCTTCAGGCGGCTCTGGCTCTGGCCCAGCTGGAGGGCCGAATCAACCTTACATTGGTCGAGACCACTACCCAGACCAACCGTATGGCCACGATCGAGGGTACGGGTCGCCGCCAGGCTCCAGGAGTGGCTACGCACCAGACCAGGGGAGCCCGCCAAGACCACCTCCTGATCAACCGCCGCCGTCGAGTCCCGACATGCCAACTCAGCAAGAGAAAGTCAAACTCGAACTTCTCGGCCATGGTGTGCCTAAATTCTATAGTCTCGAGGCTCCAGCCAATGCCAGGGAATATATCATACTGGCACTCGGCCCCGCTACATACGCCGCGCAAGTCGGCCTGGGTTGGCCCTGCTCAAAGGAGGACTTGAGGAAACCTAGGTCTGCCAAAGATGCGGTTGTCTTGCTCCAGGATCTCTCTCCCGGCGACGGCCTCCGCTTCGGGCAAGCCAGGCCGAACATCCAGAACACGCTCACGCGCACCATCGCCCACACGGCTGCGAGGCTCAGCAGCCTCTACAAGGCGATGTTCGAGATCAACACCGCGTTCTTCACGGGCCTCGCTGAACTCCCGATGATTCGGGACCACGTCTACGTCACGCACTTCCGAACGATGGCTGTCGACCTGGCCGAGCTCACCACCTCCTCAGCTCAGCTCGATAGGCTGGCGGCGGGCATCCAGCTCCTGGACGAGCTCTTCTTCCCCATCTACCTCGAGCGCAAGGAGCAGACGTGGAATGTCGTCGGCTTCCCCAAGCTCGCGACGATGGAGACACTGTTCCAATCAATCGAGAATGTCTCGATGAGGCTCTGGCCCGGCAGGGCAGGGCAGTCGGCGCGCGCGGTTGACAAGTTTTTCGAACTCGTCGAGCGGGTGGCGAACAACGCGGCGACTGCTTCAACGGTTCACGGCTCGGCGCACATGACTATCGAGGCTCTTCGGAAGCACCACCACGACGAACCGTTCACGGCAGAGAGGCTGAGGTCCCACATGACCGGCGCTTACTCGTGCCGTCAGCTCATTTTCGTCGCTGACCGTCAGGACGCTATCCGCTCGGAGCCACGACACCGACCCCGCGGTGCTACCTTCAACATCGATGGCCACAACGAACGGGAGGCAAGCACTGCCCAGGCCGCTGCCATGCAGGAACCCTTCCAACCGGGGCCGGCACCTCGCGGGGCGAGCTGCAGCCCTGAGCAGGTCGCGTGCATCACTAGCATGATCGGGGCCGCTTACGCCGCCGACGGCGGCCGAGAGGGCGCGAGAGCGGCGAAGGCTGCCAAAGCCGCCGCGCTTGCGGCCGAGGCGGAGGTCGCCGCAGCGGCTCCCGATGGTAAGGGGGGACGAAAAGGGGGTAAAGGCAGCAAGGGCAAAGGCGAGCGCCTCGTCGGCTTCGGCCCTAATGGAGCCATCATCGGTGGCGCCGCAGACGTCCCGCGTCTCATACAACACGGATTCGTACCCGATGGAGTCAACCCTGGCGACATGGGTGTCTGGCACCAACGTCGGGGCATCCAATGCCCTATCTGCGCAGCGCTATGCCCCCAGCAATACAACGTTGAGTACCAGAACACCACGGACTACGCGGCCAAGAACAACGGCATGATGCCCTACGCCGTCAAGTGGATGGACCCGCCTCCACAGATCCGCAAGCTCACCACCAACGAGATCCTCTGCCACGAGGTGCATGTCTGCTACCGTTACTGGCTCTGGCTCACGCGGAAGTTCTACAACACTCCCGAAGGGCCTGATCGCGACGCGATCAAGTGGATCGTCACCCCCGTCACCGCGGAGGAGTCGCAGCGACGCACCGCGGAGAGCAAGCGTCTACACGCCGACGTGGCGTGATCCGCTGAATCGGCGATGGTCAGGCGCACCCTGGAAGGTTTCTTAGCCATACCACTAAGAACCGACCTAGGTGCCCTGTGCCTTAGCCGTCCGCAGGGCTCTGAGAACAACGAGGAGGCGCACATCCTGTATGAGCCCGACTCCTTGTACTCCCAGCCCGGGTGCCAGCGCCAGCTCGATTCCGAGATCGAGACCATCCACCTCATCCTCGCACGACTCCAATCTAACGAATCTTTGGCTGACGCCCACGAAAAGCGTCCAGCCCGTCGACTAACTGACATCTTGTTCACGCAGCAGCTCGACAAAGCTGCTGCAACGCTCCCCATCTTTTTCTGCCTGCTCGAGCAGGCCAACAAGGTATTGCAACGCATGGCCAAAGCCCCGACGGGGGTTGCGATCATCGACCCTGCAATGCTCTCCCTCACCTGGTTCGGCTCCACCTTCCGAGTCGACTTCAGCCTCCAGCTTTGGAGGGTGCACTACCCAGGTTACAGCAAGAAGTATATTACCACCATACTGATCCCAGAAGCGAGGAACCGCCTTCTCGCTGCCCGTGGAGGCCCTGACGTTGCCCCTAGCCCAGCCAACGTCAGTCCCTCAGAACCCCCCTCGGCGCCACGCGCTGCGCCACCCCTGGCCCGAGCCTCTCCTCCTCCGTCAGCATCTGGTGGCGTCTCGACTGGTGGCATCTCGACTGGTGGCATCTCACCTGGAGGCGTCCCGACTGGTGGCGTCCCGACTGGTGGCATCCCAGTGAGATCGCAAGCCTCCCATAGCTCCACCACCTCCGCCGCTAACAATTCTAACAAATCGGCCCAACTCGAACTTACTAACCGCATGCCAACATCTCGCAGTCCCCACTCAGAGGGTGGGGTCGAGGCTGTTGTTACCCCCGAAACGGCCGAGTCTCTTCTGGACATGCAGAACCACAAGCACATCGGCAACCCTTCGAACGACACTGGGCTTCAGACTATGTCTCGCACCACAGGCTCGGCCTGTCTGGGGGTGCCGGGCGCCACGCCGTCCAGGGCTCTAACAGCCGCGGCCGTGGCCCCCGACACCTCCCCAGTGGCCGAGGCTCCCTCACGCCCCCCTAGGGGCACAGTCTCAGGCTCGGCCACCGACACCTTGCGAGCTCCGTTGGCGGCGGCTGTTACCCGCTCTAGCGGCAAGCGACCTGCGTCGACGGCATTCCCTCCTGCCGCCGCGTCAGCGCTCGCGGATAAACTAGCGGACGACTGCGACGCGCTGCTGCGCCAAGGGAGCCCTGGGCTCCACCACAGAGGCCTTGGCGCCTACGTCAACCCGTGCGCCCAACCGCCCGTTTCGCGGGGAGCCATCGCAACAGTCAGCTTGCAAGGTGGGGCGGTGATTGGGATCGTTACCGGTCGTCGTTCCCACCAATCTGGAGTCGCCCGCTTCGATTCCGCTGAGCAGGGATATGTCGCCTCATTCCCCAAACAACCAGATTCCCCTGGGTGCCTACTCATATCCGGCCATCCCGCTTTCGACGCGTGGTCTCTCCTCAACGGCAGCCAGAATCCTAACTGCGAGTTTATCGGCTTTGAGATCCGCGTCTCGGACTCAGATATTAAGCGAGATTCCTCAAGCGACCTCAGCGAGACGGAGTACACCTTCGAGGTTATGGCTGTCGCAATCAAGCAAGGTGTCACCGTCAACCCCAACGACGTGCTCACCCTTGACTACGGACCCGAGTACACTGTGGGGGCGCAAGGGTTGCCCGTTAGCGGACGTCAGCCGGGAGCTTACGACGTCCAGGTGGAGGCACTCTCCTCTATCAACTCTCTACAGCTCCTAGGGTTTTCAGATCACCTCACCGCCGCCGCCGTTGTCCTGTATGGGTGCGCGGTCAGTTCGGATGGTGCTGCCCTCCAGAAAGACGTCCTTTCTCGTGCCGGCTATCGGAACTCTGGCCGGCGGGACTACTCCACCGTAGGCTTGAGGTCTTGCTGTCTGTCGACTAGATTGAACCCCTTCCACGACGCCTCGGCCGGGGATCTACCTCCGGGGTGGCGCTTTCCGATCGCCGTTGCTGTCTCCGTCCTGCAAGCGCTGGAGCAAGGATTTAGACAGGCCCTCCCAGCGCTCGCACTGGAGTCCGGAGTCGAGGACATTCTGGCCCTCTGGCACCATAACGCCGACCAAACCAGAAGAGCCCCGCACGTCGACTCGGCCATCGAGCCGCTAAGGCTCCTTGCGTTGGAGCTCTTGGTTCATTACGATACGACTGAGGGCACTTTCACCGAAGCGATTACACGAGCCGCTTCCGTCGATGAACTCACACGCCTCATCGTTTGTCTCGTCCCTCGGGGTGAGAAGGTGCCAGTCTTCAACAGGGAGGCCGCAGCGGTAGCCTCGGAACTCGCCCTGGGTTGCGCCCGCCCGCTCTCGACGCCGCCCGAGTCCAGGCAACGTGCTATCTTCGCGGTGTTCAACCGTCGGCACTTCATGACCGATGAGGCGGCCTGGACCTGCTTCGAGGCCCGAAGTGAAGAATTCTATGAGATGAAACACCGTCTTGAGGAGCTGACCCCCTCTAGCCCGCGCGCTCCTCGGTCGAAGACTGTTACGGCTCGGAACCAATGTCCTTGGGTGCCGCACTCTATCTTCAGGTGCCCAGACGAGTCCGACACGACTCCGGAGCCACGCGTTGGCAGCCCACGCACTCCTCCTTGTTCTCTCCCGTCGCCTGATCTTTACGACCTCGGCGCAGAAAGCAGCTCGGATTCGTCATCTCCGCCCTCCGAAGCAGGGTCGGCCATCCCTGGCTCTGACCTGGCCCACGCCATCGACTTGGAAGCTGACTCAGTTCTCCTCGGGGCAGGCCCGACTTCCGGCCAGCTGAGCGCAGGAGATATGCAAGAGCAGGCCGAGCTGGAAGCAGCCCTTTCGGCGTCACTCGCAGAGTCTGAGACCATCGCGCACAAGGACGAGGCGAACGGTCGGGTAACGGATTCAAGCATTGCCGCCGAAGAGTTCAGCGGTTCGCGAAGCCTGCAGCCAGCCGCCTCCGGGCCGGGACATGACGTCGCCGACCCGACCCTCAAGGCTGTGACGCGCGGCTCCGCACGCAGCTCCGACGTCCAAGCTTCTATCGCCCCCCTGGAGTACACTAGACTGCTCCGGGGCAATCCGTCCGATGAGCTTGTCGCGAAGAATCCAAAGCTCCGGGAGTTCATGCGTCACCGAGGCTGCTGCGTCGTCAGCGAGATAGCGCTCGACGAAGGAGGGCCCTTCGGCCTGGTCGCCGCTAGGCCCATCATGGCTGGAACGCCCCTCGAGGGGTATGGTGGTGTCGCCGTGTCGCACGCCCCCAATGGCAGCCATGTCTACCGAGTTGGAGTTTCGCAGCACGGGATCGCTATCGACGGGGGCGCCTACCATACACTCCCCCTTGGTTTCAGAGCCGCTGCCACCAACTCGGCCACGGCTAATGACCCGGGTATTAACGCCACAATGGAGGAGCTCCGCATCGACTTCAACTCGTTGTCGGTGTTCCAGCACTTCCCAGTCTTGGTTGCCAAGCGCAACATCCCCAAAGGGGAGGAGATCGTTTGGAGTTACCCTGTTCGCGACGGGCCTGCGACGATCAGTACCGCTTTCGATGACTGTGAGGGTCTGTCAGAGCTTCGGGTGTCACTCGGTTCCGCCGCTTTTGCTGCTAGACCCCCACGCGAAAGCCGCGTTACCTGGGTCACAGTGGTCGAGGCCCTGCAGGCTCAGGTGCCTGACCTGTACGCTACCACACGGGCGATCATCCAACGGGATCCGCCGAACACGACGGCATATGCTGCTCAAAGGACGCCCTACCCTGCAACCGGCTGCATACAAGACGGCCTGACTGCGTCGCTAATCGACTCTATTACCCTGATGGCCAAACTCCAGGACAAACGTCAATTTCGCCTACTTCTGGTGGGGTTCACGGGCATCATGGCCGCGGCCCTAGTCGCCGGAGCCGTGAGAGGCTACTTCAACGCGGGACTCTACGTCGAGTTGATTGTTCAGGATGACGACGAGGCGCTGCGCTCTCGCGCTGCCCTCGCTAAGGCCATGGCCGCGATGTCCATGTGCTACGACGACATGCTTGGACCGGCTGCTGCGTACTACTCGAAGCTCAACGTTTTCGACGCAACCGAGCTGACCGAGGGCAGACGCGTACCCGTTTACGCAGTGGTCCGCACGGCAGCGGTGTCCGAGCTCGGCCGGGCTGGGATCTCATCTGACGAGTTCGATTTGGTCGTTGCGTCGGGTGCCTACTGTGGGCGACCTGAGGTCTCTCACCTCCAAGCTGTCGCCACTCGATCTCTCTGCATGCAGCAAGCTACTTGGGCTGCTCAACCACACCGAGCCCCCATCACGGCTCACGTCGCTAGCAACTACGTGGTGCGCGATCTTCGACGGTTTCGGCAGTTCACCCAGCCCACTGTTGCTACTGTTGGCGCCGACCAGCACCCTCAGGGCCCTGTAGGCTGGCCCTCGGTCTCGGCACCGGAGGCCAACCGACTTGCAGCGGGTGCGCCCGGTTCATTACTATATCTGCGCCCTGACGGATGGAAGGCTGTCGGCCTCGGTGCCGGGTTCGCACAGGCGGGTCTTGCGCCGGGAGTCCGAGTTGCCGTGTTCGAGGTTGACCTATGGCGGTTTGCCACCCTGTCCCCATCCAGGTCTGGCCGAGCTTCGGCCCTCGCGATTGTTTACGACAACCCCAGGTTCGGTGAGAGCACCCTTCGCGACGGGGCACTCGAGTTCTATATCTTGATGCTCCAACCAGCCCCTTCTTCCGCCTCTTCCGAGTCGGGGGCTCCCGACGGTTCATCGGAATCGGCGCGGTTGACTTCGCAATCCAGTCTTGCCGACCAAAGGCAAAGCTACTGGGCGCCTAGCAGCGGACAGGGAAAGCCGTCTCGCAAGCGAGCTGCGAGCTCTGATCCCTCGGTCGATTCAGGCGACAGCCCCGCTGCCGTCGATGGGGATATGGATGTTCGGGCGCTTGACGAGGCGGTTGAGGCTGACATCGGTTTCGGCGATAAGTACGATGCTGCCATGCGTGCTGTCGGCTGTGGTCACTCCATGGGGCACTGCCCGGGCCGCTCTCTCCAAGGACGGGACTACTCCAGCTGCCCTCCCGGGGGGAGGAAATTGGGGGGAGATCCGGAAGATCCTCCAACAAACTCCCAGCCGAAGACCCGCCATAGCAGTTCCACTCTGGAAACTCTGGAGGAAGTCAGTTCAGACAGTCAGGTATCAACAACAGAGGACGGGGATGAATCCCGTCTCCCTCGGCAATCAGAATCGGACGGGCAAGCCTCCGAGCTCTCGGGCATTGTACAGGACCCAGAAGAGAGCAAACCATTCTATCTCGATGTCGACGCCGCGACCGTGGGTGGCGCCGGCGCCGCACTCTCGCAACGAGATGATCCCGACGATCTCGAGTCGCACGCCCCGCTGGCGTTCTACTCCCGGCGGTTTGAACGGGCAGCATCAGATGGGTTGCACGTGGGCCGAGAGCTCGAGCCGCGGGAACTGGTGGACGAAGCGGTGAATCATCTTGCCCATCTTAGGGAAGCGGACGAGTTCGCCAATCTCCCGGAGCTGGTGATCGTAGGAGCGCCCGTAGAACGGCGAACTGGACTACGCGGGGGTTCTAGAGACAGCCGCGCGCAAGCACGGGGCGCAAGTCGTGATAACAACCGAAGACGGGATAACTACAAGGAAGACCCTGAGTACGACACCGACAACATCAGCAATGAGTGTAATGTCTGCATGGAGCCTCTACATGAGTGGCAGAAGTTCGCTTGCTGCGGCTATCGGATGCACGCGGACATCACCAAGAATTGCTGCCAGTGCGACGCGAACAAAGGCGCCGACGACCCCTATCAGGCACCATCAGCCTTACTATCACGGACCCGAGTTCAAGGCAAGGTTTTCCGCTCTTCACAGCAACTGGCGATTAACAACCCGGGACCAAAATGTTCGGGATGCTCTCAACCGTCGGCGTTGGACAGCTCCCCAACAAAAACCCTCAAAGTCGTGTGGGCTAACCCTTGTGTGCGAATGGCAGCCCCCGCCCAGTTGGAGGGGCAAGCAAAAGAAAGCCAATTCGCAGGGGAGCAAGCCACACTCGAACACCGAGGGACACCTCGCGGAATCCTTAAATCCCCGGAGGATACCCCTGACCGATGCGCGCCTGCCGACAGGATGTCGTCTCAGCTCGGAGAGGGTACCGAGGCGCTTGCTGAAGCTCGCCTCCAGGCGCTCCAGGAATCTCTTACCGATCTCGGATTGGAGGACACCCTTCCGTGGGTAGCTCACGGTCAGGGGCAGCCCAGCAATGATCTACTAGGCCACCACAGGAGAGCTGGGGCGACTCTAGTCGTCACAGCAACCACAGGCAATGGGTTCCCCAACGAAGTCGTGTTCAGCAAAGGAGATGCTATCTCCACCGCACATGAGGCGGCGGCCACTGGACGACGAGTAGCACTTCTCAACATAGCGGACCCGACACCACCAGGCAGAAGCTACCTGGCGGGGGCTCAAACGCCAGAGGAGCGGCTCTGCCACCGTAGCACATTGCTGATCCGGCTCAAGGTGCACTGCTGGCATGTCGAACAGTCAGGCAACGGAGACTACATCCCCACTTGTACTTGCCTCGTCGTGCCAAGCGTCGAGATCAACCGGGCTGGAGCGCTCTTACAATTTGCGCCAGTAGCCGCTTCGGACGTCGATATCTTCTCCATCACCAGCGCCGTATACTCATCTACTGCTGCAGCCCGCGCCGACCCTGATCTCATGGGTCATCTTGTCAAGAGCTTGATGGCCGCTCTCACGGCCACGACTCATCAGGACACGGGCGAACTCGTTGTCAGCGCGCTTGGGTTCACCGCCCGCTTTATCCCACCCGACTTGGCCGGCACCGCGCTCGCCAAAGCCCTACATCGTGCAGCGCCAGGGCCCGGCTTACTCAAAGTCAGTGTCGTGACTGGAGAAGGGAACGGCCCAGTAGGACGCGAGTTCATAGCCTTCAAGGCTGGCTTCGACTCCGTCCGCGACGCCTCTCCAACAACTGACATTCTAGCAAAGAGTGACTGGGCTGGCCGTTGTCAGCTCGGAGGAAAGGCGGCTGAACAGTTGCCTCCCGTTGATGACGAACACCCCGCAATCGAAGAGGTCGAAATCAAAGCGAGAGGGGTAGCATGTTATAAGTGTGGAGTTACTTCCATCCCCAGCCTCATGCAATGCACCACCTCCCAGAGATGGTATTGCAATTCAATCTACCAGGACGCGGACAAATCCTGCATTGTCGAACACCTGGTTGACAACGGTTACACCGAGGCCAGGATTCACCCACAAGCGAGACTCGCGAAGTTGACGGTGAAGTGCACACAGACGCACAGCACCAACATATTCGCCCTCGGGGCCACAATCAAAGACGGGGTCGTCCACGTCGTCACCGAGGCTGCTTACCTTAGGTGCAGCACTAGCCAAGGTTGCAACGGGCTTCTGAAGACACCCTTTGACGAGCCCTTCCATCCGTTCATCGTCAACGGGGCTGTTGCCAACTGGTTTGCCAGGGCGGCTCACAGCTTCGAGGTTGTCCGCTCGTCCACCGAGGGGCGGGCGCACACTTTTATCGCTAACTCCACCGTAGTCAAGTTCGCGGATGGAATATCGTATCGTCAGACCTGGGCCGCCCTAATAGCTGAGTGCGCCGTCTACGAGGATCGGAACTCTAATTCCTCAGTCCAAAGGGGTATCACAGTACAATGGGACGAAGAGATCACTGGCGAAGCTATAGCCACGTTTCAACATCCCACCTTTGCATCCAAGGCCAAGGCTGGCGAACCCATACTATTCTCGCATCCCGACTATGCTTCCATCGGAAAGCTGCCAGGGGTCGTTCGGCTGCTCACAGGCACCACTATCTCTGTAAGGATTGATCTCAACCCTCTTGTAGACGACCTTAGGCGGGCTACGACGGGCTTCCAGATTCAATTGGCCTCGTCTAGCGTGTCCTTCGACCGGATGCAGACAGGCCTGGTCTCACTCGCCCTCGATGAGTACGCAATGTCCGCCAACGTATATCACGGCATCATCGGAAGCGACTGTTCTATCCTCCCGTTCATGCGCAACCACTACGTGTTGGTGCCCCCTGACGTGGCCAGCCTCAACGACGAGCAGCGGGTGGCCTTTCAGAACGCCGTAAACCATCCGTGTTCAATCGTCCAGGGTCCACCTGGAACTGGGAAGACCAAGGTGATTGTCCCCATTGTCCGGATGCGAGTCGAGCAAGAGGATGGCCGAGTTCTCGTCTGTGCAGCCAGCAACGATGCAGCCGACCTTGTCGCCATCAAACTTCATGCGGCAGGTATTAAGGTGCTGCGACTTGTGGCCCAGTCCCAGTTGGTACGCAACCGGGACATCCCGTTTGAAGTCACACTGCAACACCATATGGACGTAATCGTGTCTCAGCGCATTCAGGCAGCGACCGCGTCCAGTGGCCTCAGCTACTCGGCCGTAGTCGACTCCACTAGGGAGGTGACAGCCCCTACTCAACGACGCCGCGGGCGGGATTCAGGACGTCGCGCTTCAGTTGCCTCCGTCACAATCAACAACGGCAAGGGCAAAGGCAAAGGTAAGAGTCAGGGCAAAGGCCACCGAGGGCGGTCCGCGTTTGACGACGTCCAGGAATTGGCCGCGAAATCACGGGAGTTCTCGGGTCTTGCCAAAATGCTCGTCGATCATGGCTGCCTGCTTCCAGCTGACGAGGCCCGATACCGGACTCTCAAGGTAGAAGCAGAGTCAGCCGCCATCAACGCGGCTCATGTCATTGTCATTACCAACTCAGTGGCCTGTGACAAGCGCATATCCTCGCAAGCCCCCTTTCGCCATGTCGTTTCCGACGAAGCAACTCAGGCCGTCGAACCCGACGGCATCCTCCCCATCGTCAACGGAGCGCACACGTTCGTCCTGGTCGGAGACGATGCCCAGCTCAGCCCCGTTGTCAAGTCACGAGCGCTTGAGGCAGCTGGTCTCGGAACGCCCATGTTCAGCAGGCTAGTTGACCTCAGACACTTACCGACCACACTCCTCAAGTGTCAGTACCGGATGCACCCAGCTCTCGCCGAGTTCCCCTCGGCTGAGTTCTATCAAGGCCAGCTCACCAACGCAGAGGGCTTGGCTGACAGACGGCGACTTCCGAAACACACCAAGTTCCCTTGGGCTGACAGGGACACCCCGTTCCTTATTGTTGACGTCCGAGGACTTGGGCATGAAACATCAGGACTACAGGGAACCTATCAGAACGCTTCTGAGGTCGACAAGGTGGTCGACACCATCCGACTCCTGCGGCTAGACGGGGTCGACGCTGCAGACATCCGCGTCATCACGATGTACGGGGGGCAACGCGCCCTCCTTCTCGCCCGACTTGCTTCAGAAGGGCTGGGTGACGTCTCAGCTCAATCAGTTGACTCCGCCCAAGGACAGGAAAGTGAGTTCGTCATCCTCTCACTGGTTCGCTCCAATGAGCGAGGCATCGTGGGACACACTGCAAAGCCAAATCGCCTTAATGTCGCACTCACCAGGGCCCGGCGAGGCCTTGTCGTCATTGGCGACTTCCAGACATTGTCAAAAGGGAGCCCGCTGCTCCACCGACTGTACGAGCGTGGTCGTGGCCTCAACGCCATAGTCACATCGTTAACAGCGACAACTCACCACGACGATCGTATCCAGTCTACTGACACCTCCGATCCGACCCCAAGGATAGGACAACTCGAAGGCGCCGTGACTGCTTCCGCGCTTCCGCTGCAGATTAGCCCACCTCTTACGAGCGCCTCCCTCCAGACTGGAACTACTATGGCAAAACTTCAGCGTGAAGACAATCATGACGGGGCCAGGCTCTTGAAACGACTGGCCTGGGTCCCTGGCCACCCGGTCCTTCCTCTCGTGGAACTCTTCGTCCATCAGGCCTCCTGGGCTCATCGCCTCGCAGGCGAGCTGACTAAGATCAGCCCCGCTGATCTACTCGAGCTACTCGAGTCTCCACTTGCTATCAACCTTCATCGGTGGCTCTCGCGCACAGCCCACACCCTGCGGCTCTCGCGCACAGACAGCGGCCAACCTGCTGTCAGCAAACCACTTGACGTCACCCAACTCTCATCGAGCAGGCCCGTGTTTGCCGCGCAGCTCGCGGCCACCCGAGTGTGCTTGCAGACGATGGGTGTTACTCCACCGACGACGTCAGCGGGGCGGGAACTCAAGCGATCTCACCCCGAAGGGCGTGACTACCTCCCCGGGACCGACCGTTATTTGCTTCAGCTCCGGCCGCCATCTTCCATAGTGCAAGGGGCCCAAGGCGATATGGTGGCTTGGGCTTCGCTCTCCGAATGGCTCGGCAACACTAAGCATCGCCTTCGGATGGGTGGACTTACTTCCGACAGCTTGGAACGCCCTCGAGCTGCTGTCTTCGCAGCCATTGGGGCGCCAGACCACATCGCAGCCCCGGACTGCTTGCTCGACGAAGCTTGCGAGGATGACGGCTATGAGACTGTTCTACTCAGCCCATCACTCGAAGACACGGACGAGGGTCTGTCGGGAGCTGCTACCGCAGCCGCCACTGCGTTTATCAACAAGGCAAAGGGGTGCCGGATTGCACTTTCCAACCCTTCGGTCGTTCAGCAACGTCAGGTCGGTGGGGCTCAGCGCGTAGTCGAGCGGTTCTCTATCCTTGACCAGAGCACGAACAGAATTCGGATTCTCCAGCGCACCTACGCTTGGCTTCGACGTCTCGCTTGGTTGTGGCGAGGTCGAGTTGTGGGATGGCTCACAGGTCCCGAGACCCAATCGTATTGGTCCCTCCTCAACTCCGGCAGAGACTCGGCACAGACCGGCCCCGCGCTCGTCAAGCTTGTTGGTACTGCACGATACGACGCTGGTCGTCGACCGCCAAGCCCGAAGCTGCGTCCCCTCGTGGGACCCGGGGGCACAACGGCGATACTCCGATGCCAGTGGCCTAAACCTACTGTCGGGCTGCGATGGACCTGCTTGGGGTCCAGCCCACCAGAGTCGAGCTACGCTACTATCGACTGTGAACCCCTGAGCGAGGCACTCCACCTCGTCTGGCAGAAAGCGGGTCCTGAACAAGCCAGACTTTATTTCTCGGATACATGGGACAAAGCTGTCGTCGCCGTACCCCGAAGTACATGGACAGAACTCGTGGCCGGCACGCCCGGGTTGTCTTCCCTCTCCCTAATGGCTGCGGTGCGAACTATACAAGGCATTTGGTTCGTGCCCACCCCTCAGCCTGAATGTCCTCACCCAGAACAGCTCCGGAATTCTCGAGGTGTCCAGTTCTTCGCTGTCCGACAGATGCGCTGTCGATACGGCACCTATGGAGCTCTAGGGCTCATGGCCACTCCATGGGACTGGGCAGTCCAACGAGCGGTCGGTCAAGAGCATATCCTGTTCTATTCCAAATACGTCAAGATCGCCCGCGTCCTCGAGCCTCACGGTGTCCTGGTTTTCGGAGGCGGGATGCCAGGCACCAACGCGTACGCCTGCGCACGCGAAGGGATCGCTGGCGTCATCATCGACGTCAACTCCCTAGGCGCCGATAAAACCGTACGCTGGTTCGCCAAGAGCCCTTATCAGACAGATGCCCCCGTCAGCTGCTACCTTGGGTCTGGACGGAACGCCCTCGTCGACGATGTCGTTTCGGCAGCCTTAGCGGAACACCCGTTCGAGCACGCTAAGATTATGGGCATCAACTACGCGGTTAACTGCCAAGCTTGCAGCACCATTGGCCGCTTCAACGGACAACAGCCTGATAGGCAAGCTTCTGGGCTTGCCCACTCTTCGGCCGTCGGGATGCGAAATCACGAAGAGCATGGCATCCCGTTCTTCTCTGAGAACGTGCAAGGGGGCACCGGGTTCAATAACAGGATGGGAGCTGTGTGTACTCGCATCTCGGCGCTATGTTTCGGGGGGAAGACTGTCGACTACCATACGATCACACACCATTCAAAGGCGCCCCTGATTGTTGATGATCCACTCGCCCAGGGAGAGCGGTATCTGGCCAGCGTCACATGCCAAGGAGCCAACCGACCGATGCAGCCGCTTAGCTGCGACTCACTTCCAATCTCTCCGTGTTGCGCTGGGAATGTCTACAGTATTCTCTCATCGAGGCGTGGCATCACGCGTGGCAAGGTCTTTGAGTTGCTCGAGGCCGACCCTAACATGCCCGCGACTCCTCAGCAACTCGCCAACGCGGTGCCAGTCCCGATGTCGGCGTTCGTGGGGGTCCAGACTGTCATGCACTACTGCCATCTGCAGTTTGGCATCCCAGTCATCTCTATGGACGCGACGAGGGCTGATGCGCGGCTGGCCTACTGGCGCCTCCAGCTGTTCAATCGGATCATCACAGGCCCCGTCGACATGCGAAACGAAATCTTGGCGGCCCTCCCCATCCATCGCGTCACCGTCGTCGTGCTTCCTGAGGTGTCGCGTGGCGACATTCTGGTCCGCGATGACGGGTCACTCCTCACTGTCGACATCGACTGTCGGGACGGTAGGTCTATTGAACTGGTGGTGGCCCGAACGTTTAACGCACGTTACCCCGGGCTTCGCACACCTTACACACCGCTTCGGTTCTGCGGCGACTTGCTGCCGCATGGCGCTGACATACGGGCGCGCTTCGGTACCCTCGTCTTCCGGCTCGATTTCGCTGGAGACGACGTTCAAAAGCGACTGGGGGGCAATCGGTCTTCTGGTTGGGGTCCACCCGATCCGCGGGGGGAAGAAAAGGGGGTTACGGCTCTCAAGCTTGTCAGTCTAGCGAAATTCAAGGATAGCATGGACGAGGCGACGGCAGCCGTGTTACGACTAGTCGATTGCCCCCTGGTTATTCAAAGCGCTGACGACGACTCCACTGGCGACGACGCCCTACGGACGCGTCCAGGACAGGTTTATGCGAGACCTTTCCATGACCAGGCACGCAATGATCAAAGACCGGCAGTGGTCAACCAGCGATCACCTGCTGAAACCGAGATCGCCAAGGCGTTCAGTCTGGCCTCTGTAGAGCTACCGCGGGAAAACCCGATCCAGGAGGAGATCAACGCCTCGCTGAGACCAAAACCACTGGCGACTCGAATCGCTGATTACGAGAAGGACCGCGCCAAGGTTTGCGGCCCTCAGGGTGCTAAGGAGGCCAAGGAGGCCGCACCACAACAGACTACTGCTCCTGTCATCAGGGCAGCTAAACCAGTACCCCGGACGGCCCTCGCCATCTGCATTTCTGCAAATGGAGGTATCCTTGCAGTCCCGCGAGGCCAAGCAAGAGTCCACCTTCCAGGCGGGTACGTCAGCAAAGCCACGCTTCAATCGACAGCACTGATTACACAGGCCCTCATGGATTCACTGGACCCTTGGGTTGGCAACCGGAAGCTCGCCCTACTCATCAAGCACAAACTTCCAGCTGCTATCGAGGCAGGGACTCATGAGATCGAGCGGCTCATCCCGTCCACAGACAGCACAGGACAGAAACGCTCGATCTCGGTGCCTGGCATAATGGTCAGACTTCATCTGGTGCACCTAACCCTCAGCCCAGAAGAAATCGCTGACAACTCCGGGCTCATCGGCGCCAACGACAGGAAGAGTGGCAAGACTGGGAAGGGTGGCTGGCCCGGCTTCCGCGAGCTTATCACTGGGGTCTCGGGCACACATCTTGTGCGCTGCTTACACTTACCGAGGCACACGGAGAAAGGCGAAACCAGCTGCGCCCCACTCCCCGAGCCACCAGGCGAGGGTCATGTCCTGGACGAACGCTCCGAACAATTCAAGGAGTTCAACGCAGTGGAGCCCAAGGTCATCACATTTCGAGCAGCCCCTTTCCCCTTGGACACCTGCTGCCTCGTGACCACCGACCAACTCCTTGACAGCTACTCTATGTGCAGCCTGGAATTCTCGTCAAACCTTAAATCATACATCGACGCGGTCATTCCCACTGACTCACCCGAAGACCCCACCATCGTCGCGGTTGTTGAGGACACGGACGAGGTTATCTCCGAGGAGGAGCGAGCCTCTCAAGTCTGGGCCGAATTAGTGGCCAAGGCCAAAGCCGGACAAGACATTCGTCTCCTCAAGCAACAAGCCGAGCACGCTGGCGTAGTTAGCCGAGACATGTCAAATGAAGAGCTGACCTCAGTGCTCGCTCTCAGGGCCCGAGACGTGGAAGAAGCTTACCTGGCCAGAATCCATAGTCGTCTTCTCAGCGCAGAGGTCAAGTTCGCGTCCACCCCCGGTGAGAACTTGTCCGGCAGGTTCTGGACCCACCTCCATACCAGCGCTCACCGATTCAAGGCCCTGGTCGGCGGCCAAGTGACTGTTGAGGCCCGGTTGATCAACTCATTCCACTCCGTCATCCGAGAAGGTTGGCTTCTCAGGTTCGTCTCTATCAACGGGTCAGCCTCGGCTTGGTTCTGCGTCGGGAAGCGATCCCTTATGGCTACGTTCGGCAATGCGCTTGAGGTTTATCGAGACAACCTCCTACCTGGGGTTCCTGCCCTCACAGCCCGCCAAGCTGAGGAAGTCTTTGAGACCTACAGCTCGACCTACTGTCGTAAGGACGATCGAGAGCGCAGACTAAAGGAACTCGGCGCAGAACCACACGTCGCGGCCGTCGTGTGCTGGGAACTTAAGCCTGTTCCCGCTAACGCAGTCTTTCCTGGTAAAGCTTCCTACGTCGGGTCCGGCCCTCAGTTCAGGGCCCAACGAGAAATGGCAAGAGCGATTGGCAAAGCAACCCACGACGAGGTTACCCCGACCTTCGGAGATGAAGTCGACGGAAAAGCCGACGATCTCCGCGCTGAAGCCGAGCTCCGCGTCTCCGAACGGCAGCCCGCTGGTCGGGAACGCAGCCGCGTCTACACTGTCGTGGATGCCTTTTCAGCCCCCGGCCTCGACCCCGATCCTGATTCAGCGGGTCCAAGTCTCACCACACCAAGCGGTGCCCTGGAGACGACCCACGCCAGCCCAGCTGCCAAAACCACCGAAGCCTCCAAGGTCTGGTTCCTTCGCCTCGATCCCCAGACCGGCGAGCAACAGTTATACGTCTCATACCGCAGGGACTCGTCCAGCGAATACCCTCAGTTCGATACGTTCGGTGGGGCCCTGGATCCAGGCGAAGACGGCCGACCCGACCTATGCGCTCGACGTGAACTCGCGGAGGAGGTCAATCTCCCCGCTCCGTGGGCTGATGCATCTGAACACGCCTTCAAGGCCTCACCCAACGGCCACACTGCTATCCAATTCCATCAACGCTCCAAGAGGCTCGACCACCATCTCACGCTCTGGATGGTTAAGGTCCCCGTCAGTGCGGCCGGCGTTCGCCCCACCCTCACGCGCAACGGATCACGCGAGCTTTCAGCAGCCAACCTGCAGTGGTGGTCGGCCGCTAAAGTCGTCGCCGACCTTAGCAAGTTTCCCACCTTCCGCAAACTTTCAGAAACCATCAGTGGCCTACTGTCAGCTGCATCGACCGCTGCTCTGGTGGCGACGGCTAGCACGCTCCCCGCACTCCATCAACGCTCAGCTGAAACCACCAGGGTAGAAACCACCTCGAACCCAGACGAGAGCTGTGCAGCCCTCGACGCGGGCTGTCCGGAACCAGAGGCGAGTCTCACCACACCAATCGAGAAACCATCGGCGATCTCCGGAGCGCTCGAAGCACTCAGCCTGCTGCCTATAGCTTGGGACGACGAAAGCTACGATGGCCACGCCGGCTCGGTGGTTGTGCCAGATCCCACAGCTAACGGTCAGCACGACCCCGAGCCCACCGAGCAACTCCACGTACCGGTTGATCTCACCACACCAACCGAACCGCAAGCCACTCCTCCCATGCCGACAGCCGCCGCTGCAGCTGCGGACCAGGAAAGGGGACCGGTTGGGCTCACCACACCAACCGAGCACTGCGAGAGCACCGTCACCTTCACCGTCAAGCCTGACGGCATCATGGACGCTGATTTCCGACACGAATCTCACGTTCTTATCGGATTCATCGGCAGCCAGCTCAACTGTGCCCGAGGAGCCCGTGTTCGACATCCCAAACTGACCAGGCAGCTACACCAGCAGTTCAAGGGGACCCGTGAGTTAGCTAGCGAGGCCTGTGCCGGCACAGCTACTATCACCCGGGCGGCTGACGTTTGGATTGCTCAGCTCTGTATTGGGCACTTCAACACACCCGGCGCGAGCAGCCCCAACGGGCAGCTCGACGTCTCAGCTTCCGCTGTCACGGCGGCGTTCAAAAGCCTATCGATCCAACTGGCTACCTCCCCAGGCGTCAACACCGTTGTCTTACCGTCGTGGCGCAGTCACTTTGACGACAAGGTCTGGACCACGATCACCGCCCAAGCCAGGAAGTTCCAGGCTGACAACCCTGCGCTTTCGGTCGTCGTCGTCAACTCCGCGCGAGACCACTTAACTCAGCTTGAGGCCAAAACCGGTGCGGTCAGGACCGCACTCCGCGCAGCCCACAAGGCGGCAGCAGCGTCCGTTCAAGGTGACCCTGAGTTCCTGGCCATCAACACAGGTCTTCACGCACATCTCGATTCCGAGCTCCCTGACCTTCAGCGCGGATCACAGGAGTCCTGTTGTGGCGGGGCTCTCGAGACGGGGTCTGGTGACGAGGTCCCCGAGACAATCCAGCATGTCCTACGAGCGCTTCGAGCCAGCCGGGAGTCACCCTTGACGTCAGCTAGCTCAGCTTCGCTCGAAGGCACGTCTGCATCTACTTCATATGCAGACTCCATAGTTCACCACTTCGACGAAGACCTGAAACGACCACGCAGTTTCACTGCTTCTGCTAACGGATCATCATCTGCCGATAGGCACCACGCGTGTCCCGACTCTACGCTTCCCGACTGCGAATCCGCTAGGATCAACGAGATCAGCCGGCTACAAGAATCACTATATGGCCCCGGCTGTCAAGGAGAAGCCGAGGACGCCGACTACGACCCGTGGCTCGACAATATTCAGGTCGAACATGGGTCGGACGAGGCCGTTCTCCAGCAAGCTAACGTGTTCGCTGTTTCCATGCGGGGGCCCTGTACCTATGACCGTTTCGGTGCTCACCCTCTCCCGGTGCGGCCGCCTAGCCCCGTCGCTGACGCCCACGCCAGCCATCACCAGTCGGGACAAAGGCGCGTTCAGATAGACCCATGCCTGAACGACTGGTCCGGATTTCGACTGGATCGAGCCACCCGGCGACCACCGCAATGGCTCGCCTCGCAACTCGACGCCCACGGCTTCACCTTTGACTTCGAATGCCGGCGTTGGCAGAAGGCTGAGGAGATCGAGATCGTCGACTGCGAGCACCCTGACTGGCTCCGTGGTCTCGACGACGCAAATCCCGCCCCTCCCTCAGGGTTCTACGTCAGACGATGGGAGCAAGTGCGGAACCTCCACGTCCTTCCCCATGATGCACAAATCGTCGTTGACAGCGTCGAAGCACTCGCTACCAGCCCAGAAGCACTCAAGATTGCCGGCCGGGAGCACTTTGCAAAGCTGCGCAAGCGGGTCCAAAAGAACAACGACGCGATCGACGATGACTATCGAACCCGAGTTGCCGCAGCCGTTGCGGCTGGGACCACAACCTTTCAAGACGCTAAGCTAACTAGTTGCTGGGAGTTTGATATTTCCAGCCGACAAGCAAGGCGTCGGCTACAACGGGAGCTCCGAAAAGCTGGAAAAGCGGAGGATGATATACGCAAGGCCACCACTGCCTCCGCATCCGGGTCCCGCACCCCATTGGGTCCCCTAGATCCCAATGGCAGCACTGGAGACAGCAAGGGTCGTCCGGAGCCTAACTCACCTGAGCTCGATCAGGAGCAAGGGCCTTATGACCCGGTGGTTCCCACCGCCTTCATGTGCGAGACACGGCAGTTCCCAGCCATGAGTCAGTTCGAGTTCAAGGTTCGGGTCGCCAAGGCGTGCACGGCGGGCGAAACAGTGCTCATCCTTCCACTCGAAGATGAACGTCTCCAAAGCCTCGATATCCTAATCGCACCATCCCTTTCCAAAGTTGACAGTTCAGGGTATACTACCATAAAGGGGGTCAACCCACACAACCGACCCGTTACCGTCCCTCTCCTTACTCAAGTCGCGAGATTCATCATTGACCCCCGAATCTCAGGCGCTGGGTTGGAATTCACCACCGACGAGATTATGGAACGAATTCATCTTCCAGAGGACATGTCCCGGGATGAACTACAGTATGTCCGCCACATGATCTCACAGCGCCGCCGACTTTTTGCCACCACCTTGGGATGGGCCCACGGCTACAAGCAGCGCATCGACACGCCCACCATCGACAGTGGCGAACACGCGGCCCCCGCCTTCCCTATGCGCAATCGCTCACCAGCGGAGTGGGCTATCCTCAAGGAGTTTATTGACAAACAGCTCAAGCAACGGCTGATCGAGCCATGCGTGAGCGCCTACAACGCCATTCCAATGGCTGTCAGGAAGCCCGATGGTACAAGCCGGGTGGTCATCGACTTACGCGCGCTCAACGCTCTCACTCGGCGCGATGTTTACCCACTCCCGAATGTCCAGCACAACTTGAGCAAGCTCGGGAAAGCCAAGTACCTCACAGCCATCGATCTCCTGATGGGCTTCCATCAGTGCGAGTTGGAGGAGGACTCGAAGGCCAAAACTGCTTTCGGCACCCCCTGGGGTCAGATGTGCTACACGCGCATGCCTATGGGCCTCACATCCAGCCCCTCAGCTTTCATGCGCCTCGTCGATGCTGCCCTCAAAGGGCTCCCAGCTGACGTCATCGCGCCGTACCTAGACGACATCCTTGTCGCCACCTCAGGAGATTTCAAGGATCACATCGACACGGTTGGCAAGGTCTTTGAGAAGCTGATTGCTGCTGGCTTCACTGTCCGATGCGACAAGATTCACCTGGCCAAGAAGGAAACCGGCTACCTTGGGTTTCTCGTCGGCGCCTACGGTACACGACCGGAACCTAAGAAGACGCAGCCAATCCACGACATGAAGATTTCGATGCTCCAAACAGACCCGTCCGCCCCTGCTCGGTTCGCGGGAATGATCGGGTTTTACCAACGGTTCATTGAAAACTGTTCCTACATGCTCGACCCGTTCTACAACCTGCGACAGAAGGACGCGAAGTTCTCCGACGTCGTGCACTCGTGTCGATTCCTGGCTGCATTCGCGGCCCTCAAGCATGCACTCATCACAGCCACCGCCCTTCGACGGCCTGACTTCAGCAAGCCATTCTATCTCGACGTCGACGCCGCGACCGTGGGTGGCGTCGGCGCCGCACTCTCGCAACGCGACGATCCCGATGACCCCGAGTCGCACGCCCCGCTGGCGTTCTACTCCCGGCGGTTTGATCAGACCGAACGGGGATATCCTGTTCGGGATCAGGAGTGCATGGGCCTTGTCGAAGCAGTCGTTGAGTGGCGACCCTACATCCTAGGCTACAAGACGATCGTACGCACCGACCACAAAAGCTTAAAATGGTTGATGACGTGCCAGCACCCCGATGGCTCCCGGGTGGCGAACTGGGCACTTCGCATTCAAGAATACGGGGTCGAGATCAGCCACGTCCCGGGCAAGGAGCATGTTGTCCCCGACTGTCTCTCCCGAGCGGTCGCGGCCGCCGTCTACTCGGCGCTACAGCGACACTGCTACGAGCCTCTTGACCTACACGCTGTCGTTATGACCGCTGCTGTTGCCTACCGCGAGGCTAACCTTGCCAGTCCTGAGAACTCCTGTGGCACGCCAGTCTTCTGCATTGCCGGAGGGCCTCTCGCGTTCTGCTTCAAAATCTCAGCGCCTACGGAGTTCGCTGGGGTACCAGAGTCTCAGCTGCGTATCCGCAACAGCCTCCCAAACTCAGATGCCCTAATCCACCCCGAGATTGTCATCTCCACTGCTAACGGCGCGCGCACACCTGCTAAGTTGCTCAAGCTCGGAGTGCGCGACTCGGACGGATCTCTTGTCACGACTGTCAACATTGAAATGAACATCAATGACACGGGATCTGGCGCCGAGCTCATGGGATATAAAACATTCCAGTGGCTCAAGCTTATGCGTCCATCCTGCGTCACCCAGCGCGACGTACCACTCAAGACGTCTCTCCGCAGCATCGCGGGAATCGGAGGGGTCAACAACGTCATGTTCTGGGGCCAGATCACACTTGACTTCGGAGGACAGCCTCTGAAATACGACGACATCGCTATCCTTCGTCACCATGACGGTATTCTCCTTGGCAATGATACGCTAGCTCAAGGAAGGGCATGCATCTGCTATGGAGACCAACAGACTACGGCCAGCGGGGTCGTCTGCGATGGCACCGTCAGACTCCGGGATAAATCTGGGAACTTCATCTCTGATCCGGTTCCCTTCTCCACTAGACGCAACACTCCAGGCCACTGCTTCGCACTCCAAGGTAACTTTGTCCAGAGTCTTCAAACTGCCTACCCCGACTTCAAGGAAGGCGGTTGCGATCCACAGTCTGGGAGTGCTGACGTCTGCGCGGTCACCTCCGCGCGGACGTCTACTAAAAATTGCCACGCTAATAACGGGCGCATCAGCATCCTTGCGATCGACTCTGCTGGAGAGTTCGTCGTCGAAGGGCAAGCTGGCTACCTAGCGCTGCCCGCGGTCTCATTCCACTTGGCGGATTCGGGTAGGGGCAGCGTCCGAGACATTGCGCAGGCGTACGTGCGTAAGGAGTTTGGCAACGACTCACCTATTCTCCCAGCCCTCCGAGAGCACGCCCGATCGTTCATCAGCTACCCGGTTCTAGGCAGCCACACTGAAGTCATCTACGTGGTCGTGGCTATCGCCGATGGGGCCACAGCGCGTGAGGCTTCAGCCAACTCCCGCGACGTTCACGTGGAGTCCATATCCCTTTGGAAAGGAGGCAACCGGGTGTTAGATGACGATGACGACTTTGAATTCACATCGGAGTTTTCCCGCAAGGCACGGCCTAGCGGCCACGGCGACCGGAAGGAAAGGTGGCACGCGCCGCGGAAGCAGCGCTCGGTCATTCGGCTCCTGCGTACTGCGTGGGGGGCGAAAAATAAGGGGAAGAAACAGGAACACAAGATCAGTCAGGCCACTTCCGCCCACGCTATGGCACTCGCAGGGATTGAAGTTGACCTTCCAATCCCACGACAAAGAGAGTCAAAGTTTGGACCATCTATGTGCAGATCAGCTGAGGAAATCGAAGCTTGCGCAGCCATTCTCCACTCCACTCTTCGCCTGCACCCTCACGCAATCGTTGGTGTGGACTTGGAAGGTGAGCTCGGCGGACCCCACAGCCATGTTTCTTTAATCCAGATTGCGATCAAGGCACAACGGGATACTGAGGTTGACAAGATCTACGTGATCAACTCACACAAGAACACCCCATTCATCCGCAAAGGAGGACCTGAGTCGCTGAAAGCAATCCTTGAAGACCCCCGATACATCAAGGTGTTCCATCACTGTCGAGGGGATACTGCTGCGCTCTTCTATCAGTTTGGCATCACCACCAAGAACGTGTTCGACACGGCCATCGCGGACAGCCTCATCACACGGCGGCATTACAACTCATCACGTAATCTCGCGGTAGTTCTCAAGGCTTGGGTTGGCGGCGCTGCAGCTCACTTGGAGTTCAAAGGCAAGCTTGTCCACATGCCCAAGATGTTCGAGCCTGACCCGCTGCCGTACCACCTCTTTGTATACGCCTACGAGGACGTCCTATTCCTCGACGCCCTCTACAAGGCGCAGAGTAAGGCGCTCAGAGCCCGAAACATTGAGGATATTCACCAGAACTTCTGTCTTCTTCGATCACCTCCCCGTGCACTCCCTAGAGAACACCCTGCGTTCGGGCCGGCCTGCAAGATCGCCATCGCAGTGACCGACAGCCAGTTTGTTGTGTGCCTTGCATCCAAGACGGAGCCGTATAACACCTTACCCTCTGACCCCATCGAGACGCCCTCCTCCTCGCAATCGCACACCTATCTGAAGCAACAAGCCTCTATCATTTGGGCCCGCGTGATGGGGAAAGCTCCTAAGTACGTCGCCGCTGCAGTTAATGCCAAGCTCAGGAGCCCCGTACGATTTGCAGCTGAGTGTGGAGACTACCTGGTCTACGAAGCTGTAGTCGACGACTGCGTCGCCGTCCTAGGCTCACTGGATGCAATCTTCAAGTCAGTCAACACCTCAAGCCGATTTGACATCGTATTGCAACACAAATCCTCTCTTGCCACCTTGCCTACCGGGCCCGAGGGTATCCCAGCCTCGGTATTCCAGTTCTTCAGCGACGCGGTTAGCGTCGAGGTTGAACCCATCCCTGACACAGCACTGTCTTACGAACTACCCATCGCGGATAATTCAGGGGATCAGGCTACAGGCTCCCCGTCCTTCCGAGTCAGCCTGGAACTCACCACCCTCGGAACCAAAGTCAATACATCCTTGAGGGTTCGGATCAACTCAGTAGCCGGAGAAGGTCAACAGGCTATTGTTGCGGCGATCAGCTCGGAGTCCAAGGTGGACGAAGACCCCTTCTTCTTCAACTTCCCCTCTGGCCCCTTCGAGATCAATCTTGATCCCACCCTGGCATCCAGGCCCGGCCTGGTTGCTTCCTCAGGATCGAACGAGGACACCGCGGCAGGGCCTACATCTGACGCCTACATCGTCACCGGGAAGGTCAACAGCGATCGTCAGGCGTGTTTCGTCCTGTTTGATCGCGAGCTCAATGTGTTTGCCATTTCGGCTGTAGCTAAAGGCACCTCCGTCGCGCTTCCCTCTGTCCCCATCATGCTCGGGGAGGAACCCCTTACAGCGGCGATCAGGGCATTCGACATCTTCGCTGGTACGAGCCTGCGCAAAGGGTGTGATGGCTGTTCACCGTCTCGGTGGGCCCTATCACCGCTGGTTGGATCTGCCATCTGCTGGGCTATCGCGCGCGGTCCAATTGTCCTCGGAGATTTTGGCAACACCACCTACTTCGCGATTCCCTTTGACGGCATTCGCACAGTCACCAGTAAAGTCAGCCTTCACCTCTCGGTCGCTCAAGGCCTTGTCCGGTCATCGCTCACGCCAACAACCTCGCTAGTCTTCCCAACCCTTCCAGACTGTCGATCAGCTTTCGTTGCCTCGCGGAGAGGGTGCAATGGATTCAGGCTCCTTCCTACCATCGCCAAGAAACACGCGGTTGCTGGGTTCATCAACGTGACGTCCGAAAGCACCAATGAAGGATTCAATTCCTTCGACACCGCCGCCCTTCGAGCCCTGAGGGAACTACAACAAGGGCCAACTCCCGTCGCCGCAGCATGTGTCGCTAACCCAACTCCAGTCGGGCTTTCCGCGGTCTCTGCGCTACCAACAGCCACATCTAACGAGCGCCTCCCTCCAGACTGGAACTGCTATGGCAAAGCTTCGGTTGAGCTCCCACCCCTAGGTGCGGATTCGGAATTCGACGCTTTGTTCGAATCCGCTGTTGCTGTGACCGTGGGCGACCTTCTCAGCTCCAACGACGACCTTGTGGGTGCGAGCCTTGTAGCGCCCTCAGCCAACGCGGCTGCCGTCTCCTTGCCCACCGGCAACGACACCGACTGCGCCGGGGCGCCACCTAGGTTCACGGTGACTACCGCAGATATTGCGGCCGAACAACGTACCCATCCGGCGCTCGAACAAATCATCGAATTCATTGCTACTGGAGGGGGCTCTCTCCCTTCGTTCCAGGACGATCTCAAACAACTCGAGAAACAAGCTAAGACACACTTCTTATCAGATGAGGGTCTACTGGTCTACAACAGTGGTCGTGCCGGGTCCCCGGACCGAGTTTATCTCCCACCCCGCTTCCACCAGTGGTGCTTATACTCTTACCATGACCGTCAGGGTCATCAAGGATGGAAGCGCACATTCAGCATCATCGCGGCGCGGTACATCTGGGGTACTGACTCGGAGATGAAGGCTGACATTCGCCGATACATCAACGGATGTCAGCCCTGCGCAAAGTCTAAACTGGGTCACCACGGCATCGGTCCTGGACATATTGGTGAACATGGCCAACAGCCGTTCGAAGACTTAGCCACCGATGTTTTCAAGTCCGGCCACAAGTCCTCAACTGGCGAAGACACGGTCATCAGCTTCGCCGACTACTTCTCCCGTGCCGTCTTGGCCAGGGCTAGAGTGGGGGACCCAACCTCTGAACAATACGCCGACACTCTCCTCGATCTGGTTGTCAGCCACTATGGTGTCCCACGGGTGATTCGGTCCGACAGCGCATCCGTGCTGATCGGGCACGCTATCAAGGCATTGTACAAGATCTACGGAATCACCCTTTCCGCCGGCAAACCCTACTTGCATCGGTCAATCGGGTTAGTTGAGCGGTGGCATTCCACTCTCAAGTCACTCTTGATGACAAGTAAGGTTGCAGTAGCTAACCTTGACTGGAATCGCCTACTCCCTCTCCTGCAACTAGCCTTCAACACCGCGATCGCCCAGGCCACTGGATACTCGCCGTTCTTCATCAACCATCTCCGCGAGGCAAGGCTCCCCGCCGATGTCACGTCCTCCATCAAAGGCAAATCTGACTCTCGCCCCCTGCCTGCATGGGTTTCAGACCACCTTACGCAGCGGGGGGTCGCTTTCGATTTGGTCGGCCGCAGGCTCAAGGTCAACGCTCTCAGTGCCAAACGGGTTTGGGACCTCCGCCATGACGTAATCACGGCATTCAACGTTGGCGACCTTGTGTTGGTAATCAAAGGATCCGTCATCGATGGGCCTCACCCTAAAGGTGACGAGCCTACTCACGGGCCCTTCCGAGTGATTAAGAAACTCCCTCGTAACAACTACAAGCTGGCCGATCGTCGCGCACGACACCTAATCGACGAATACCCCATCTGGCGCCTTCGAGCATTCCCATCACGTAAAACCTACTCACCGGAAGACAGCATACACCGTTACCCCGTCGCCGCCATCCTAGGCCACCGCGTTCGTCGTATCCCTCAGCAACAACGCGGCGATTTGGCGTATGCTGCTGGTTGCTTGCTTACCGAGTATCTCGTCAGGTGGAGAGGCTTCAGCAAGCTCTACGACCGATATCGAGCGAGTGTCTTTCTGACTGACGCCTTCGAACTCCTCACCGCTTACCGACAAGGCTTGGTCGCGCGGGGTCAACCTCTTCCGCCACTCACGATTGAGGCCGAGCCCACCGCCTGCGTACAGCTATCGATCTCCCTCAACTCCTTCGGGAACCTCTCCACCAGGCTCGCAGTCGTTACCAAGGTGCCTGATGTCACACCTGAGCACCTTCCAGTTGAGACCAGGGAATTGGAAGAGCAACCGCCTATTTCTGCGGAAGCCCTCAAGCGCCCACATTTCAGAGCCCAACAACCATCCTCCAACGACCGTGAGGAGCCCCTCCCCAGTGAACCTATGGCTGTCGACTCAGAACCTGCGATCGCTGTCGACTTGCCCGAGTACACAGGTACCGGCGACATTTTTCCTGCAGGTACACGCGTCAAAGTTCAGTTCCTGGAAGGCTGGTGGCCTGGCCTTGTCATTCGCACTCGGTTAGCCAAGCTTCCTGCTTCAGTCACCAAAGCAACGGGACATTCCCACGAGCGACGAATCTTTGTTCAGTATGATGATCCAGACTACGCTCTCGAAGTCTGGGAGCACGGGCTCAGAGGTACCCCCGTACGGATACTGAGCGGCGTGTCGCCTCCACCGCCTGTGACCGGTGGGGAGCGAAAAATGGGGGAGGGACCCCAGATCACGGGGGAGGGACCTCAGATCACTCCCATGGTCGTGGAACCCGGCGCTCCTCTCACGACACCGGCTGTCCAGTCAAGTCAAGGATTAGTCACCACGGCTCGGGCAGGTCGGATGGGACAATGGAGTTACCTTGTCTCAACCATGTCCCGCACTCGGACTTCAACTCGGTGGTTCCCTTCAACAAGGTTCTCTGAGGCCGAGCTCCAGAGCTTTTCTGAGCTGCGCAACGTCGTCAGCCAATCCCTCGACCGAGTCGACCCGGTCCTTCCACCGGCTACTACGGGGTTAGGTCGTCGTAGCTCTGCATGCGAGGAGGCGGATGCCGTGTCCACCGCTGGAATCACGGACCACCTTAGAGTACCAGGACACAATGGACACAATGCTCTAGGAGATCCTTACCGTGAAGAGGTCCCCTTCGAATTTGGTATACAACGGGGTCAGGGGCAGGTCTACGCTTCCCCCTGTTTGAGTGATGGCGAGATTGACTACTCCGTCCGAGTACGCGTTTGGCTCGCCGGCGACTGCCCATTCGAAGGCAGCATACAACCGTCCATGTGGTTTGATCGTCTTCAAGCTCGTGTCGGCTACCTCAAGTCGGTGTTGCGATCAATGCTCCAGACATTCGAAGCACATACTGACGAGTGGCCGGAGGATGGTACTATCTCCGAATACCTAGCTGATCTAAGGCCCGGGGCAATCGATCATATACTGGACCAATACGTGTTGTGCCTAGAATCGAGTAGGGCGCGAAGCCCTAATGGACTTTGCACGTTCATACCCCCCGCGGAGGCTGCAAAGGGCCCCATCATGTACCCCGGAGTCCTCACCAACGATGTGCCCATGCTTATCACAATCGACTTAACCTTCCATTCGATAACCAACCAGCTCCTGATGTTTCGCAAACTAATCACAGGCAACGCGCACGCTCTGCTCGAGGGCGTGAGCCTCCTTGTCGTCGCTCACCAGTACGGTCACATGCAACATTCGGTTCGCCTCCAGACACCAGACAACCCACTCTCCGAGTCCGAGCTGAGTCTTCACCACGGACTGAACGAAGCCCTATACACGCCTGAGTGCGACGGCGACGAGATTAATCGCCCGTACTATGGCGGCCCTCCGACTCCATTTAACAAGGAAGACTATGTCTTCGGGAGGACGCAAGATAGGCGCCCCTGGATTGGCCACTACAAGGGGGAATATGTCTTCGAACATGTCTTCGGGATGGCTCAAGATATGTTCCCCGGCCCTGCAGCCGTGTCTGCCTCTATTGATGAGTTGGTCCTAATGCACGCAAACCAGGAGGCTTGGGCCGACGAGGTGATGGTTTCGCTACGTGCCGCATACGCGTTTGAGAACAACTCCCCTTCTCTTGCTGACTATGCACGAGAGCTGCAACACGCACGCTTCAGGACCGAGGACCGAGGGCCCGAGGACCCGCTGCTACTACGAAACCGAACTATCGAGTTCGCCATCAGCGAGGGTGGGGATGTCTGGAATTTCGTCCACCAGTTCTTGACCAAGGCGATTTCGATTATGCCCGTCTTAGGAGTTGTTCCTTACATCAACTCGTACAAGGGCGTAGCCCTCTACGTGGTCAGCCTTCGACTCTACACCGCTGACAATATCCTCGCACACTCCCACCTTGTGGAACCACGTCAACTCGGCCAGGTGTTGATCAATGGCCCTGTCCAGCACTACCTGGACTCCCGCCCTAACGCCGCTCGTCATATGCTATCGCAACATGGTTTCACTTTTGCTCCTGGAGAGAATTTCCGCGATCAGCTACTTACGCATTGGCATCAGCTGAGCTTAGAAGCGGCCTTCCCGGAACACCCCAACCAACATCTCCCTCGGGCTTACCAGCCAGCTCGGCAACAATGGGGTCTCAGCTTTGACAAGAGGCCCCGGCTACGTTGGTACTGGCCACCCTACACAACCAACGGTGAGTGCTATCGCGAAGAACACGCCGTTACCAGCTACGAGGCCTGGCATCTTGCATGGCTCGTCGGATGTTCTACAGAACAGCTCGATCACACCGACGATTCCTCTCCGATGCAGCTCTCCCTCAACACAGCCCCCCCTCCTTCACCTCCGCACTCACCGCCATCTCTTGACACCGCCGGCCGGACGGTCGACCGAGATGACCCTGTCCTTCCTCCAGCTACCAAATGCTTAGGTCGCCATAGCTCTGCATGCGAAGAGGCGGATGCCGTGTCTGGGCGGTCAGGTAACTCACGCAGGGCTCGCAGGCACCGAAGAAGCCATCCACAACGAGCACCAGCCGAATCAGAGCCACACTCTGAGCAGAGTTCAACTGCTACGGTCGCTCGCCAGATCAACGACAACTTGCTATATGCTCAGACGTCCTCTTACCATTCGAACAACGGGCCTGTCGGGATTGGGGCTGTACTCCAGCTCCAACCGGAGATCCTCGGCTCTGAGTACTCGACTCCAACAGAAATCGAATACTCGGACATCACACACCGCAACAGTGATCAGCTCTCGCGTCTCGCCCATATCTTCACCCTTCAACCGTCTGCGGCAACCTATCTTAGCTGCCTTAACATTGTGGTCCCCGCGGTGCGGACACTAGGCATTCGACTCTTTAGCATTCTCCATACTCTTCACCTTCCTGAGATCGAAGAGAGGCTACAGGCGGCGAGACGTAGCCGTGTCCGCCAGACTATTGCAAAGATGGAAGCCAATGGCCTCATCCGCAGGTCTAACTCTACATGGGGCAGACTCCAGGACACCCTACGAACTTCCAACCGGTTCGCACGCCTCGAGGCTGCGATGCCAGCCTTCGAGAGTGCCGCCCGTCAGCTTGTCGCTGATTTCGGAGCCCGAATCGCTGCGGCTCAGGCTCACGACCCCACGACGCGAACTCTCATTGAATGGATCCAGAGTGGGCGCCGGCGGCATCCGGACTTCCAGGAACATGTGCTCGAACGACACGAGGTCAACGTAGCGTATACTGTCAACAGTATCGTTGCTGTTCAGATTGACAGCAATTCTTCTCGTAGCTGCACATTCCTGCTCTCTCGAGACCAACGCCCTTCGTCTTCGAGTGCAGTCCACGTTTCCTCGTCCGTTGACAACCCCATCCGGTTCTACCGACTTCCCGCCGAACACGGTGCAGATGTCGATGACCCTCAGGCGTACGAACTGGTCCAAGACACCGACCGGGTCCTACTCGGCCACACCCTCACTCACTGCCAGCAAGGGGGATACGTCTCTGGGGTTATCTTCAATACCACTGGAGACACCATCCTGGTGCCGCAGGTAACTGCCACCCTCTGCGTCGACAAAGCAGTTGGGGACCTGTACAAACCTCCCTGGGTACGACAATGCGAGGTAGTCGGTAATCTTCTCTGCTATCGAGACACTGGAAGGCTAACTAACATCTGGGTTGGTCGCGCGCCGGAGCCATCGCGGGAGTCGTCTACCCCTGACCGACTCCTCCCTGTAGTTCCAGTGTGCTGCAGGGCACATGAGATCAGGCGATTCCACAACGCCGCCTCAGTACGCCGCGTTGAGGAGGCTTGGGATGACTTCAGGTTCTCAGTCTGGTGGCCTACGATTACAGAGGACATCTGGGACCACGTGAACAAGTGCCTCGACTGCACGTTCACTACCGACCGCCACGACTTGATTGGAACAACCCTCGTACTCCCCAACTTACCGTACATCCAACGATTACCAACGCTACGCATGGCTTTGCCCTTCGATGAACTATTCCAGGCGTGCAACGTTGAGCTACACTTCGCACACAACCAAGTCACTCAAGATCGGTACGGTTACTGCCTTGGGTGCCAGAGGCCTCTACGCTCAGTTGAGATCGGATGGCCCATGGTCTGCCCCGGATGCAATAGTAGGAACTTCATTGTCGGGTGCTCCGCGTTCCCTCGAGACTACATCGAGCGCAACGTCGTCTTGAGTTGGTGCCATGAGTATTTCAGAGCGTACGGTTTCAAGCTGGAGTCGTCATTCAAGAACCGGCGACGCTGGCTTCGTGCAAGGGTCTTCATCAGCTGCTACCTGCGACTCCTTAAGTACTACACCGCAATTGTTGAGCACCGACTGGCTCCTGGGGGCGCCGGATACCTGGAGGCCCTTAACGAGTTCGAAGATCTGTCGGGTAGCCTTCCGCCCCGTCCTCCATCACCTCCGCATCACGACGCCCCTAGCGCCGTTCCCCTCTTGTCTGCTAGCGACCTCCGTGCCGAGGACCCTGTGGAACGTGGCCGTTCCGTCACGCAAGCCAGCTCCTTGGGCAACTCTGCATCGCAGTCGGTTTCAGCTAGGAGCCTACACCACGTGACCAGTCAGACCATCACGGATGAGTACCTGCTCTACAGCAAGCTGGGCATACCTATACCCGCCCGAACCGAGGTAACCGTCTGGTTAGCTATGCCGTTGGCCCTCCGAGGCCGCACCTCCTCTGTACTCATCGACCGCATCCCGGCCGCCTACGGTCTGGAACCCGGCGTACCCGTCGTCTGTAGCCTATCGACTCCTAATTCCGAAGGACTGGTCGCAGTGCGACTGATCAATGTGCTACACCGTCCTACTACGATACCCTTTTCCACTCCCATCGCCCGCTGCCTCATCGACTGCGAGGTCAAGGCCCCCGGTGCCATCAACCCCGGTAGCGACGACGCGTACGAGCGCCTGAGCATCGACCAGCCCGCCATCATCGACAGCGTCTCGAGGAACGAACAAATCCCGGGGTCTAATCCCCTCCACCGGTTAGCCGCCGTCGTCTCAGCAGACCGCCATGCTTATCGACGCCGTGCTGACGTTGTCGTCCTGTATCACAACCCCACCACCAAGCCTGCGGCCAGCTACTGGTCTGGGAAACCGGTGCCACCATCGTTAGAAGCTATCCACGCCGCACGCGACCTGATCGACGCTCTCACCGAGTCACACGATCTGCCTCCCTCCTACATTACCGCCGCTGTAGCGAACACCTGCGGCGTCCTCCGCCCTCAATCCTCCACTCACCGAGCTATCGCTGCCTCCGCCTATCGCATCTTGCATCCTGGCCCGTGCAACCACGCCTGCAGAGCCGTCGACGTCCCGCCCCACCTCCGGGCATCTACTCGGTGCATGATCGCATGGCACGTAGCCCTCAGCCGCATCTTAGCTGTGGCTATTTACCGACGCCCCCGAGGCGCCATCAGCTCCATTACCTGCCCTGGTGTAGAGTGCGACCCAGCTATACTCACTATAACACCTCCCCCTTCACCACCGGGCCTGACAAGCGCCCCCGTCACATCATCTCTCGGCTCTGTTATCGCCGCTTGTATGCGACCAACGTCCTTCACTACTCACTCCTACGGTGTCGTCATCAACCGCCCCGGTGTCAGCTCCATCCGATGGTACCCGGCCTTTGCCTTCACCGCAGCAGAGCTCGCGACGTTTGCTGACCTTCGTGCCAATCCCATAAGCCCCACCGAGGCCGAACTCCTTTCCCCGCCTGCGCCAGTTAACGCTTTTAGCACACTCACCAACGAACACCTTGCAACCCGCAGCCGGTTGCCCTACTGTCTCAGCTGCGCAGACCAAAGACACCTCTCATTAGCTCAGGCACAACGGGAGCCGCTGGTCCTCAGGCACGTCTTTCCCGGAGGCTGCTCACAGCTCGCTGACTCTTGGGACTCCTTTGTCACTACCGACACACTCAGGTACACCACCAACGAAGGAGTCCCTACTGACAGGGCGAGAGGACAGAGTACGCATTGCCGTGGGCCAGCCACTTTGGCTGAGGTGCGGCAACAACCCTTAAGGATCGAGACCGACCTGGGCGATCTCACTGAAATCAACCCCGTTGAGGCTTGGCTGCTTCAAGCACCGCGACACTCAGTTGCCAACGGAGTACACCGACTCCTTGTTCAGCTATCCATCATCTCACTTCGAGATGTCCCTGCGAGTACGTCTGCTCGACGTCCAGCCTTCATCACTGGCAACATCTTGGTCGGTGACCCTTGCCAGGTTCATTGGGATGAATACAACAGCTTAGCTGTTGTCATTCAAGGGTGCAAAACATTCTATATCGCTGCTCCTTCAGCCTTCGTGGAGCAGACCACCCGCCGTGGTGCATCTCACGTTCTGCCTGGTGTCAGCCCTTTCGATGACTACCCCACAGGATTGTCACCGTGGATCAAGGTCGTGTTGCAGGCAGGAGATGTACTCTACCTACCTCAAGGGTGGTGGCACGCTGTAGTCAGCGAGCCTCTCTCCATTATGACCAATATCTGGGTACCCGGGGTTAGCCAACTTCGTTATCAATAACCAACGTCTATACTCGGGCTTCAGGACACGTCACTGCTCTACCTCTCACCAGACTGGAACTACTATGGCGTGAGCTTGGATCAACTACTACCCGCGCA
>OLGU01000045.1_pt1 | contig 38534 bp, 22 predicted proteins | sample 1609281 | NCBI WGS metagenome assembly OLGU01 (sample SAMN05416705, study PRJEB24817) | seawater metagenome | isolation source: Sea water | place: Canada:Atlantic | collected 2013-07 | reverse complement strand
ATCTACACCTCTCTATTCGTCGGCAGCGTCAGATGTGTATAAGAGACAGACGTAGATCCTACCTTTGATTTTATAAAAGAAACTAATAATGAGCATCGAGTTATCCAAAGAGATGATAAATACGCGCATGAGTTATTCAGTAAACCAGTATATGATGGGATATTAGTTTCTAAAGCTATTGTCGATGGTTTAAATGGTGTTAAAGGTAGGTACTCGGTAGCTCAACGACAGCGTTTTTTCCGTGAAGGTGTTTATAAATTCTTCAGGTTACCCAAATCATATGAAACTATGGGCGATTGTGGGGCTTTTAGTTATGCAAAAGAGTATGAACCACTATATACAATTGATGAAGTGAATGAGTTCTATGTGAATTCAGGGTTTACAAATGGTATATCGCTAGATCATATTATTTTTGACTTTGAAAGTACTAAGAAAAAAGTTATTAACGAACAACTTAAAGAATGCCAAAGACGTCAAGAGATTACTCTAACGCTCGCCAATGATTTTTTAAAAGCTAATACTAAATTGAATTTTGTTCCTTATGGGGTTGCTCATGGGTGGAACCCTGAGTCTTATGCTAGTTCAGTTATAGCTTTACAGAAAATGGGTTATAAAACGATTGCCTTAGGTGGAATGATACCATTAAAGAGTACTGAAATATTATCTGTCTTAAAGCATGTAAATGATATAAGAAATAAAGATACCAAATTTCATCTTTTAGGTATTAATCGATTAGATTTCATAACAGAATTTGCTAAATTTGGAGTTACTTCATTTGATAGTACTTCACCTTTAATGAAAGGGTTGAAAGATGATAAATTCAATTATCATACCCATCAAGATGACTATACTTCAATTGGCCTACCACAAGTTGATGCCAACCATAATATGCGTAAATTAGTTAAAACAGGTGCTATCGATCAAAATGAGGCCTTTGATTTAGAAAAAGATTGTTTAAATGCAGTCGTACAATTTGATTTGGGTAATATATCGAAAGAAAGTCTTTTAAATAAATTAGTTAATTATGAAAAACTTTATAGCCCTGAATCGTCAAGAATAGATGCAATGAACAAAGTGCTAACTGATAAGCCTTGGAAAAAGTGTCCCTGCGAAATATGTCAAGAAATTGGTATACATACGTTACTAAAACGAGGTGCGGCGCGAAATAGAAGAAGAGGTTTTCATAATTTGTATATTGCTTATGAAAAACTTCAAAGAGAATTGAATTAAATCGAACGGAATTAATAATGAATTATATAAACGTACCAGCACTAAAAATAGAACAAGGTCCAGGAAGATCACTATTTAGCTTTGCAATTAGAGGTAAGGAAATTCAGTCTATAGCTTCTATTTCAAGGGTAAAGAGACATGAAGACGAATTGATTGGTTACCAAAGACCTGAAGTGTCAAATCATATAGGTGAAATTAAGCGTTATTTAGAATCTGATAATCCTATGATTCCAAATGCTTTAGTTATAGCATTTAATAAAACGGTTAAGTTTATTCCTTCGGCAGATAATAATAATTTTGGTGAATTAGTCATACCAATTACAAGTTTCGACGCAGACAAACCTGGTCTAATTGTTGATGGTCAACAACGTGCAGCAGCGCTAAGAGAAGCTGAAATTGACACGTTTCAAATGCCCGTTAACGCGTTTATCACTGATGATGCCCAAGAACAGAGAGAACAGTTCATACTAGTGAACTCAACAAAGCCTTTACCAAAAGGTTTAATTTATGAGTTACTACCATTTACAGAAACTAAATTATCAGCAGGATTACAAAAAAGAAGATTCCCAGCAAAAATATTGAATGAATTAAATCATAATCAAAGTTCTCCATTTTATAAAATAATACAAACAGCCACCAACCCTGCTGGTGTTGTAAAAGATAATTCGATACTAAAGTTAATAGAAGCTAGTCTTGCAGAAGGAGCTTTATACAATTATAGAGATCCATCCACAGGTAAAGGCGATTTCAAATTAATGATAGAAATATTATCTAATTATTGGAGTGCAGTGAGAGATGTTTTTCCAGAAGCCTGGGGTAAAAAGCCGAAGGATTCTAGACTGATGCATGGCGCAGGTATGTCTGCTTTAGGTCATCTTATGGATGCTATTTTTGATAGATACCATACAGACGAACAGTTAGAAACTGTTACCTACGAGCAGTTCAAAGCAGACTTAGAAAAAATGCAAGTATATTGTAAATGGACTAATGGTTATTGGGATTTCGGTTCTGAAGATAAAGTTAAATGGAATGAGCTACAAAATATTACAAGAGATATACAAAAGCTAACTAATTATTTGTTGCGAAAGTACAGGGTTGAAGTTTGGAACTAAAGTTATGAAAAAAATAGTAGTTATATATTCTGGAGGCATGGACTCTTTTACGGCTTTAAACAAAGCAGTAAAAGAAGGTTTTGATGTGTATGCACTGTCTTTCGATTATGGTCAAAAGCATAATAAAGAGCTTTATTATGCACAAAATGTGTGTAATGAACTTAATGTTCCACACAAAATTTTAGATATAAGATCCATATCGACATTATTTACCGGTTCGTCATTAGTTTCAGACGACATTAATGTCCCTGATGGCCATTATGAAGCAGAAAATATGAAATCGACTGTTGTGCCGAACCGAAATATGATTCTCATATCCTTAGCCATTGGTTACGCTGTAGATATCGAAGCTGAAGGTGTTTGGTACGGTGCTCACTCTGGTGACCATTTAATTTATCCAGACTGTCGACCAGAGTTCGTGAAAGTAATGGATCAAGCTTCTAAAGTTGCAAATTTTGAACCTGTTTATGTTCATGCTCCATATTTAAATACTGATAAAATAGGTATTCTTAAAGATGGCATTAAAATGGACCTAGACTACTCTAAGACATGGACATGTTATAAAGGACAGGAAAAAGCCTGTGGGACATGTGGTTCTTGTGTTGAAAGATTGGAAGCTTTTGAGTTGAACAATTGTACAGATCCGATCAAATACTTAAACTGAATATGTCATTATCCGCCTATCTTAATACTTATATTTAAATTGAATAGGCGGGCATTGTATATGTCTACAAGTAAACTAAAAGATATATCACATCTGAATGAACTGTTCTTGTAAAGGTTTACATATTGTATATTTTCATTGCTTCTGTTTCTTATTAAGGAATTACCAAAAAATCACGTATTAGCTAATTAATGAAGTCTGTTAACGCTCTTATAATTGAAGAACTACCTTTACCATCACAATAGATAATATCTTTATTAATAGCCTTAACTGCATAATATGATTGGTGCGCTGCACTCTTATTACAGAAAATAAAATAGTCTGCACTTGAAGCAAGATTCTTCAACTTATCTGTAGCGACTTTATCATGGTTCAGTTTAACAAGAACTCCTGGAAATAAGCTCTGTAACATTTCAGCAGCCCGTTGTCCTGCTTTCTCGGTAAGTGTTGATATACCGATTAGCTTATCTTCTAAAGAAACTTTTGTTTCTTCATTAGAGGAACTGTCTTCAACCACTAAATGATCAAAAGACTTATTTTCTGGTGCTATGTGTTTATCTAGCCATTTAAGAACTGTTTGTAGTTCAAAATCAATATCAGACCAATGAGTTATCGAATATTGGCATATGCCATTCCATAGTGGATATCTCAATACTTCCGGTGACTTTATTGCATAATCAAATAACATTTCGCTAAATTCAATAATGACAGGTAGTGATTTTCGACTTATTTCCACTTTTACAACAACCTCAAAAGCTTCTATTGCAGACGAGTAGTGTTCTTTAGAGTGAGGTGTATTGAGTAAGCCTTGAATTAAGTCTCTCATCAAGCCAATAGTTATGTATGAAGTTTCATCATCCATTGCAATTAGCTCAATAAGTCCTAACCAAAAAGTACTTGTGGTTTCTACCTTGTTATCATCTAACCAACTTAGTAAATGAGGTGCTATATTTCGAATACTCTCGGCATCTGCTGAAGTTGATATTTCCTTAGTAATAAATTTAATGTCGAACTCACATGGTTGCCACTCACTTATTAAGTCAAAATGAATAAGCTCTCCACTCGCGTAGTGTTTAAACCAGTCATTCCAAGAGTTAATGACGGAACCTTTAGGGCTCTCTGCTGTTGTATCAACAACCTCACTTTCGTCAATAATTACAGCTTCATTATTACTACCATATATAAAATCTTCTAATAAACTCCATAACTTCCTAAAGGGAGTCGATGCTTTTGCTTTTTGACGAATTTCAAAAGGAAGCTCTTCTAACCAACTGAATATCTCACTAGCTTCAGAGGGCATACAAGCTTTTGAGTAATCCAGAACTTGAGTAACCACATCAAGACTTATAGGGGAATCAAATAAAGCTTGAAGCCTTGATGACTCTATTGATAAAGCATTACGAGTTTCAATAAAGGATTCAATTTTTTCAAATAAGTCACTCACCCACTCTTCCGAAATAAAGCTAGGTGAAAATGAGATGATATCGTTTTTATCGACTCCTATATAAATAGCCAAAGCAGACCAAACTTCCCAGTCATCTTTATATTTATCTTCTTCCTTCAGTCTAGGTTTTGAAAGTAAAAACGATTCATAATCAGCTAAATTAGGCTTTAAACCAACCCAATCTACATTAGACAAATCAGTTAAATCTAAATTGTTTACATGCATTAATGCACGGATTAATAAATGGTATATTCTCGAGGGGATTATACCCGTTAAATAATCAGGTAAATTCTTATGTTCAAGTATTTCATGCCATGAAGCGTTAATAGCCAAGGATTGAAGTTCAAGACCCACTAAGTTTCTATGACTTAACTTACCTGAGCCTTTAGCTTCATTATAAAAAGTTAACGCACTTTCCCCATCACCTTCACGACTTGCTAAAAAGAAATCACGTAATATTCGTCCTATTGGACGCATTCTTTCACAGTAAAAGTTAGGCTTTGCTTCAAACCTTTCAGTGACTTCATTTAACACTTTAACTATATAGCTTGTGTCATCCTTAAAACTATCAGTTATAACTTGGGAGAACCGAATTACGCCGTGCGATTGATTCAGTAATAACGACTGTTCAAACTTAAGTTCGGGTGACTTTATTATTTTATAAGATGATGTATGTGAAGATCCTAATCCGTAATATAAGCAATTTTTCAACTCATTTAATGATTTTGTATCTGGACACATAGCATAGAAGTACAATTGACCATTTACATAAGCCGGTAGAAAGAATGGAGTTTTAGATTCCAAATTGCGTATGGACTTCAATAATAATAAATTTATAGAGTCAGAGGTTTCTTCCACTGATTTCTCTAATTCAATTGCATTCTCGGCTGTAAAAAAGTCTACAAACCAAGATGGATAGTTAGAAAAAGTCATGTTTATCATCCTCATCTTCTTCAATTTCTACAACTAGATTTTCTATCGCTTTTGTTTTTTGTTGATAGTTTTTAAAATAAAGATTACTGAAATCAATCCTAGTGGCTGAAATCTGATGAGTATCACCAGAAATAGTGACTAACTCATCATTTCTATTTACCCCTGAGAAAGTAAAGTTCATTGAACCGTCAAAAAAACACGACTCTGTAACTAACCCTTTAATATGCACTTTATCTGATATCTCAAACCTAAAGCCGTCTTCATTGACAAGCTTGTTTTTCAATAGGCTAAGTGCAGAATCATTTGTTTTAGTCTCATTAACTACAAGGTTGAGTTTACAACCATTCAGCACAGATGTTTCTAATAACTCTATAAAGGTAACCATTCTATTACCCCAACTCGCATTAAGGTAACTCCAATTTCCAGAGCGATTATCGAGTATCTCAAAATCAGTAAACCAGGCTGTTACTAACCATATTTCTTGCGGTGATAGTATTAGCCCTGCAAAAGTACTTCCTAAAACCTCTTTTAAATGTCGCTTACCTAATGGCGTGTTTGTTAATATTTTACGAGAATTGGAATTAATCATTGAATAGCCTCCGCCAGCTCGACAAATAATATTATTTCACCTAATTGTCTATCAATTCTATTAACTCTAATGTGGAAAAACATACCTAGTTGATCTATCTGAATTGTATTTATTTTTAATATAATTTGATTTAATTTAGATAAGTGTTCAGATGAAATTACAAGCTTAGCTATTCCTTTACGACTAATTTTTTGTTGTAATTCTCCCTCCCAGTTATTTCCATAATTCATTGTTTCACTATTGCCAGATATCATTTGTTCGACAATGAGCCTTTCTGTTCTATTATTTCCACTTATGAAGCGATTATAAAACTGTGTATTGGACTGACGTATAACATTGCCTCTAGGCCATAACTGCCCAATGACCTTATCTTTAAGCTTATTTATAGTTACATTCGTATCCGATGTAATTTCTTTAGCTATTAAAAAAGATGCTATGTTTAAAGGTATCTCTACTTTTAACTCTTTTTCAATTTCTCGCCATCTGTCCATCCAGTTCTTTAAATCTCTATCTGTTTCTTTAGAACTGCCGGCTTTTAATACTCGAGTATGAAGAATGCTATTGAAGCTATGAGATAAAATGACTCCCATCTTTCTTAAGTTTTCATTAATAGCCACATTTGCTTTAACTCGTGCACTAAATTTTTGTGAGTCTCTATGAGCCTTAAAAGAAGACTTTAAGTTTTCGTCACACTCTAGTTTTGATAATAATTGATGAATGTCGAAGTCAACTTGTTCATAATCACCGGCCTGAAAACACCTAGAAAAATGATTTAGAATATTAAGAGGATCACTACTGTATACGCTCTCAAACCTATTAATTATACCTACTCCACCTGATTCATTCTCAGTTAACCAAATAGTTAAGTCATCACCCATCCATACCGGATCTACATTTAAATCATTATCACCAACATCTGGTAATACCGTACTTACCAACTGATTAATGCCTCCAGAGAGGGTATTTGACATTAATATTCTCAACCATGAAATATACGAATCACCTGACAATTCAGTGTATAAAGGGGTCAATAAGTTACTAATTTCACCAATAATTAAATCGTTCGATAAAAGGGAAATCAACTCACTTTGTAACGCCTGCTCTTCATCTTCGTCCTCACTTAATACATTCAATTGAAATAATTCTAGAGGGATAGTATTTAGTAACTCTCGTCCTTCTTTTGAACTCAAAAACGTAATAGAGTCTTGAAGAGATAAGTTTTTTTGCGTTGAAATGAATATCACTGTGGTAGTAACACACTCAAATACCCAATTTGCTTGAAATGTATTATTAAAAATAGAAGAATTTACAAAGCAATCTTGAACAAAAGAAAAGCGTAAAGAAGATTCAACGTTTTCATTTGTCCCTAAACTAAGTAACTGCTCATCTGAGAATGTAAAGTTCCACCTCATTCCATCGACAAATAGAATAGTCCCAATACCAACTGATTCACCTTGTTCTTGCCAATTTAATTTAATATTTGATGCTTCCTTAGTCTTAAATTTAATCTGAGCATTAGATCCCGTTGTATACCTTGTAACCTCAATTGGTTGCATATGTTTGTGCTCAAAAAAACAAACATTACTTAAATGACGTTTCCAGTCACAATTAGCAGGAAGTGACAGTTGATGCTTGTCTTCATCAATTTCAAATATGCTCTTCCAGTTCAAAAAAGCATTACTTGTTTCTGTAACATTCTTTAGTTCAAGTCGTTTCGTTAGTATCTGCCTTGGTTGATAGATTTTCATCTGAGTACCAGGCTTATAAATTATTTCTTTAATAAAGTCTTTATTTAGTCCAAAAGCATCTTCAACTTCGAAGCCTATTTCATAATCAACTCCTACTTCTGGCTCAAAACCTTCAGGGACTAGCCAATCAGTTTCATAACGGTTATTTAATGTAAATCGTTTCGAAATTCTTCCTGGAGCATATTCTTTTAAGCCTTGAAAGAACCCCATGTTTTGCCATTCTTGAGTTCTCGCCTCTTTACTCCCCCTAAGTAAGGAGATATCAAGTGACGGGAGAATTAATTCGCTAAATAGTGTAGCCGGTATAAACTCAGGCATAGGAGAACCTTTGCCTTGAACACCTAACCACTCTTGCCCGTTTACAGACCAATTTGTACGTAGCTTTTGTAATAAACTAGGTAAAAAGTCCATTAATAAAGAACGCGGAGGTTGCCAATAAAGCTTTTCAACCTCCAGACGATTAATTCCAAGTGATGAGGCTAAATATGCTGTTAGTGCATTCCTGTTACATGAACTATCTAGCAAGATATTTATAGTCTTTTCTAATTTAGATAAATATTTTTTATTATTTAAGTGCTTATTCGGGTTCCTAAGATAATACCAAATACTTCCATAACCAACCTCTTTACCTAGCCACTCCAAAGTAGCCAAGCTTGCTTGCATTTTTTGAATATGGTTATTTCCAACAGGCAGTTTGTTCACTTTAATTTCTGGATCTACCAAACTTTCATATCGATGAAACGCTACTCTGTCACGTCCATAATCAGAAAGGACTGTAACCATCCAAGGTCTCATACCTCGAGTTCTTCCTGCACGCCCTTTTCTTTGAAGATATGATGCTACGCCCCTTGGTGCTTTATGTTGAATAACCGCCCCAACCTTAGAGTCGTTATATCCAACTTCTAAGGAGGCTGTTGCAACAATAATTTCAGCCGTTTCACTTACCCCTGAATCTTGGCTTGAAGTTCGACCTACTTCTGCACGGTCATCTTCATCTATACTGTGACCAATATATTCACAATTCGACCAATCTTGACCAAGTAACTGAATCTGTTCTTGATTCGGTGGATAATTGTCATGTTTGGGGCTTCTTAAAAATGCTAACGGTTTAGATTCAGGAGTAAGTTTTTTAAATGCATGATTCCAGCCCTCGGCATCTGCAATCATTTCAAAAAGTCGGTTATTAACATCTAAATCATCCGTAAAAACAAACGTTTTGGTACCAAAAGTACCTTTTGATACTGGTTCTTTACTGCTATTACTATCTAACAAACGCCGGGTTAACATGGATGCTTGAATTGTTGTTGATAAAAGTGCTGATTGAGAGACGGGATCGCCTCGCAAAGCCAATAGATATTCAGCACCTTCCTCTATCATTTCAGAGGGCAAAGGCTCAATTAACTCGACATTATGCTTTTCTGTTCCTGTTAAACTGCCAAAAAAACCAGATGCGTCACTAAGTGTTGCAGATAGTCCAACAAAGTGGGGGGTGTTGTCAGAGCGTTTCATCCACCGTTTCAGTAGATATGACGTTTGGGCACCTGTTGTGCCTTCATATGTATGTACTTCATCTAGTAAAACTAGTGGGATTGGCTTGTTAGTATCAACGCCGAAAAGATGATTATATTTACTGTTTGCTAGATGTTGGTTTAACATCTCAGTAGTTGTAAAAAGAATATCTGGTTCTGGAGATTGACGTGTTAGAGCAACCTCATCTTCATTAACTTTATTTCCACAACGATTACAAGTTAGTACCTCTTTCTTTAGTTTTACGTCTTCTTCTAACCACTTTAACTTTCCAGAGCATTTACATTGTAGTAAATCAAACTCAATGGCATTGAACTTGATCTTATCATTTAAATAATCACCGTCTAATGTGTCTCCAAAGAAAGTGCCTATTTTAATTTTCCGCTTATTATTAGTTAACAAGTAATCATCTAATAATCGAGCTTGTTTAAACGTTTCATTAAATTGATCTTTAAGTAGCTCCTTTCGTGGATAAATCGCTAGAATTTGAACTCTGTTACTTTGATCACTACAAATATTTTGTGATAGTTGTGTCAAAGCTGGTAAATAGAAGGAGAGGGTTTTTCCACTACCTGTACCAGAACACACGATTGTTCCCGAAGGTTGATTCGGTCTTGAACTAGACATGTGTTTTGAGTACTTATCTAATACTCTTTCTGTAGCTCTTATTTGAAACCTTGAGAGGTTGAATGATTTACTACCTTCACCTAATAATGAAAGCAATACTTGACTGTGCTCATTAGGCAGATTCAATTTTTCTTTTAGTTGGCTAATAGCCAATGAAGATGCCACGTTTCTGTTAGGATATTGGCGGGGGCGACGAATAAAACGAAAGTCGGAGACTAAGGTTTTGGCACTTCTTAAATCTTGGCTATGAAACCATTGCCTTAAATTGCTATATAGATAAATTGCTTCGGCCATTCGAGAACGATAACCGTCAACAGTATAAGGCGATTTTACTTCTACAATTAGACTTTGCTCACATAACTCCTCAAATATCTCTTCCCAATCAGATGGTGTTCGTAACTTTATGAGTTCTATAATTTCACTCTTATTAAAATAAAAGCTCGTGTCACCCCATGTTAATAATTTAATTTCTTTTTCTTCAATCAAATCAAGACAAGATAAAAGTAGGCTTTGTTCAATCATAATTCCCTCTATGTTACTAAATTAGCTTATTATTAACGTGAAATTTTTAATTTTGAAAGTAGCCCTTGTTTGGTTAACCACTCAAAAACAGTAGGCGTCAAAAGCTCTAATGTTGGAGTAGACCAAGGAGCATCAAGTTCTTTTAAAAATTTAGCAACACCTTCAGGTAGATCAGAGGTATCCATTTCTCCTCGTAATGTGACCAACTTTTCTTTTAAAGAATTTAGAGAGAAAACTAAACCAGAGTTAACATTTTTTGAAGTTTTCTCTGTGTCAAAACTGGCTTTAAGACTGTTATATTTTTGATAAGTCTCTTTTTTACCAAGACTGCTTTGTTGCTCTAAAACAACTTCTTCTACAACAAAACTATTCTCTAAATTAGCTAACCACTTGTCCCAATACTTATCATTTAATTCGCCAATTCTTTCAGTAAGACCTTTCAAAGATAGAATTGAATTTTGTAACGAATCATCCTGCTGTGCTTTGTGTTCTAACTCTTTCCATTTTTCAGTAAAAATAGAGATGGAATTATTAGCATCGACTAATAACCCCTTAACATCATCACCTATAACTAATCCTGATGATTCACTAATTAAAAAACCTTCACCTCCTTCAAGACGAGGAATTAAATGCTCATCGAGATTACTGATAAGAGGCATAACATCGAATTTAGCCTTATTACTTACAAGTTCAGATAGAGATTTATTTAGACGATTTAATATATTGGAGTTTGCCTTTATGATCGTTTCATTTTCCTGAGCATTAGAAGAAAGCTTTATTTGGTTTTGAAGCTTTTCAACCTGAGATTTTAATGTGCTCATTTAATTTCCTCCAAAACATGATCACTGAACCCATTTAGAATCACTTCAATTGAGGCAAAGGAATCATTTATTTCTTTATTTATTTTATCCACTTGCTTTGTGCTGGTTGTATCATTGATTTTCTCAATTTTAGAAAACACGTTACTATTAAATTGCTGCCAGTTCTTTAAAACTTTGCATACACTTTTAATAACACCACCATCCAATGATGAAAGGATTTCCAATTGTTTACTTTCATCAGAAACAGATAATAATTTGATGCTATTCTGGACCTCGTTCCATTTGATATTCTTGGTTAATTCATTAATATCCTTATTTAATGTTTCCCTTGTAACAAAGCCATTTGGGTATAGTCCCATATCTAATATACTTTTATAAATAGACTTTATTTCATCTAGTAAACTAATAAACTCTTCTTTATTAGCACAATCATTAAGGTGATTATTTATCAATTCGATGTTGGGTTTTAACTCCTGAACAGCATCATTTTTAAGTCTTTTCTGTGATGAGCTTAAGAGTTCTTGATTTAGCTTTTTTGCTTTTTTATGAGCAAAATTAAAAATATCATTATCAAAAGCAACATTACTAATTTGAATTAAGCTCAGCCATACCCGCTGTGTTTCATCCCACTTACACAGTAACTCCTCTCTAAACTCTTGATATTTATCATTTATAGCTGGCTTTAAGCTTTCTTTAATATGAATAGATTTCTTTAATAGTGTATTTTGTAAGGTATTTTCAATTTTAAGACCTAATCCGTTAGTTAACAGGATGTGCTTTGCTAATGAGTCAACTAAGTATTTACCTCTAATTTCTTTTAGCATGATATCAATCGCCTTGGGGACCCAAAACTGAGCAAATTTAGAGTAGTAAATGAAATCGTCATAACCTTCGGGGTAATTCCAATCCTTAGTTTCTTCTTTTTTGTTAAAACTATGATATCTAAGAATTGCAAGCGCGGAACGTTGAAAGAACATTGATTTTTTATCATCTTGAAAATCTGTATCCGTGCAAAAATAATGAACACAACTTGGGGGATTATTCTCCGCATAAGGTATATCAATTAAAAAGAGGGGTCCTCTTTTAAATACGGCTTCATATACGTTTTTATTTCTGTCAGTAAATATTGTTGCATTTTCAAAACCGGCCCACGATGAAGGCTGAAAACTTTCAATCATTTCTAAAAGTTGAGTTCTTATTCTTTTAGCTGACTCTATAGATATAGGTGCATCACCATTAAACCAAAGTTGAATTTCTTTTTGAATAACATCATCATCACTTTTAGGTTTAGCGTTATTACTATCGTTATCTATAATTGGTCCTTCAGGTTTATCTGCAACTCCTATATCGATATCCGAAGTTAATTTTTGAGCAAAGTCGTTCATAGAAAAAGCTAAAGCTATATTACTATTTAAAGACTTTTGAATTGAATTGAGGTTATTACCATTTCCCCAAATACTAGAGAGAACTTGAGCTTTCTTAGGTGAATTTAACCCTAAACTCTGTATTTCACTATTTAGTGATGTACGATTTTCTTTAATAAACAAATTTTGTGGGAAGTATTGTTCTAAATAATCGTCCCTATGATCTCTAAGTAAGTTTAAAAGAATGCTATTTATTACATCTCTTGGGTTAAAGACAATATTTTTGTCCTGATCTATACAGTACCACTTAGTTAACGTGTTAATTGCTTGTTTGTTATAGGGAAATAGTGGTATTCCAACCGATGATGTACCAAAGGCATTTAACTGTTCTGATTCTACTTCAGAAAGGTCACATTCCCATACCGGTACTATGTCATTTTGGTTATTTAAGTTTACCTTTGTTTCTAGTAATTTTTTACCAAACCTTGCTGCATTTATATACCTACTACAAAAGTCCACAATTCGTTTGGGAATATTATCTTGATTATCGCTATCTTGCTCGATATGCCACTCAAAAAGAGCCCGTGATCTAATGGTAGTTTGTCTACGCATGTACCCGTGGTATCCCGTTGTCACCGCTAGGACAGACCTTAATACGCAAAGGTCTTCTTGACGTTCCTCTAATAAACAATCAATCAATACATCTTCTATTGCTGATATAGCGGCTAAATCTTCCACTAAAATAACTAAAGTTCTACCTAAGCTTTTTAAGTGTCTCCTAATTTCTTTAAATAAGTCTTGAAAGTTACCATTGTTAAACTGAAATAACTGTTGAAAAGCTGTTTGAGTCGCCTTTCCTATCGCTTCATTTAACATGGCTACGGCTTTTACTATTTGCTCTTTATCAGTATCCAACCTGAGATCACTGATAACTTTTCTTGCTGGTAACGCCAAATTGTCAATTTCTATAGACTCGAGCATCACCTCAAAATCTTCTAATGTAAGCTCATACTCTGTATCATTTATTTCTTGGTCTGAAGCCCCTTTGATCCATCTTGTAGCGATACTAAATACGCAACTATCACCACTCAACAATTGAGATTTAAATAGAATATCTGTAATTAAAGTAGGCAGTAAATTCGACATACTCATGCGTTGCCTTAACTCAGCATAATTGTCAGGGCGTTGATTAAGACTTTGAAGATATTTTGCAGTTTCCCCCCCGATATCTTTAACTCGATGAGATATAAAGGTTACAAATAAATCAGCTACTTGTTGTTCATTTAAAGCACTACCAACTTGATCAACCCTCTTTCTTGCTTGATCAAATACTTCACCTTCTAATCCTTCTAACAGCAAGTTTAAGGTTTGTCTTAAGCTTGCATTTTTTGGTAGCCGAACTATTTGCCACCTTTCATCAGAAACAACTTTTTGAACCTTTAATTTTGCATGTAACCATCTTATTAGGTGTGACTTCCCCATACCCGCCGATGCAACTATTGGAATAGGTCTTTCTATTTTCAAAAAGTGCTTTAGTAAATCATTTTCTGTTGCATTATCTTTTGATCCCTTTTCATCATATTTTTTCAAGTGCATAGGTTCATGCACTGATAATAATGTATGATCTGACAACTCTTCGGCTTCAGTTTTAATGCAATCAAAAATATTTTCTTTAGTTGGCCAATAGTTCTGCAAATTCATTACTTATCTCCAACAATTCGAATATGGCTTACTGTTCGGGTTTGGCCATTAGGCAAGGGAAGTGAAACAGCATTGACTGAATCCGAAAGTCGGTCTAAATATAAATAACCTTCTAAATTTAAACGATATAGAGCATGACTTAAACTCTTAGATAGTGTGTGAGAAGGGCTTGGCTTCCAGTCACTTTTTTTAGTCTGCATCATAGCCTCTATTTCCACTCTGTATTTCCCTCCATCAAAAATAGGAATATAACTATTTAATTTCTCAATAAATGTCTGAATGTTGATTCTATCTTCGTTTAAATCTGTAAAGATGTCAGACAGAAAAACCTTTATGAGTCGTGTAGGGTCGACAACATACTTATCTTTACTAACTTTCTCCATATATCCTAAAAGTAAACCGTACTCAGCAAATGTAAGACTTTCTGAATCATTAATAGTTAAACGAGTATGATCGACTGTTCTATCTGGAATATATTTAGCACTTATTTGGGGGATATCAGTAGATTTAAAAAATTCACTCCCCGCAAAAGTACATTTATCTAAAGCAAGAAATAAGCAAATCCCTCTAATAAGCGGTTCGATTGATGAACCTGTTTGAAGATCATATTTTTTATTAAAAACAGAACGTACAATCCTAGCATGTATATTAGAATCATTAGATAGTGCTGAAAAAGCCTTAACTCCTTCGACTGTACTTTCCCAAAGACCTTGCTTTATCCAAAATTGCAGAGTTTCTGGTAACTTCTTTTTTGGGTTACCTTTTAGTTTGAAGTTATCTTCATTATCTTTTTTATCATCTATAAACAAACTTTCAGGTGAGTTTTGACTAATTATCGAGTCGATAGAAATAAACTCTGAAGATTTGGTGATCTTGCGGTTCAAAAGGCGATCGACAAAGATTAAAGATGGAATGTGACTACCCGCACTGGCGTTGTTAATTACTGACACGTGTTTTTCTCAACTATTTTAATGAAGTTTGTTAATGGAATAGATTTATTATTATCTTGCCACCACAATCGGTATTTATTTTTTTTTGTTTTTTGGGTAAATTCAGCTATAAAGAATGTCGTCTGTTCTTCAAATGATGGAATTAAAACATCTGAATCAACAGATGAATTTATATGTAAAGATGGCCAAAGGTTACTGTTATCAAGATAATTCTGAGAAATCCAAAATGGTTTAAAAGACTTCAGCCCGTTCTTTTTCCCCGCTAGTTTTTTTAAGAATTCGAGGTCACCCTTGACAGCAATAATGTATTTTCTATCAAGCATTAGTTTAATGAATAAAGACCATTTTAATGGGGATGTAAGATCCTGAGTTTTATCGTAATAAACACTGCAGATATTATCAAAAGAGATATAATCATTTAAAGAGTCAGGTAATAATTGCTTTGAACTGTAATTATCAACCGAGACATCATCTCCTACTGACGGTAAGAACCCTTCACAAGTCATGCAACCTCCGCATGCTCTTTGAGGACTATAACCATTCACTGTGTAATACTTTACTAACTCTTTACAAATAGGTTGTTTTTGAGAAGTTATATTCTCAGATAAAGTTAAAAAACCATTATCTTGAGTCTTCTTTTCTTTTTTCCTGTGTTTTTTAATATTGGTTTCCCAATATGAATTAGAAAGGTATTGCTCATTAAGTATTTGAACTAAAACTTTGCATTTATAACTTTTCCAATACTCTTTTCGTTGGATATTCCTTTCAAAATCATTTAACTCACTATTATCTTCAACTTCTGGCACATCATAGAAAATTCGGATTAAACCTGCACGCTGCATAAACAGAAGTGTTAACCAATTCCAATCTTCATTTCTATCACTACGACTGCTGAGTCCCTCATGATAAAAAGAAGTATCTAACTGATATAGGTCTCCTTTCAAAAATTCATGAGAACTGACTTCAACCCGCCTATCCCACATACCTTTCCACTTTTTGAAACCTAGTTCCGTTGATATGATACTGTCACTATTAATTTTTTTGGCATTAGCTATTTGCTTGTCATAATAAATAACTTCGGATGTAGCTGCTTTACCATCTCTACCTGCTCGGCCAATTTCTTGATAGTAGCGATCAATATTATCCGGAATACAAGCGTGAATGACACTTTTTACATTCGACTTATCCATACCAACACCAAAGGCCGAGGTGGCAATAATTATATCTAAATCATCATTTTGCCATTGCTCAATTATCTTCTTTCTAGAGTGAATATCAGTTTTACCGTTAAATAGACCAATTCGATTAAGCCCTGTGGCTTTCAAATGAGAACTTAAGTCAATAGAATCCTGAACAAGTGTTGTATATAGAATCAGTGGCTTGGGTAAAGCAATCACGCGATCTACTACTGACTGAAGGTGACTGCTTTCTTCTTCATTTTTATAGGATGAACTAATTTCTGGACGTAAAAAATTACCATTAACAACAATTGGTTTGTTATCGGACTCACAGTATAAAGTTGTTAAGGAATCAATATTGCTTTGCGTAAAAGTTGCAGACATTAGAATTGTTTTAAAAGGAGAATTGCTTACTTGCCTTAAAGATGCAACCAAGGCGCCAAAACGTTGAAATTCAGAGCGAAAGTTACTCCCCCAAGTGTCAATTAAATGCGCTTCATCGATTATGATATTCGCAATAGAGTTTTGCTTAGCTAATCGGAATAATAAAGGCAGTAGGCTTCCAGTAACTGATTCAGGAGAGGTAAAAATTACTTTTTGCTTATCATTGTCTATATTCTCGCGAATTTCTGATTTGTCACCATCAGATAATTGGCTATGCCAAGCATAGTTTTGAACAGAAAAGTCATCCGCTTTTTCAAGTAATTCTTTTGCTCTTTTACCTTGCTCTATAGCTAGACCAACAGTAGGTACGATAACGATTGTTAGCGCCTTACTATTACTAAACAGCATGCTGGCATGAGCGACTAATGTTTTACCGCACCCTGTAGGTAAGTTAATAAAAAGGGTCGAGTCTTGGGAGCATGTTAAAGCAACCCTCACAGCCATTCTTTGCCCTGCACTAGAGTAGTGGTTATAGTTTTGGTCTGATAGCCTTGAAACTAAGGCTAAATCCATTTCTACCTTTTTCACTTTACGTTTTTGTTTCTGTTCGTACACATCCACTAATTTTTGAGTAATTACTGGAGATGATAGGGTAAGGAAGTTTGAGCCAGTTTGATAATTCAGCATAGCTTTGGCGCAGAGTACTCCCTCTTCACTAGATAAACGTCTAGGTATTGGAAAATTATTGTGCTGGTTACCCAACTCTTTTTGAGATGAATATAAGTAATCTTTAACTGATAAAAGCAAGTCCAATAAACTCGTGTTATCCCCATCAACTACTTTTTTTAATCTCTGTGCAAAATGATTCTCAGGATAATGGCTAATCACACTATCAACCGTATGATGTAAATCCCTTAACTCAGTATCTGAAAACAATGAGGAAATAATTAAATTATTCATTACGACTTACCTACCAAAGTAACAGACCTCATAGTAGATAGATTGATGCCAAACTCCTCACTTGAAGATAAATCATATTGTTGATTAAGTTCAGCTCTTACTTTTTCGGTACAACTCGATGCTACACCCAACACTAAATCTCGCCATTCATCTTTACTTAAAAATGAATCAACCGCATCCCACATATCTTGTTCAAAACCTACACTAATATTGTAATCCTTGTATAGGCCTTTAGTTAAATCACGTGACTTCTCATAGGGTTTATTCAGTATATTTAATAAAGCTTCTTTTTTTACTTCATTTCCCAACTCGTCTACCCAAAGCTCTAAAGTTTTAGGGGCAAGTTTTCGATCGTTTTTCCTCTGACTAACTCTTGTATGGCAATCACTCTCTAATGTACAAATCCAGTTTAATTTAAAGAAAGTTTTAGGCTCTTTAATAGCTACATTAATCTCTCTGATTATCGCATTTGATATACCTAAAGTGGTTTGTTGAGAAAATGAATAGATCGTATCAACAAAAGGTTGTCCATACCTAAATGGGTATGAACCAGTTTTAGCACTTTGGTCTCTAGATGCGCTCATGGGTTTTGTAGAAGGGTTCTTTAAACCGCTATCAAAATCCATTCCTAAGATACAGTGACTTATAAAGTCATCGATATTTAATCTAGTTTTTCCTAATTTATATTGAAAAACAAAGTTGTCATCCTCAGTCTTCCTAGAATCAAATCTAAGACTCTTGTTAATCCACCCTTGCATTTCTTTGCTTAAATCATCTGCATTTTCATCAACAATTCTTAATCTTTCTGAAAATGTTTTTATTTCAGAAAGATCTACTTGCATTCCATTCCATACTTCCTGATCTGCAACTTTCTTTCTTTCTTTTGTAACTAAACCAGACTCTCCTGCTATTTCTTCTGAGAGTTTGTTTAATTGTGTATATCCCTGATGAATAATACTTTCACAATAAGATTCTATCTTCTCATCCAATACCAATTGAATACTTGAGCAATTTTGATTAAAAACACCTATATCAGTTTTTAGTAACTGAGTCCAAAAAGCATAAAAGCCCTCACGACAAGGAGTAAGCACTAAGTTCTCAACAGGAAGAACTCCTGTGCTACTTGCACTATATCTATTTAAACGACCGATTCTTTGTTCAATTCTCATTACCGTTCTAGGTAAACTATAATGGATAGCTAGACGACATTTTCCTTGTAGGTTTAGGCCATCTTCTCCTGATTGGTCACATATCAGAACATTATATTGAGGTGATATATTGAAAACTGGGAGTTTGCCATCAATGTGCCTTTCAACTGAAGGCAAGTGGTGCTCTAAAAACTTATATACATTATCAGCTACAGTTTTATCCCCACAAAAAACGACAACTTTACCATCCTTCTTTTTTTCCAGCCATGATGTAATCTCTTCCAGTAATAATTCATCTTTATTGGATTGCTCAACATGACCCATTTCAATCATTGTTGTCAAAATCAATTTTTCTTCATCTGTAATGGTGTTACTAGATGCCAATACAGACTTTGCCTTTGCTACAAGTAAAGAGGGAGATATAAGTAAAGCATCTAACCATTGGAAGTAGTTTTCACGTGTAATTCCGACAAAATTTTGATCTCCGTGAATTAAAGAATTTCGGTAATCATCTAATTGCTCATCTAATGAAACAAATTCATCGCCTATCTGCCATGATGATGTATTACAATCTCCTAACCCTGGGAATATTTGCTCGATATAGCTATTTTTACTTCCTCTTCTGTTTCTTATAAAACGCTGGAATAATCTATACTTATTCCCAAAGTAATCTTGTAATGCCTTTACAGCGAACTTACGTTGATTTTCATCTTTTTCTTCAGAAAAGTAATCAATATGAGGTTTAATATTAGCAATCAATAAATTTAATTCATCATCTTTAAAATCAAAACTCTCAACCTGTTCTACTATACCCTCCAGAGTGAAATCATCACTTTCCGGTACTAATGCGCCATATATTCCTGAATATTTTTCTCTTTCTTCAATCTTATTATTAAATGATGCTATTCCATCATCATTTAATTGATAAGAATCTGGATTCAAGCAATGAAGCATAGCCAAGAAGTTTTTGGTATTCCCTGTTATAGGTGTACCTGACAGAACGATTGTCGAAATAGAATGATGGCAAACTGATGCTATTTGGGAAAATACATCTTTATTGTCGTCACCCCAAGCAAACGAACCCAACTGGTGACCTTCATCTATTACAACCATTGTAGGTTTTTTAGTAATAAACTTACTTGTCAAAATATCAAGGAAACTTCCTATAAAGACTTTTTGATCTTCTTCATCCAGATCCTCATCCATAACATCTTCTAAATGAAATTTCTGACTCATTTCGTCTTGCCATTGCTGAACAAGAGAAGGAGGGGTTAAAATGAGAACACAAGCCTTGTCGGTATATTCTAATATATGCTCACGAACTAGAAACCCAGCTTCAATAGTTTTACCTAACCCCACTTCATCACCAAGAAGGTATTTCTGTACATTATCATTCAAGACTTGTAGAACTACGGATAGTTGATGTATTTCTAGATTAACAGCACTACTAGGGATTGAGGATATTGAGGAGCATGAAGCCCTTTGATTTATATAGGAGTTAAAAAAAGATGTACGATCATTAATGTACATAGGAGAGGTTGTAGCTCTTCCTGCCAGAAACTCAGTTGGCGAGAATTGGGTTTGGTCTAATAAGTTTGGTACAAATATATCTTCAATTGAAACCACGTCTGAATCATCATAGTTATATATGATTAGGTGCTTATTGTTCGGTCTTTGTCCACTGTAAAATCCAGCTCGCCAATTTTCTGATTTTCCTATACGGCAATAAACCAATGTTTGTTCAAATAGTTCGGACTTTCCAATTAAATCTGAACCAGATACTTCAACTATATTTGAATCTGGAGATAGAGGTGATATAAAAAAACCTACATTAGCACTCTTTTTTTCAACAGATATTGATACAATTTTCCCAATTCCAGTAAAAGCTGATTTGCTTTCTACTAGAGAACCTACTCTTAACTGCATGCTTCACTCCTTGAAGTAACTTAATAGCTTTTTAAGATATTTTACTTATGAATGAGTTGAAATAATGCTGATAACCTTAGTGAATTTCAGGGCCTTAGTAAAGCTTTATAGATAAAGGGTAGGGCAAGTAGTTGTGAATGCTAATTTACTTTCAATGTAGTAAGCTTATATATATCGAAAAGTACAAAAGCATAGTTTTACTTTTAGTACCCACATTAGTACCCATAGGCTGCGGCCTTTAATTAAAGGTCATATAAATCAAATGAGTAGAGCAGGAATACAGTGGTTCCCTGGGCACATGAATAAAGCCCGTAATGAGATTAAAGAAATAATGCCGCAAATGGATGTGATCATTGAAGTGCTTGATGCACGCATTCCTTACAGTAGTGAAAACCCTATGGTAACCACGCTTCGTGAAGGCAAGCCGGTCATCAAAATTTTAAATAAGGCTGATTTAGCCGACCCTAAAATGACCCAAGCGTGGAAAGACTATTTTGAGCAAGAAAGTGGCGTAAAAGCGATTGCGTTTGGTCATGATAAAGCCGCTGAGGTGCACCGTATTAATGAGCTTTGTAAAAAATTAGTGCCACACAAAGTGGGCGCCGATAAGCAAATTAAAGCCATGATCATGGGTATTCCAAATGTAGGCAAATCAACGTTAATTAACGTATTAGCTGGGCGCATAGTTGCAAAAACGGGTAACGAGCCTGCGGTAACAAAAGCGCAGCAACGTATTAAGCTTGAAGACGGCATTATGCTTTACGACACACCAGGTATGCTGTGGCCTAAAGTAGAAAACGAGAACTCGGGTTATCGTTTAGGTGCCACCGGTGCAATACGTGATACAGCGCTTGAATACGAAGATGTGGCAAGTTATACCGCAGAGTATTTATTAAAAGCCTACCCAGAGCTTTTAAAAGCACGCTATAAAATAGATGAACTGCCAGAAAGTGACTGGGAGTTTGTAGAAATGGCCGGTAAAAAGCGTGGTTGTATTCGTGGCGGTAACCAAATAGACACCTATAAAATGTCTGAAATACTGATTAACGAATTACGTGATGGGATTATCGGCCGTATTACCATGGAAACCCCAGCCATGCGTGAAGAAGAAGAAATTATGGTAGCTGGCTTACGCGCCGCTGCAGAGGCCAAAAAAGCCGCTAAAGAAGAAGAGAAAAAACAGCGCCGTGCACGTGCACGTAAAAACCGCCGTTAATATGTGAATTTATGTGAGTATGTTACTTACTAAATTACAGACATAAAAAAAGCCCGTAAGGGCTTTTTTAGTTTCATATCTACCGTCACCGATATGAGCAATGTAGCAAGTAAAATAGTAGGGCGGTTACTTATCATCAACATCAAGGGGCGTTGCGGTTCATAACAAGTAACCATAGCTGTTTACGTGCGCCACACGTTGTTTCAGGGTCGAGAAACAAATTAGTTCATTCCGTCACAAGTGGGTATGCATTCCCGTCTTGTTGATATTGATTATCAGTTAGATCTAATAAACTGTCAACACCTAAATGCAAATAATTCTTATTTTATTAAGTGCGTTTTTTAGTCATCGCATAGGTGTACTTCACGACCCTTCTTATTAGTTTTTGTTTATGTCTATTTTGTTCATGGTTTTTATGAACAAAATGTACTTTACCGTCATCAATGCACCTTTCCCTCAAAATGTTTCGTTAATTTCACGTTAATAATAAGCTGCGCTTTAGATAGCAGTTTGTCGTCGCTTATCTACCTGACAATAAAGATACAAACACAGCGTGGAGAAAATAATGAAAGCAAGTAACACACAGCTCGCTTTAACAATTACAGCAGCGTTGGCTAGCACATCAGCTTTAGCCGATAACGATACTCAAAAACTACAAGCACAATTAGATGCATTGCAAAAAGAAGTTAACTCTTTAAAAACATCAAGTGGCTTTAATTTGGAGTTTGGAGGACGAGTACAGCTTGATTACAACTATTTTGAAGGTGCCTATAACGCAGGTAATGATGGCTCAGGTGGGAGCGACTTCTTCCCTCGTCGTATTCGTACCTACGTAGGGAGCGAGCATGGAAACTGGGATCACAAATTACTTTTAGAATTTGGCGAAGGGGGTGCCGAAATTGTACTTGCCCGCGTGCGTTACGCCTTTGAAAACGGTCTTAAAATTAAAGCGGGTAAAATCCGTGAAGACATGTCGCTAAACGCACTTACTAGTTCAAAGCACATTAATACTATTGAGCGTAGTTCGCTTGCTAATACTTTCTCGCCTTTTTTCCGTTGGGGCGTATCTGCTTATCAATACTTTAAAGACTCAGGCTTTCGATATGCCGTTGGGGTTTATAAAAATGATGCCTTTGGTGCAACGGGTAACGATGAAAACGACCGTCTAACGCTTGCTATTACAGGGCGTGCTACGTGGTCAAGTGCAGCACCTGGTGACGTGATTCATTTAGGTGCATGGCATTCATACCGTGATATGGGTGGCAATGAACTAGGCGAGCGTTTTGCGCGTGGTGAAGTGCGCGAAACTAACGTACGCCTTGTTAATTATGCTACAGGCGGCACAGCGGTAGCACTGGATAGCTTATCGCAGTCTGGGCTTGAATTTGCTTTTCAGGCTGACTCTTTAACATTAGAGGCAGAATACGCAAGCCGTGTTTTAGATGCGCTCAATAGCAGCGATGATCTAGATGGCGAGCGCTTTGACGGCTTTCATATCTCAGCAAGTTACTTTTTAGGGGGTGAGCAACGACAGTATAAAGCTGGCTCTGCACTATTTGTACAACCTAAAAATATTAAAAATGCATGGGAGTTAGTTGCTCGAGTTTCGCAAATGGATGCAACGAGTAAAAACCAAGGTAGCGAAGTAACTACCTACACACTTGGTACAAGCTATTACGTTAGTAGTGACATTAAATTTATGGGCAATCTTATCTATAGCGATGTAGATGGCCCAGGTACCGCTGCGCTTGTAGGTGATGAAGACTCTGGTATGGGATTTAGTGCACGTATGCAGTATTTATTTTAAGGGGACACACAATGAAATTATTTAAGTCAGTTAAAACAACATTATTAGCGGCATCATTAGTACTAAGCAGCCCTATGGCATTGGCCGATATTCACTTTTTAGTACCAGCAGGCCCAGGTGGCGGATGGGATACAACTGCGCGCGGTGTAGGTGAAGGTTTAGTAAAGGCTGGCATTGATAATAATGCGTCTTTTCAGAATATGTCGGGCGGTGGCGGCGGGCGGGCCATTGCCTACTTAATAGAATCAGGTACTAAAAAAGGCGATATATTAATGGTTAATTCAACGCCTATTGTATTGCGAGCCTTAACGGGGAAAATTCCCTATAGCTACCGAGATTTAACACCAGTAGCAAGTATGATTGCTGATTTTGGTGCCTTTGTTGTTCGTAACGATTCGCCCTATAAAACCTGGCAGGATGTTATTAAAGCGCTTAAAGAAGACCCAAGCTCAATTAAAGTAGCGGGTGGTTCTGCCCGTGGCAGTATGGATCACTTAGTTGCTGCACAAGCGGCTAAAGCAGGCGGGGTTGATGGCCGCAGAATTCGTTACATTCCTTACGATGGCGGTGGTAAAGCAAAAGCTGGTTTACTCTCTGGTGAAGTAAACTTACTTTCTACCGGTTTAAGCGAGGCGTTAGAAGTTGCAAATGGCGGGCAGGCGAGGGTGTTAGCGGTTACATCGCCAGAAGCTTTAGCGGATTACCCTAAAATACCTACGTTAAAGTCGATGGGTTACGATATGGAGTTTGTTAATTGGCGCGGCTTTTTTGCTGCTCCTAATTTACCTGCCGATAAACTAGCTCAATACACCGAGAAACTTCGTAAATTACAATCAACTCCTGAGTGGGAAACTGTTCGCGCACGAAATGGCTGGTTAAATCTCTTTCAAGAAAAAGATGAATTTATCCAGTCACTCGAAAAACAAGAAGCGCAGCTTAAAGTGGTAATGCAAGAGCTTGGCTTTATTCGTAAAGCGGATTAATCGAGGTTTTTATGATGAATCGCGAACTACTAGGGCCAAGTTTATTCTTGGCGCTATTTACACTCTACGCCATTGTGGCGTGGCAAATACCACTATTACCATTTGAAGAATACGAAACGGTTACTTCTGCTACATTACCAAAAGTATACGCAGCTTTTGGCATTGTGGTGTGCTTGCTTTCTATCGGTTCTACTTTGCTTAAGCCAAACGAAAAAGCGGCAGAAAACCAGCCTCTAGAAAAGTCGCATGTCGTACGAACTTTAGGCTTATTAGTTTTGATGGTGATTTATAGTGCAATGTTGGAGCCTGTTGGCTTTTTAATCTCGACCAGCGCCTTTTTATTAGCGGGTTTTTTTGTAATGGGTGAAAGACGCAAGAAGATTCTATTGTTTGCCTCTATTCCTGTTGCCGTAGTGTTTTGGTTTTTGATGACTCAAGTATTAGGTATTTACTTGGTTCCGGGCGATTTATGGAGTTAAGTTATGTTTGATGGAATTATGCTTGGTTTGTCGACCGTGCTCGACTTTAATAATTTAATGTACGTGATAGCAGGCTGTTTGGTGGGTACTTTTATTGGTATGTTACCTGGGCTTGGGCCAATAACTGCTATTGCATTGATGATCCCTATTACTTACAGCATAGGTGCTGATTCAGGGATGATTTTAATGGCTGGGGTTTATTATGGCGCTATTTTTGGTGGCTCTACATCATCCATTTTAATAAATGCGCCAGGGGTGGCGGGTACGGTGGCTTCATCTTTTGACGGCTATCCGTTAGCAAAGCAAGGGCATGCTGGTAAAGCCTTGGCTATTGCCGCTTACTCCTCATTTATAGGTGGAACTATAGGCGCCATACTACTTATGATTGCCGCACCTCTACTAGCAAAGGTGTCGTTGAGCTTTCAATCTCCTGATTATGTTGTGCTAATGTTTTTAGGTTTAACAGCTATTGCTGCATTTTCAAATAAAGGCCAATTTTTAAAAGCAATGATGATGACAGTATTTGGTTTAATGCTGGCAACGGTAGGTATAGATCCATCCTCGGGAACCGAGCGATTTACCTTTGGACAAGCCGACTTACTCGATGGTATTAGCTTTTTATTAATTGCAATGGCAACGTTTGCACTTGCTGAGGCATTAATTAATGTTGTTAAGCCAGAGAAGAAAGACGCTAAAAGTCTTAATGATTCAGATACGCCGCAAATAGGTTCAACTAAATTAACAAAAGACGAGGTTAAAGATATGGCGCCGGTTGTTGGCCGTTCGTCATTTTTAGGATTTATTGTTGGTGTTTTACCTGGCGCAGGAGCCACTATTGCAAGCTTTATGGCCTATGCCACTGAGCGAAATTTGGCACCTAAAGGCCTAAAAGAAAAATTTGGAAAAGGCTCTTTACGTGGTCTTGCCGCTCCTGAGTCTGCAAATAATGCAGCATGCACAGGCTCATTTGTACCTTTATTAACATTGGGGATTCCTGGCTCTGGCACGACGGCCATTATGCTAGGAGCATTAATAGCATATGGTATTCAGCCAGGCCCTATGCTCATGCAAGAAAACCCAAGTGTATTTTGGTCTGTCATTGTAAGCATGTATTTTGGCAACATTGTTTTATTGATTTTAAACCTACCTCTGATTCCTTATTTTGCAAAAGTATTGGCAATGCCAAAGTCGGTATTAACCATTATGATTTTGTTCTTTAGTTTAATTGGCGTGTACTTGGTGTCGTTTAACACATTCGACTTATTTATGATGGTTGGTGTTGCCTTGGTTGCGTTAATATTACGCCTATTGGCCTTTCCAATGGCTCCTTTGTTACTTGGCTTTATTTTAGGCGATATGATTGAGCGAAACTTTCGTCGCTCAATGATGATTTCGGATGGCTCATTAAGCTTTCTATGGGATAGGCCGCTCACATTAAGTATTTTTATACTTTCTATTTTAGTGTTGTTGTTCCCATTAAAAGATTATTTGAAGCAGCGCCGTGCGGATAAAATAGCTTCTAGGTTACAGCAAGAGCAAGCTTAATAAGGACGTTAATGACAAACACCAACAAACCAAGCCCATTGCAGAGCATGGTAAAAAAACCTAAACGATTAGAAACACGTTTAATTATTTGGGTAACTGGGCTATGTGTTTTACAAGCAATATTGTTTGGGGCGTTGGTGTATCAGCTTACGGCGCAAAGTTTACATAATCACATAGGTGATAAAGCACTCGCTGTAGCAAGTAGTGTCGCAACACGAACTGATGTAATAAATGCGTTAGAGGAAAAAGGTGATATAACAGCATTTAATTTGCAAATAGAGAGCCTTACGGAGCTAACAAGCGCTGATTTTATAGTGGTTGGCGATATTAATGCACTGCGTATTATACATCCTGATGAGCACAAAGTTGGCAAACCTATGGTTGGAGGTGATAGTCAGGAGGCCCTTCAAGGCGAGCGCTATATATCGGTAGCTCATGGCAGCATGGGGGAGTCAATTCGCGGTAAAGTACCTGTATATAATGCTAACAATGAAATTATAGGCCTAGTGTCTGTTGGTTTTTTGGTGCAATCAATTGATCCGCTTATTTTATCTCGTAGTGCTGAAATACTTATTTGGGGGCTGATGCTTGTTGGTTTAAGTATTATTGCCGCGGTTTATATTGGTCAACGAGTACGTAATGCTATATTTGGTTTGCAACCAGATGAGATAGCAAGATTATTTTCAGAGCAGGATGCTATTTTAAATACTGTACGTAGCGGCATTATTGCACTGGAGCCTGATGGAACCGTGCGTAAACTAAATCAACGTGCCTGTGAAATTCTTGATAAGCCTACATCTACAATCCATAAAAACCTTACTCTAGAAGACCTATTGCCTGAGCATGCTGAGTTTTTACTGCGCAATCAAAGCCGCAAAATTGTTGGGTTTGAGTTATTTGCTGCAGATAAACGAATTATTTTGTCGCGGTTTTCTTTACAAGTTCAAGGTCAGGATGATGGTATTCTGCTCAGTATGCGCCCGTCTGATGAACTGGAATATTTAAGTCAGCAGCTAACAAAAGTACAAGCATTTGCTGAGTTACTTCGTGTTCAAACACATGATTACTCGAATAAATTAAACCTAATTGGTGCTTTAGTACAAATGGGCAAAAACGAGCAAGCAATTGAACTTATAGGGCAGGAAAGTCAGGGTTCTCAAGCACAAATTCACAACTTACTTGAGCGGATTCAAGACCCCGTATTAGCTGGTTTATTGGTGGGAAAATACCACAAAGCACGAGAGCTTAATGTTGCTCTTGAGCTTAACCAAGATAGTTTGCTTGGTGTTATAGAACGTAAGGGTATGCTTGAACGAGTGGTTTCTATTTTAGGCAATTTAATAGATAACGCCATTGAAGCTGCTATTAGAGCATCTGATACTCGCCCTGCTAAAGTAAGGGTAACAGTTGACGAAACCAGTCAAACTTTATTGTTTGATGTGGAAGATACAGGGTTTGGTTTAGGCTCTGATCATGAAGTCATTTTTACGCCTCAATTTAGTTCTAAGTCTGGGGCGCAACACGGTATTGGTTTGTACTTAGTAAAAACCAATTTAGACTCCTGCCGTGGTAGTTTAGAAATTGGTGAGTCGGATTTATTAGGGGCGCGGTTAAGTGTTTATATTCCAAAATAATAAGAGTAATTAAGCAATGACCTATTCTGTAATTATAATTGAAGACGAAGTTGAAGTTGCACAGCTAATTGCCCAGTACTTATTACTGCCGGGGGGCGCTGCGGGAAGTCAAATTGCAAAACAGAGTTTACGCCAAGGACAGTACCAAGTGGTTGGAATTGCAGGTAATTTAAGTACTGCAACAGCTCTGTTGCAAGCGATAGAGGCAGATCTTATTTTACTCGATATACATTTACCTGATGGTAACGGACTCGATTTATTATCAGATTTACGGCGTCGTGAAATTAAGAGCGAAGTGATGCTACTAACGGCTGCCAAAGAAGTTGAAACACTTGAAAAAGCAATGCAACTTGGTGCCTGTGACTTTTTAGTTAAACCGTTAATGTTAAATAGATTAGATCAAGCTCTTTCGCGCTTTGAGGCGCGTCAACAGTGTTTTTCTGATGCAAACGAAGTGACCCAATCAATGGTTGATGTGTTATTCGGCTCAAAAGAGAAAAAGCAGGGTGCTATTAGGCTGCCCAAAGGCGTTGACCAACTTACATTGCAAAAAATTCATGATGCATTCGTACAGCATGATTCAAGTGCATTTACTGCTCAGCAAATGGGCGATTTAGTGGGGGTAAGCCGCTCAACTGCTCGTCGCTATTTAGAGTTTTTATTAGAGTCTGAAAAGTTAAGTGCTGATCAAAGCTACGGTAGTATTGGCAGGCCAGAGCGTTGTTACAAAATAATTAAGTAACTGAGTGTCCTTCAGATTACAAGAATAAAACATAATATTTTTAATGGGTTACATAATAATCAGTGCTATTTAACCAGTGCTTGATGTAAATCTAGAAAAATTTTATTGAATTGATTGCATTTTAAGCGACTTGTATGGTGATGTTCGCTTTAAGTAATGCTATACTCCCGCCGAATAATTTATCGACTTTATTAAGAGTAAAATTAATGGCAGATTTATCGAAGTACAGAAACATTGGTATTTTCGCGCACGTTGATGCGGGTAAAACCACAACTACTGAGCGTATCCTAAAGCTTACAGGTACAATCCACAAAAGCGGTGAGACACATGATGGTGAGTCTACTACCGATTTCATGGAGCAAGAAGCTGAGCGCGGTATTACTATCCAGTCTGCGGCAGTAAGCTGTTTCTGGAAAGATCACCGTTTTAACGTTATCGATACTCCTGGACACGTTGACTTCACAGTTGAAGTTTACCGTTCACTTAAAGTATTAGATGGCGGTGTGGGTGTATTCTGTGGTTCTGGTGGTGTTGAGCCACAATCAGAAACTAACTGGCGCTACGCGAACGAATCAGGTGTTGCACGTATTATTTTCGTAAATAAATTAGACCGTATGGGTGCTGATTTTTACCGTGTAACTGAGCAAGTACAAAAAGTACTTGGTGCTGTTCCATTAGTTATGACTTTACCAATTGGTATTGAAGACGAATTCGTAGGTGTTGTAGACGTTTTAAACAAACAAGCATATGTTTGGGATGAGACCGGTCTTCCTGAGAACTACTCAATTGTTGACGTTCCTGCAGACATGGTAGAAAAAACTGATGAATACCATGAGTTCCTAGTTGAAACTGCTGTAGAGCAAGACGATGACCTAATGGAAGCGTACATGGAAGGTGAAATGCCTTCAGTTGAAGATATCAAGCGTTGTATCCGTAAAGGTACTCGTGACCTTGCGTTCTTCCCTACATACTGTGGTTCTGCATTCAAAAACAAAGGTATGCAATTAATCCTTGATGCTGTTGTTGATTACTTACCAGCTCCTACAGAAGTTGATCCTCAACCTCTTATGGATGAAGAAGGTAACGAAAACGGCGAGCACGCAATTGTATCTGCAGACGAACCTTTCAAAGCGTTAGCATTCAAAATCATGGATGACCGTTTTGGTGCGTTAACATTCGTACGTATTTACTCTGGTAAGCTTAACAAGGGTGACACTATCCTTAATGCATTTACTGGTAAAACTGAGCGTGTTGGCCGTATGGTTGAGATGCAAGCTGATGATCGTAAAGAGCTTACTTCAGCGCAAGCGGGCGATATCATCGCTATCGTTGGTATGAAGAACGTGCAAACTGGTCACACTCTTTGTGATCCTAAGCACCCAGTAACACTTGAGCCAATGGTATTCCCAACTCCAGTAATCTCGATTGCTGTACAGCCTAAAGATAAAGGCGGTAATGAGAAAATGGGTATTGCTATCGGTAAAATGGTTGCAGAAGATCCGTCTTTCCAAGTTGAGACTGATGAAGATTCAGGCGAAACTATCCTTAAAGGTATGGGTGAGCTTCACTTAGATATCAAAGTAGATATCCTTAAGCGTACTTACGGCGTAGACCTTGTTGTTGGTCAACCACAGGTTGCTTACCGTGAAACTATCACTCGTGAAATCGAAGATAGCTACACGCATAAGAAACAATCTGGTGGTTCTGGTCAGTTCGGTAAAATTGATTACCGCATCAAGCCAGGCGAAGCGAATTCAGGCTTCACGTTCACTTCATCAGTTGTTGGTGGTAACGTACCGAAAGAATTCTGGCCTGCAGTTGAGAAAGGCTTCAAGTCAATGATGAACGAAGGTGTTCTAGCTGGCTTCCCAGTACTTGACGTTGAAGTAGAGCTTTTCGACGGTGGCTTCCACGCCGTGGATTCATCTGCAATCGCATTCGAAATCGCTGCTAAAGGCGCTTTCCGTCAATCGATCCCTAAAGCGGGCGCACAACTTCTTGAGCCAATCATGAAAGTTGACGTGTTCACTCCAGAAGATCACGTTGGTGACGTAATCGGTGACCTTAACCGTCGTCGTGGTATGCTAAGCGACCAAGAAGCTGGTTTAACTGGCGTTCGCATTAAAGCAGACGTTCCGCTATCAGAAATGTTTGGTTACATCGGTTCACTACGTACAATGACATCAGGTCGTGGTCAGTTCTCTATGGAGTTCTCACACTACGCAGCATGTCCACAAAACGTAGCTGACACTGTAATCGCTGCAGAAAAAGAGAAAAAAGCAGCTAAGTAATTAGCTCTGTAACTCTTTAAAAAAACCCGCACATGTTGCGGGTTTTTTATTGCCTACGATTTAATTACTCTTTGAGTTAGCGTCTCTCAAAAACAGTAATACCAACAATGACAGCCTAAATAAAAGGCTGCTTAAAGCGGTGAGCTATACATGCTTTAATTAAAGCTGAAGTGATGACCGTAGGAGCAATGGCTGCTTAGCTTCGCACAGAGTGCGTAAGAGCGCTCACCTAATACAGTAATCTATACTTGGGTTAGTGAGGCGCAGTTATGAAAGGGAAGTTGTATAGCGGCTTATTTTAGGTATAAAAAAAGGAGCAATCATGCTCCTTTTTGTATTTAGTGCGTGCCCATTGCGCTAATTAAACTTCTTAATTGCTTTAGCTCTTAGCGCTTTCATCTTTGGCAAGCGAGGCTTATTAAAGCTTTGTATTGGCATAACCACTAAATGCTCTTGTGGCAGGACTGGCACCGTTTTAGGGTATTGCCCAGGCTCTGGTACCGAAATCTCTTTTAAATGCACTTTAAGGTTGTTTAGCATAGGGTCGTTATCAACTTCGCTAGGGCAAATAAATATTCCCATTTTACGCAGTTGCACACCTAACTTAATGCTACTGGTGTAGCGTATTATTGGCGCTCCAAGTAATAGACCGAGTAATATAGGCGATAACCACCAAAAGAACACTGGTGTAAAGTAATAGGCTGTAGCGCCCCATACTATGGCAACCAAGGTAGAAAATAGTGTGTAATTAAACGCTTCTTTCCACGGTACCATGCGGCCTTCGCGCGGTTGTGCATCCCACTTAACTTTTTTACCTAAAAATACACACACTACAAAGTAAGCATGAAACACCATCATAAGTGGTGCCACAATAATGGCAAATACAGTCTCTATTATTGAGCCTAGTATTAATTTAAACGAGCCGCCAAAGCGCTTATTTCTGTGCACTAGCGTGACAATTACACCCATTAATTTAGGCACCAATAATATAATAATGGTTAAATAAAGTAGTGAATCAATTAGGTCTGTTTTAGCTATTTGCCACGTTGGGAATAACTGATAAACCCGATTAAAGTACACATCGCTATTTAATGCACGTGTTACCGCATCTATGGTGCTTAGTGCCAGCATAGATAACCAAATAAGCGATGAAATATAAGCGGTTGCGCCTAATAAAAAGTGAAACTTACTCATTAACTTTAATTTAGACGAGCCTAATAAACCAAGATGCTGAATGTTACCTTGAACCCAACGTCTGTCGCGTATGGCATAATCTAAAATGTTACTTGGTACTTCTTCGTAGCTACCTTCAATATCGCTAAGTAATAGAACATCCCAGCCTGCACTGTGCAGTAGTGAAGCTTCTACAAAGTCATGACTTAAAATTTCGCCACCAAAGGGGGCGTTGCCTTCAAGCGTAGGTAAACCACAATAGTTAATAAATGCTTCAACGCGAATAATGGCATTGTGGCCCCAATAATTAGCTTTGTCGGTTTGCCAAAAAGCAGACCCCGTTGCCAGCATTGGGCTGTAAAGCACAGAGGCAAATTGTAAAAAACGACCAAAGTAGGTGTCTTGACGAACTGGAATAGGGATAGTTTGAATTAAACCAGCTTGCGGGTTGTTGATCATGCTTGTGGTCAGCTCTAGCATACATTTACCCGTCATTACGCTGTCGGCATCAAGTACAATCATGTGATCGTATTGGCTGCCCCAGCGCTCGCAAAAGTCGGTTAAGTTACCTACTTTACGGTGTTTATTATCTTCGCGGCGACGATAGAAAACCTGTTTTGCAGTATCGCCTAAACGCTCACATAAAGCATGCCATGCGCTTAGCTCGTTTTGTGCTATTTCAGGGTCTTGCGTGTCGCTAAGTAAATAAAAGTCAAAATTGGCAAGTTGCCCTGTCTCTTTTAGCGATTGTAAGCTCACTTCAAAGCCGGCAATAACACGGTGCGTGTCTTCGTTATAAATAGGCATAACTACCGCGGTTTTTTGCTTTGCAAGCGCGGCATTGTCAAACTCAATAGGCTTAATGCGTCTTAGGGTGAGCGGGTCAATACGAAATAATTGCAGTACAAATCCTATCGTGCCGCTACAAAATGCCGTAACAATCCATGCAAAGGTTATTGAAAATAAAACCAATAGCGCATATTCAAGCAAGGTCATTCCGTTTGAGCTTAAAATTTCAAACATAATGGAGATGCCGTACCCTGAAACAGTGAGTGCAGCAATAGCAAATAACCATACGCGCAGTGTTTTGAATGGCATTGGTGTGCCCTTTCCTTTATTACTTGATGTCATTTGGGTACCAAACATAGCTCCATACCTCACTAATTTCTTTATCACGAAGTTTTAACGATAAACGCATATCTACGGGTTGATCGTCCTGTGGTGCAATTTTAAACGCTACTCGCCAACCAAGAGATTTAGGAAGTTTTTGCACTGTTACATCCCTTACTTCACCTGTTGTAAGCTGAATGTCGGCTTCAAGAGTTAGCTTTTCAGACAGGTTGTTTAAATCGGGGCCTGCAAAGTCAACGGTAAACTGGCGATGGCTTTGCGGTGGTGGATTATCTTCACCTGGCAGCGCTGCGCTACCAATGCGCGTGCGTGTTACACGCGCCTTTTGGTGTTGAGTTAAATGGGCATTAAAGGTGCTCATTTTGTAGCTTAGCTTTAATGAATCACCAGCTTTCATTGGCTTTTCAGGCACCCAGTAACTCACTATATTGTCGTTCGTTTCTGTATCTGTTGGTATTTCTACTAGCTCAACTCGGCCATTCCCCCATTCACCTTTTGGCTCTATCCACAGGCTTGGACGGTCGTGGTAGTGCGCTTCAGTATCTAGGTAATTGTTAAAGTCACGGTCACGCTGTGCTAAACCAAACCCTTTAGGGTTGGTGTACGAAAACGAGGTAACGCTTAACTGTGTTGGGTTGTTAAGCGGGCGCCATACCCATTTGTTATCAGCTGACTGTGTTAACAAGCCGTCTGAATCATGCACTTCTGGGCGGTAGTCATCAAAAAACTTAGTGCTGTTTTCACCGTGGTAAAACATACTTGTTAAAGGGGCTACGCCTAGCTTTTTAATATCTTTACGGGCAAAAATTTGCATATCAACATCAACTAACATACTGGTTGTTGGGTCAATATCAAATTTGTAAGCACCTGATACCGAAGGGCTATCAAGCAATGCAAAAATAGTGATGTTAGTTTGCTCAGCCTGGGGCTTAACAAGCCAAAACTCTTTAAACATAGGGAACTCTTCACCCGATGTTTCGGCGGTATCGATTGCTAATCCGCGTGCCGATAAACCATATACTTGATTAGGGCCAACAACTCTAAAATAAGAGGCCCCTTGAAACACCATTACCTCATCTTTGTATTCGTTTGTGTTAATTGGGTAATGTAAGCGAAAGCCTGCATGGCCTAGTTGCGTGCCGGCTACGCTTTTTGCTATTTCGTCTTTTAAAGGGGCGGCTGTGCCATCGTATTGATAAAAATCAGTACTAAAAGGTAGGCGGTTACGTTTTGAGTCGCCTTCTACGGTATTAATTGTTACCGGTGTTTTATATAAAAAACCAGGGTGAAAGAGTTGTAGCTCATACAGGCCTTCATCTTTCCACACCGATTTGTCCTGCTTAAATCGAATTGAGCGGTAATCTTGGTAATCAATGTTATTTAATGCTTCTAGCTCTATATTTTTTGGAGGTGCATATTCTTGTTCGGCTAGTTTTTTAGCGCGGGCGCTTATTACTCCAAATAGGCTTTCTTGCGGAATTGCTGCATCAACACTTGCTGCTATTGCCTGCGTGCTATAGCCCCAGCCAGAAAAAATAAAAAGTAGACCCAATAATGGCGTTGCTTTTTTCTGCCAAGTAGGAGGTGTTTGGGTTAATTGTTTCATTTCCATTCCTTTATAAAAACACGACTTATTTTTACGCTTAGGGTTTGTTACTTAACTACTACACAAGGGTGACGAACTTATAGTGCAACTTTTAATCCGTAAATAAAGTGTTTACATTTCAACAGGTAAATTTATTAAAAAGGGTTTTAACTACGGCTTATGTGTAAAAAATACTCATTTAATGTATTTGTTGCGCGGCTAATTCTATTAATAGTTAATAAACGGTATGGAAGATATTAAGGGTTGTTTACTGAAGCTTGTCTGAATTACATTTTTATAAGCATAAAAAAAGCCGCAAAAATGCGGCTTTAAAACAAATCACTCGTTATTTTTTCTTAAATCTGCGCACTAATGAAAGTGGCGCTAATAAAAGAGATAACCAAAGCAATGAGCCTGAGTCGTTATCGTCATCACCCCGTAGGTTGTTTACTCTTACTACAACCGTTTGTGCTTCAGATACGTTACCTACACTATCCTCTGCTTGTACTGTAAGGGTAATACGATTTTCAAACTCGTAATCTACTTCGCTTGCAACAATTAACTGACCTTGCTCGTTAATTGATACAGAATCGTTACCTGATACGATAAATTTAACCACAGGTGATACATCAGCGTTAGGGTCACTAAAATCAAGTGTACCAATCACAGTGCCTACAGCGCTGTTTTCATCTACTGTGAATATTTGATCAGGTGCAATTACCGGTGTTTGCTCTTCAGGGGTAAGTACTACTTCAGATTTAATATCAACAATCACAGGGTCGTGATCAGATGCACGGTATGGCCCTTCTGCGTATAGCGTAGATTGATGACCTTCGCTCTTAAACTCTAGGTTGTAATCAAGCACGATAGGCTCATCAGCATTGATATGCCAATCATTTGCTGCAACAACTTTGCTTAGTAAAGACTCGGTTGCTAAAGCATGGTCAAGGCTACCTGCACGACCAGAGAAGCTATAAGAGTAGCTTAGTGTATCGCCATCAAGCTCTGCGACTACGTTTTTATAGCCTTTTTCATCAAACTTACGGATTGGATCTTCCATTGCATAAGCGTTCATATCACCAACAAGAATGATATCTTCGTCATCTACGCCAGTAGGTTTGTTGTCTAACCAATCAGTAAACGCATCAGCAGCTTCGGTACGAATTTCATTCCAACAGCCTTGGCCATCACCTAGGTCGTCGTTGTTATCATCACCACAGCTCCCTTTAGATTTAAGGTGGGCTACAGAAACAGTAAATACTTCATCTGTTGAAAGTGACTTAAAGCTTTGTGCAATTGGTGCACGGTTGCTGTAATCAAACGGGTAATCAGTAGTAATAGCGGCTGTGCCTACTTCTTCTACTTTATCTGCGCGGTAAATAAGGGCTGTGGTGATTTCGTCGGTACCAATTTGGGCTACGTTAAAATCTACAAACGCGTAGTTGTTAGCGCTGTCAGCATCGTTTAATGCATTTACTAAACTTGCTATAGCACTGAACTCACCAAAGCCATCATTTTCAATTTCCATTAAGCCAACAACATCAGCTTGCATTGCACTAATAGCGCTTACAAGTTTTGCTTCTTGACGTACAAACTCTTCTTCTGAGTCTGCACCACGGCTAGTAGGGAAACCACCGCCTTGGCCATCACCGTTAAAGTAGTTGAGTACGTTAAAGCTGGCGATTCGTAAATCGGCTTCTTCACTTTGCTCAGGCGCATCTTCACGCGCATTAGTCGCTATAAACTGTGGTGTAACTGTTGGGTGAATGCGATACGTGCTAAAGCTGTATGTAACTACCCCTGTTACCGCATTTACAGTATCGCCGGTACGTAGAGTATTTTCTGCCGATAGGCCTGGCGCTGGGTAAGCCGTTGGATCTGAGTTTTGAGCTGTAGAGCCATCATCTAATAAGATTTTTTTAGTCAAGTTAGCCGCTTCAACAGCATTGGCTGCATCACCTGGCAATGCAACTTGAGTGCCTTGGTATAAACGCTCAGTGGCTAGTTCTACTTCGCCATAGCGACCTAAGCCGTAGTTGTTAGTAACTACAAGTGTTTGATCTAGGCTTACTAGCATACCTTCATAAGCTTCTAGGTCAGCTTGGCTCTCTAAAGGTAAACTTATTGAGATTGCAGAGGCCACTTCGTCAGTACCACATACAGCAATTTGTGTTACATCTGCTAGTTGTGTTGAATTATAGTATTCATCAACTGTGCCCTGTACGCGCACGTGGTCACCTACATTTACATCGGTATCAGTAAAGTAAACAAACAAACCTTCAGAGGTCATTGGATCGTTATCTACATCTGCAGCAAGCGAGGTCACAAAGAAACCATCTAAGCCATCTTCACCTTGAAAATCGGCAGTGACAATACCTTCAATTTCAACAAGGGTATCTACTAACGGGCTTGCTTCACCAGAACCTTGCACAGCGCTAATTAGCGTTTTATCTGCGCCACATACAAGCGGTTCTAATGGTTCTGGCTCAGGGTCTGGCGCAGGAGCTGTACCACCATCGCCAGCATGCGAGCCTAAGCCGTCAAAGGTGTCACTATCAAACTGTTCCCATTCATCGCTAGGATTAAAAGTTGCAGTTGAGTCAGTTCGACCCGTTGTGATGCTATTTTTTCTTCGTAAGGTTTTATTTTGAGTTTGTACGGTATCATCAGACCAAAAAGAGCCAGGATCAACACCCACTTGGCCAAAGCTATCAACTACCACACCATCTTTAGTTAAAACAAGGGCATCGTCACCATTGTAGTAAGTTACTGTGCTGGTTATGTCTGCAATATCAAGAATGGCAGCGTCTGCACCGGAGTTTGAAATTATATAGGTGGTATTGGCAGCCAATGTGCCTGATAAATCAATTGAGTTACCTACCGAACTACTACCATTTGAATAAAGTCCTAAAGTATAACCTTCAAGAGAAAGCTCGGTATCAGCATTGTTATAAAGCTCAATCGCTTTATTGTTGCTGCTGCCTTCGATGTATTCAGAAATGATTAGATCGGCGGAGGCTGGTGCACTGAGGCTTGCTAATACAAGCGCCAGTGGCGTTATTTTCGTTTTTAACATTTTTTATTATTCCCGTGTATTTAAATCCCAAAATGGGACACCAG